>Ga0105097_10001782_pt1 | contig 10387 bp, 8 predicted proteins | sample PPLLak12cMay2015_FD_87035 | JGI IMG/M metagenome (GOLD analysis project Ga0105097, IMG submission 87035) | Freshwater sediment microbial communities from Prairie Pothole Lake near Jamestown, North Dakota, USA - PPLs Lake P7 Core (1) Depth... | ecosystem: Environmental > Aquatic > Freshwater >... | reverse complement strand
CGCTGGTCGAACTGGAGAGCACGCGCGGCGAAGCGATCTGGAACTGAGGACGAGACCCTGCGGGTTTCGGAAACCCGCAGGGTCTGCATGATATCAACGGAGGAATGACCCATGACTCTCGAACTCAAGATGACCTTGGCCGAGGCGCTGGTGGAGCGCAAGGCTCTCAAGGAACGGCTGGACAGCCTGAAGGGGCGTTTGGCCGCCAACGCCCGCGTGCAGGAAGGCGACACGCCCACAGAAGCCCCGGCCGACCTGATGGAGCAGGTCAGCGCGGCTATCGCCGACATGGAACGCCTGATCGTGGCCATCAACCGCACTAACCTCGCTGCCCGGCTGCCCGGCGAGGAGGATTGGAGCCTGATGGAGGCCATTGCCCGCCGTGACATGCTGACCCTGCACCAGACGGTCCTGCAGGGAACGATTGGGGCTGCCCGGATCACGCGCGATCAGTGGGCTATGACCCACAGCGAGGTGCGCAGCGTGCTAGCCGTGGACGTGGCCGCCCTGCAGCGGCAGATCGATGCGCTGGCCAAGGAACGCCGGCAGTTGGATCTGCGCCTGCAGGCCGCAAATTGGAGCACCCGGTTGGACGAATGAATCAAACCGGGCGCCGGGCACTTGGTCTATATGCCGGTAGTGAAGTGCCCGGCGCCTCCCTGGTCATGTGGACTTCCTGATCGGCCGGTGTAGCGGTTGCCAGCGCAGCGCTGAGAGCATCCCTTGCCTGAGGTGCCATATCAGGCCGGTGGGCGCAAGCCTGTCGTCACTACAGTAGTGGATAGACCGACTACAGCCTCGGATGAAGGCGTACCGGGTACAGGGTATGGCTCATCTGGGTAATGTCGAAGGTGTACTACCCGTGCTGGCGTTGCGATGATAGCCGTGAGGGTGGGTCGTGGGATTTGGCCGATTGGGTGTTGGCTCAAAACGGCCCTGCACCGGTGTGATGAGCGCCGGTGCAGGGCGGAGCAGACTCGGTGGCTGCGCACCAGACCGGCCCGAGCAGGTCAATGTGTGGCGGGCTCGGTCAGGAGACCGGCCCGAGCGGAAAGAAACTATTCGTTGCAGGGTACAGCTCCGGGAGCTGGGCGGCCTTAGCGGCCGCTAAGGTGGGTTCGACTCCCGCCCCTGCGTCCTTCGGCAAGCAGTTGGCCTGATCTATCGACGATCACCGTCCGATCTGGTGGAACGCCGCCGGCGGAGAGCCGGCAACAGCGCCAGTACGCCAGTGGCACGCTCGATGACTCTGCGAGTGGCGGCGGGGGTCTGCCCTGGGCCAACAGCTTGACCGACTTGGTGCGGTACATGGTGAACAGTGATCGGTGAACAGTGATCAGTCACCCAGTCACCTGGTCACCAATCTACCAACCAACCAATCTACCAATCTACCAACCATGATGTCAGTGCTTTTGCTCAACACAACCTACGAACCGATGCATGTCGTGTCGCTGCGCCGCGCCGTGGCCCTGGTGCTGCAAGAGAAGGCCCAGTTGGTCGAGGCTTCAGAACGCACAATGCGCTCGCCGTCGCTGGCCATGCCTGAGCCCTCGGTAATTCGCCTGCGCGGCCGGGTGACCATGCTGCGCCAGCGCTCGCTGGCTCTCAGCCGCACGGCGATCCTGGCCCGCGACGGCTACACCTGCCAGTACTGCGGCCTGCCGCTGCCGGCCGCCCGGCTGACCATCGACCACGTGCTGCCGCAGTCGCGCGGCGGCGCCTGGGCCTGGACCAACCTGGTGGCCGCCTGTCCCGCCTGCAACGCAGCTAAGGCCAACCGCACGCCAGAAGAGGCTGGTATGGCGCTGCTGCGCCAGCCGGGCAAGCCCATCGGCGCACCGGCCGCGTTATTGCACGACGCTCAGCGCAACCCAGTCTGGCGCCCCTATCTCTGGACAACTTGAAGACTGGGATGACAGAATTCGCGTGTGATCGGCGTTTATAATTACAGATTGCCAGGTTGGCTGTGGCGACGGGTGGGAAACGGGGACCGTCCAGCCAACGAGCAAGGCCCTGGCGCCATGCCAGGGCCTTGTGATTCGCCAGTCGAGCGACGCATCAAGGCGCCAGAAGCCTGACAGCGCGCTTGCCAAGCACAGCCGGATGCGGTAGAATTAGAACATCAGTGCGATCTACCCCCGCCCTGCGGGTTTCGTAAACCCGCAGGGGCTTGAGCCACCCCGGAGATTCTTCCATGTGCGGACGATTTACCATCTTTGCCGATCCTGAGCGTCTGGCCGAACGCTTCGAAGCCAGCTTGCCGGAGGCTGGGCTGCGGCCGCGCTACAACGCGGCGCCGACCCAATCCCTGCCGGTGATCCTCAACGAGGGTCCGCCGGCCATTCAGCTTTTGCAATGGGGGCTGATCCCCTTCTGGGCCAAGGACCCCGCCATCGGCAGCCGCATGATCAACGCCCGCTCGGAGACGTTGGCCGAGAAGCCGGCCTTCCGCGCAGCGTTGAAGAAGCGGCGCTGTCTGGTGCTGGCTGACGGGTTCTACGAATGGTTGCGTAGCACCCCGGAGGCCACAGGCCGGAGTGGGCAGAAGACCCCTGATGGCAAGCAGCCCATGCGCATCACTCTGGCCTCGGGCGAACCCTTCGCCATGGCCGGCCTATGGGAGACCTGGGATGCGCCCGACGGCAGCCTGCTGCGCACCTTCACCATCGTCACCGGCGAACCCAACGAACTGGTGGCGTCGATCCATAACCGCATGCCCGCCATCCTGCTGCCGGAACACGAGGCCCTCTGGCTAGACAACGCGGCCGAGCCGGCCATCTGGCTGGATGTTCTACGCCCCTATCCGGCCGAACGCATGGCTGCATACCCCGTCTCGCGGCGCGTCAATTACGTGACGAACGACGATCCGGGACTCGTGGACCGTGACACCTGAAGGGTGCGAAGTGTCGAGTGTCAAGTGTCAGATTTCACGCGCCGATGATGCGCAGCGGGATGGGCGTGAAGACCAGAACGAAGATGACGAGCATGGCAATGGCCAGGACCCGCTGGCGCGGGGTGAGCCGGGTCACGTCGTCCAGCGGCGCCAGTCTCATGCGACCAAAGAGGAAAATCAGAAACAGCCATAGAATCCAGCCCGGCCAAAAGAAGGCCAGCCCGGCCAGCGCAACCAGCACAATCCACAGCACAATGCGCGAGCGGCGCTCGCCCAGCAGCGCATAGACAATGTGGCCGCCGTCGAGCTGGCCAGCCGGGATCAGGTTCAGGCCGGTGACCAGCAGCCCCGCCCAGCCAGCAAAGGCCACAGGATGGATGAAGACGTCCTGGCCGTTGGCCGGCAGCAGTTTACCGAACATCAGAAACTTGAGTGCGGCGTAGAGCAGCGAATTGCCCTCCATCTGATAAGCCCCCGTCGTGGGCAACGGCTCCACCTGGCTCAGGCTCAGCCCCAAGAGCAGCACGGGCAGGGCTACGGCCAGCCCGGCCAGCGGCCCGGCTGCGGCGATAGCCAACAGATGGCGACGATTGCGCGGCGGCGCGGCCATGTTGATCACGGCGCCGAAGGTGCCGAAGCCCAGCGGCATAGGCAGGAAGTAGGGCAGGCTGGTAGGCGTGCCCAGCCGGCGTGCGGTCAGATAGTGGCCCATCTCGTGGGCAGCCAGGATGCCCAGCAGCGCCGCCGCGTAGGGCAGGCCGTCCAGCAGGTTCCAGTTGACCTCAGTGACCCCCTCGACCATCTGCGCGCCGGCGAAGAGGCAGGAGAGCAGAGTCAACGCGAAGAGCAGCCCGGCCAAGCCCAGTCGTTGGTTGGCCCGGCGCAGTTGGCCAGGCAGCGCCAGGATCGTGTGGTTGGCTGAGGACTCGTCCTCCTGGCGCAGCAGCGGGGTAAAGCCCAACATTTCATAGCGCTGCGTGAGCCGTCCGTAGGCCTCATCAGGCGGCAGCAGCAAGCGACCGCGCAAGCGCACACCCTGGCTCGGCTCGTCAGGTCGGGGCGGCGGATCGCCCAGAAAGACCACATAGGGCGACGCCACCCCTTCGGTGACATCGTCGATGGCCATGACATCGAGTGCAGCCGTTCGCAGCGCCGCGGAAGTTTCGTTCATTAAGAGTGTCCGTTCAAAGTGGCAGGTTACACGTTGCAGAAGTTCGATTTTGCCATGAAGCTGGCTGATTGACGAATTTTGCCAATTGAAGGTGATGAATTGCCATCGGGCATGTAGCGAGGGCGGCTACTTGTCGGAATATCAGCCTTGCGTACAATTGACGTGAGCTTACCGGCGATCACCTGACTGGCAAGCAAAGACATCGGCCAGTGGTGTTGCTTGCTGCTGCAGTCGACCGTGAGGAGACACTCGTGATGAAGACAAATTCCTGGTTCGGCCACCGGTTCGAGCGAAAGCTGGCTTTAGCTGTCCAGGCGGATGGCGATCAAGCGCAGTCACGCAACCTGAACGCGCTCTTTACCAGCGACGATCCCAAACGCACAGTGCGAGCTGGGCGCCGCCGGCCCAGCGGGCCATCGACCGAGCCGCGCGAGCAGGCCGCCGCGCCCAAGCGCGAGCGCCCCGACCAGCCTCAGCCCGCTGCGCCGCCGCCCGGCGGCACGAGCGGCGGCTATCGCCCGCCTGCGTCCCAATCCACCGGCGGCGGCCTGCCCGGCGGCCGTATGTCCCCCTTGATGCTCATCGTCGGCGGCCTCTTCCTGTGTGTCGTGGTGGCGTTCATGGTGTTGGGCGGCGGCGATGACGGCGGCGGCAATGCCCCCGGCGTGTTTGAGCAGCCGGCCCAGCCTGTCCAACCGGCTCAGCCCCAGCAGCCAGCGGCGCGGCCGACCCCTTTGCCCACCCGGCCCGTCAACCTGACCGGCGGCTCGCAGACCACATCCGGCCAAACCTGGACCGTGATGCTCTACATGAATGCCGACGACAAGGTTCTGGAGCAGGACATTTATGTCGATTTGAACGAAGCTGAGCTGGTCGGCTCCAGCGACCGGGTCAACATCGTGGCGCAGATGGACCGCTTCAGGGGCGGCTTCCGGGGCGACGGGGACTGGACCGACACCCGCCGCTACTACGTGACGCGCGACAACAACCTGGACCGCGTTGGCTCGCGGCTGGTGCAGAACCTGGGTGAGGTCAACATGGCCAGCCCCGAATCGCTGATCGACTTCGCCACCTGGGCGATGGAGGCCTACCCGGCCGATAAGTACGTACTCATCATGTCCGACCACGGCATGGGCTGGCCGGGCGGCTGGAGCGATCCCGACCAAGGCGGCGCGCCGGCCAGCATCAGTCGCAGCCCGTTGGGCAACGCGCTGGGCAACCACATGTTTCTGGAGCAGATCGACTACGCCTTCGACCAGATCCGCGCCAGCGCCGGCGTGGACAAGCTGGAGATCATCGGCATGGACGCCTGCCTGATGGGGCACCTCGAGGTGATGAGCGCCTTGGCGCCGCACGCCTACTACACCATCGTGTCGCAGGAGACCGAGCCAGCCCTGGGCTGGGCCTACACCAGCTTTTTGGGCGACCTGGCGAGCAATCCCGACATGAGCGGGGCCCAGTTGGGCCAGGCGGTGGTTACCAGCTACATCCAGGAGGACCAACGCATCCTGAACGATCAGGCGCGCGTCGAGTGGGTCGGACGCGGGCCTGTGACCATCCCGCAGCTGACCGCTCAGTTGGAGCGCAACATCACCCTGGCGGCGGTCAATCTGGCCGCGCTGCCGGCGCTGAACGACCGCCTGAACGAGCTGGCTTTTCAGCTCCAGCAGGCCAACCAGCAGGACGTGGCCAAGGCGCGCAACTATGCTCAATCGTTCACCAGCGTCTTTGGCAGCAACGTGCCCGCCTCCTACATCGACCTGGGCAACTTCGCGGGTCTGTTGAAGCAAGCCAGCCGCAGCCAGGCTGTGAACCAGGCAGCCGACGGCGTCTTGGCCGCGCTGAGCGACTCGGTTGTGATCTCCCGCCGGGGATCGAACAAACCCGGCGCCACCGGCGTTTCGATCTATTTTCCCAACTCGCAGCTTTTCAAGAATCCGGCCACCGGGCTCCAGTCCTACAACGTGGTGGCGGGCCGCTTCGTCCAGGACTCGCTGTGGGATGAGTTCCTGGCCTACCACTACACCGGCCGCACCTTCGACGCTGCGCCCAGCCAGGCGGCCGCGCCCGACACGGGTGCAGCCGTGCGCGCCCCCGGCGCAGGCGTGATTACCCTCTCGCCCATCGAGAAGTCCAGCGATGTGGTCGCGCTCGGCCAGTCGGTGCTGTTGAGCAGCGACGTCAGCGGCGAGAACATCGGCTACATCACCTTCTTCACAGGCTTCTTCGACCAGGAAAGCAACTCGATCTTCGTGGCCGACCAGGACTTCCTGGATAGCGCAACGACGCAGGAGATCGACGGCATCTTCTACCCCGACTGGGGCGAGGGCGACTTCACCTTGGAGTTCGAGTGGGAGCCGTTGATGTTCGCCATCAGCGACGGCCAGAACGACGTTATCGCCGCACTGAACCCCGAGAGCTATGGCCGCACGCCAGAGGAAGCCATCTATAGCGTCAACGGCACCTACACCTTCGTCGACGGCGAACAGCGCTCGGCCCGCATGACGTTCCAGAACGGGGTCATGATGCAGGTCTTCGGCTTCACCGGCGAGGACGGCACCGGCTCCCCGCGCGAGATCCTGCCCCAGCCCGGCGACCAGTTCACGGTGCAAGAGCAATGGCTTGACCTGGACGCGCAGGGCAACGTGACCACTACCGCCACGCAACTGGGCGAAACCCTGACGTTCGGCGACGAGCGCTTTATCTGGAAGGAGCTGGATGCCGCCTTCGGTCCCTACATCCTCGGTTTCAGCGCCGAGGACCTGGACGGCAACACGGCAGCCACGGTGTTCACGCAGGTGACTGTGGAGTAGGCGGTCGTTCGATCAGGCCCGATACGCAAAGCGCCCGCTGCCATCAACCGGCAGCGGGCGCTTTTGTTTACAAGATGCGGTTATGGGACATGAATCAGTTGTTCACCGGTCAGGTCGACACAAGCCGCATACCTGCCGCGTCTCTTCAAACCGCCTCAAACCGCTGGATAGACTTTTTGTCCTTCGCGACGCGCAACCTCCACGATGGCGCTGCTGTCATCTTCCTCAAACTGGCGTAAGCCCACTGCAATCGGCTCGATGCGGCTGTCTGTACGGGCGGCCACACGCCACAGCAGGTCGACATCCTTGCGACTGCGTTCATCGTCAAACCTGGATGATACTACCAGTAGATCGATGTCGCTGAAAGCGCCAGCGCGGCCACTGGCCTGAGAACCAAAAACAACAGCGAATTGGGCGTCAATACCTTTGCTACCTAGTTCGTTGAGGTATTGTCTGACTGTTCTTGTAATTTCCTTATCAACCATATGTACACCTCTCGCGCTCTGCGAATGTAACTCCGGGCCTCTTCAACTGATGGCTCTGGAGCGAGCATTTCGGGATAGCGACCTTCAATGTTGAACGCGTTCATCTCAGCCAGAGCGTCGATTTGCTTCTCGTCTAGGCGAAGCTCCGCCAACTCGGACAACCTGACGAGGTTATGCACCCTGGGAGCCAAATCCTGCGTATTGCGACAAACATGAGCCTTCAGCACCTTCTCCAGAGCCAGATGGGCAAAGAATAGCCCTTGACGCGGCCTTCTGCGCTGGATCAACTCTCTGGCGACTTGCCAATCCTCTGTCGCTCCATCTCGCCAATATGCGACTTGTTTCTCGATATCTATCATACCCGTCAATCCTCCGGCGCTTGTATCCTATCAGCGCTTTCGCACATCATCCGCGGCTCAGTCCAGCCTTCGCCGCCGTCCAGCCTCACTGCGACCAGGCGATGTAACTCGGCTGCCCCGAACATTAGGCCCGATCTCGCATCCTCTGCAAGATCCCGTTCAACCGCGCCGGATCGCGGCTCAGCAGCCGGGCCAGTTCGCGGCCGGCGTCTTGCAGGTAGCGCTGCGCCTGGCTGGAGTCGCCCTGGGCCGCAGCGGCGTGGCGCAGAGACGCGGCGGCCAGCTCGTCGGCCGGCGCGTCGGCTGCGTTGAGCACGGTGCGCAGGAAGTCCAGCCGCTGGCCGAACTGGCGCACCTGGTCGCTCTGGCAGACGGTGACCCAACTTAGCGTGGCCGGCGGCTGCGGCGGCAGGTAGTGATAGACCTGGCCAGCCTTGTCGCGGCCGCCCACTACCAGCACGTTGACCTCTACCGGCACCTGGCGGCGCTGGCGCTGGTCCTGCACGTACTCCTCGCTCAGGTCGCCGGCTGCGATCAACTGGCGCACGAAGGGGTCGTCGTCCACCCGCACGTCGTAGATCAGACCATAGACCGCCGCCCCGTCGCTGCGCTCGGCCTGCACCAGCGAGCCGAAGATCGGCAGGTCATCCTCCAGGGTGCGGCAGCCGGCGGTAAAACCGGCCGTGCTGGCCCGCAGCACACGCCCCAAGGCGCGCTTGTCTGTTGCATTTTCTGTCATCTTCTCACCTGCCGCCGACAAATCGTTTAGTGTTGGCCTTGGGCGACTCCTCAACCCGCAGCCCGCGGCGCATCATCTCGGTGCGCAGCATCTGCTCCAGCGACGTGCGCTCCTGGCGCGAGACCAGCGCCAGCTCGTGCGCGCGCGTCAGCAGGTAGGGGTAGTCCAGCAGGCGGCAGTCGGACCAGACGGCCGCCAGGGCTGCCTCCAGCCGCTCTGGATCGCGCGCAATCCATTCAGGAGCTTCGATGCGGACCAGGCTGGCGTTGCGCTCGCCCGGCTGGCTGGCCACGTTCATGTAGCAGAAACAGATGCGATGGCCGAGCTGCCTGAAGTTCTCGTTGATCTCGGACGTGGTGGCGAACAAGCTGCTGCGCTGGCCCGGCAGCAAGTCCTGGAACAGCGCTGCGTCGCTCAGCCCATCGTAGGGGTTGTCCTGGCGCAGACGTTCCTTGCTGATGGCATCGACCGGCAGCGCTGCCAGGTGCAGCAGGCGCAGCACGTTGGCGCTGCGCGGCCGGTCCACGTAGCCCAGCGGCACGGCATAGCTGGCGCGCAGATCGTCCAGCGGCGCTGCAAAGCGCTTGACCAGCCGGCCCTGCTCTGGATCGGTCAGGCGCTGCGGCATCCACGGCAGCAGCGGCCCGTCGGCCAGGGCCACCACCAGGCGCTCCATATCGCCGCCCAGCGCCTCCCGCTCCCGGCGGGCCAGCGCGGCCAGCGCCTCGGCCTCGCGCAGGTCGCGGCGTAGGTTGACCTCGTCGGCGTCTACGCGGTCCTGGTCCTGCTCCTCCAGCGGGTCGTCCTCGGCCATACGCAGAATGGGCGCGGTGGCGGTGATCGGCGCCTCGCCGCTGCCCTGGCGCAGCACGATGGTGCCGACGTTGGTCAGGTAGTAGAGGGCGATGGCGTGAGTGTCAGGGTAGATCTGTGAACCGTCGCTGGCCACCAGCGTCGCCGGTTGGCCCTGCTCTGGCGTTGGGATATGCTCATCCAGCCGGTCGCCCAGCGGGTCTGCGCCGCGCCAGCTTTCGTCGACGCGGTGCGCGATCTCCAGCTTCTCGCGCAGCTCGTCGGTCACCTGGCCGCAGGTTTGCAGTTGCTGGCGGGCGCGCAAAGTCCGATCGCGCTGGCTGGCTCGCTGGCCAGCCAACGCCTCGGCCATCTCGGCCACCTGCGCCGTCAATTGGTTGAGTTCCAGCATGGGCAAGAATCCTCCGATGGCGCCAGAAACCGGGTTTTTGTCTCGCAGACCGAGATCGTGACGCAATGTAAGGCGTGTGCGGAGCCAAAGGTCATGCCCACACAAGAAAAACCCGGTTTCTAGATCAAGGCTGAGTAGTTGCCAGTTACGAACAAAGTTTCTGAGGCATTATACTGCATTGCCAGACGACGGCCAAACAACGCTTTCATTATATCGCTGTGAAAACACGGTTGACAAATCGATCAGACTGACGTACAATCTCGTTATCCGCGTATCAGCGTCAGATATCTGGCGGACCCGGTCTTCGGACCGAGAACGTATGCGCGCTCAACACCGCCTTGTTCCAGCAGCAGGATTGCCAATCCTGTCTCCAAAAAAGGGGCTAACCATGGCTCGCTTCCAGACTACAGTCGAAAGTGTCTCTATCGTCGATGGGCAACGCCAGGCTCGGGCGCTGAACGTGCGCGCAGTAGAGCCAGTGCCTGCTTCGCCCCAAGCCATTGCGAAGGGCAGCCTCTACGTCTTGTTAGAGCTGGGCGGCAGCATCGCTGCCCAGCCGGCCGTCTACCGGCTGGTGCTTAACGCCATCCAGGGAGCGTATTACGACTCAGCCGGCGGCATCACCGGTGGCATCACCGAAGCGATCCTGACGGCCCACCAGACGCTGGCCGACCACAACGCCGTTCATCCCGACGAGGCGCAGCTCGGCGGCGTGAGCTGTGT
>Ga0105097_10001779_pt1 | contig 10398 bp, 8 predicted proteins | sample PPLLak12cMay2015_FD_87035 | JGI IMG/M metagenome (GOLD analysis project Ga0105097, IMG submission 87035) | Freshwater sediment microbial communities from Prairie Pothole Lake near Jamestown, North Dakota, USA - PPLs Lake P7 Core (1) Depth... | ecosystem: Environmental > Aquatic > Freshwater >... | reverse complement strand
GAAAACATGCTTCCGAATCCGAATTTGCTTTGAAATGATTGAACATCTACCAATTGATAACTGCCCTTTAACCTTACTGGGTTCTCATCATAGTCACGGTCTCTATTTTCTAAGAATATCCTATCCTGAATATTACCTATTTTCGTAGATTCATAATCTAACAGTTGTAGTACTTGAATGCTCCAAGAATCATTAGGGCCACCGTTAAATGCTACAGGTCTAATTCGCCAAAATCTGGAAGGCACCGTTCTTTTGAAATTGATAATAACCGTGCCATCACAATCTGGCATATCAACGACCTGAACACCGTACCACTTTCCCCCGTCATTTGATCTTTCGATCCTAGCCCTAGTTACCCTGTTTTCCTCTCGGCACCCTTGACGAACTCTAAACGCAGAAACATCGTGCTTAACAAACGTTTCTATGCCGTAACGCTTCCTGCCGTTGTCTAGGAGCAGTTCTCCGAAGTCATAACCCACGTATGCCTTAGTGATATCAGAACCCGTCTGGAGCGAGCGCCATTCGGTCTGATAGGTATCAAATGCATTAGCAGCAGGAAAATTTGGATGATCGCCATTGGAGATAGGTGTGCCTGTTCCAGTTAAATCCTGTAGCTTACCCTGCTCATGAACACCAAGCAATCTATAGACATTTACCACAGCGCCGCCTATTCTTATAGCCTCATTTATATAATCATCTATTATGGCAGAATCTTGAGTTTCGCTTAATTCCCACGCGGGGCACGGCAGATCACTTTTTCGTGCGATGCCGGGATTTAATGTATTACATATTCTAGCTACTGCGTCGTCATCTTGTGGTGGAATAAAGTTCCCATCACCATCAACTGGACAATTGCCGCTATTAAGTAAAGCATCTAACTGGTCTGTAATACTCATCTATTATCCTATAAAGAATTGTGACATTACATCACTGTTATGATCTTGCATGGAGCGGTCAAACAATTCTTCCTGTAGTAATGCTTTTTCATTTTCACCCTGCGTAATAAGTTCCTGAGAATTTAGGGTAGTAGAGCCATTTGGACCCGGTAATGATTGATACTTACCACGTACTTGAGATAGAATCATTTTAGCTTCAGCGATAGACCATTTCTTAATCCATAGAGCTAAGTACCTGTTGGTCATTAGTCGCTGTTCAGGTAACTCTATAAATGCATCCAATAGTACACGCTCTTTTCGCGGAAACACTTTATGGAAACTCAATACCCGCGTATCTTCATAAAACGTGTATACCAAATTATCAGCAAACAGGTATCTTAAGTCTTCCATATACGACGCTACTAAATGGAAAGACAACATATCAAATGAACCAACTGAATATAGTTGCTGTAATGCAGCATAAGCGAACATTTCCGACCCACCACCGTTTGTAGCTGCCGCACCAAAGAAACCGCCCCGCATTCTGTATGCTGCGTTTATATTAATTATCTTGTTAAATCCTACGCATTTGTTAGTAAGTACATATTTCTGCTGGTTTGGTAAAACGTCCAAGAAAAATAATCCGTGTTCATATGCATAGCTAGAATATTTCCTAACCATTAACAATGCGTTATCTATACATTCATCCAACTGTTGTTTTGTAAGTTCTACCGTAACGCCCACAGAACCTAAAGCAATTCTAATTTGATCTTGTAGTTTCCTGCGCTCATCTGGTGAACCATCATCACCAACGCCCAATTCTTTATAAGTTGGACCGGCTTCGCTAATGCTTCTACCTGTTGCGGGATATTGCCACATCACTGGGACAGTCAAACTCGTAAACACCGTGGATGACGTACTATCAACTTCTATTTTTTGATCACAACCAGACTCACATGTTTGGAACCTAATAATGTCTCTACCAAAACGATCCAAATCACTGTATGGGGAGAATAAATCTGGGCTAACATTGGGCGCGTTGTTGAAGCACACATCCCTGTTAAACGCTAGAACAATTTTAGCTAATCCGCACGCTTCTGCCCAAGCTGAACCATTCCATTGATATAGTGTCTGGGTTAGGGTGTTAAGGAAATATGCGTCCATATCTGGTGCTAAAGATTCTGTTGCAAATGTTTGCTGCACCCAACTTCCTGCAACTCTTAGCCACAATTCATCATCGTCAGTGTCGTACCACAATATGCCATCTATAACGCCATAGGGGTCAGCTTCGGATTCTATTACATCTAACTCGATAAACTCCGATCCATCCCAAATATACCATAATGAGTTTGTGGTATCTCTCCAAACAACACCAATAGGTAAATTTGTCGGGTCATAAGCCGAATCAATGAAAATTACATTGGTGCAATTTAACCCGGTTATTCTCTGTAAAATATCAGTTTCTGGATTATACCAAACCGTACCATTTGCCAACGTTGCTGGCAACGACGGGTCTGTTGCTTGCTGGAAGAAATTGTTGACCGCCGCCCAAACGTTGTTAACTGAATCCCAATGGAATAAAGTGTCAATACTCGGACTAACATTCCACCATAAGTCACAGCTTGCCCTATCGGCAGGGTCATTAAATGATATAATAACATTTCTTTCAACCCATGCGGTGTTGCTTAAATTACGCTGAAACAACCGTTGTTGTTCCGGGTCAAACCAATAGTGATTTGCTACAGGGTTAGATATATCACCTGATTCGTTTGCTTCTTCATAGCGAATGTTATTGAGTTCTTCCCAAATACCAGCAATCATAATGAATACTAAGTCAGAGTCACTATTATACCAATAGTTACCATTCGTTATGGTGTTGGGGTCGGTATCCCAAACGATAGGGTCAACTTCATCCCAACGCCTTAATTCAACGTTTCTCTGATAAGTTGAACCTGTTCCAGTGTTATACCAATAATCGTTTGTTACCAAAATCGGTGGTAGTAATGGACTTCTAGTGCTTACCACCGTAGGTAATTTACACCAAGTATTACCGTTCCAAACCCAAGCAGATGTATTTACAGCATCTAAGTTATTTGAACTGTCATATACTTTGTCTAACCATATCGTGCCGTCAGCCGGGTCAGAGGGGTTTGTAGGATACTCTATTACGTTGCTTACAGTAACCCAGCCTGAAGATTCTCTAATACTTAAAACCTCAGTGTCGGTATTGAACCAGTAACTTCCCAATACAGGCACTGCCGGGTCCGTATCTGCAAATATAGCAGTTTGTGCCACATCAGCAGAACCATCCCACATATAAACTATACTATTTGATTCATCAACCCAGTATTCTCCAGTATTGGGGAAATCTGTACCAAGTAAAGGGTCAACTTCAAGCTTTAATCTATCATTAATCGTAGCCGCTAAATCTTCAAATGTCTGTAAATCGCTGCCAAGTAAGTCATCATATGTAATGCATTGACCGTTAACAAGCAATTTCAATGTATAATTAGTTGTCGGGTTTAAGCCAGTTGATGCTGTCACATCTATACCATCTGGCGTGTCCACAACAATATCATGGTATGCCGGTTGTGCATCCTGAGATTTATCGGTCTCATCTTGTCCAGTTGCTAAACTATAGGCATGTACGCCTTCACGATGATAGTTACCTATTTGATCTACAGCATATGCAGATACGTAGTAAGGGGTTTTATCCCTAACATCAGTTACTAATAATGATGTAGTCGTCTTATCATGGTAAAATGCACCTACTACAGATGCCACATTAATTTTATCCCCGGTATGCAAATCCTTATCAAAAGTTGGATCGGATTCATAATACGTACCCTTCTGGGGGGATGTTGTGATATAGTTAGCTGGCCTATCGCTTACGGTGATTACAATACCATCATAGGCGATATCGTTTATATCACACCCTGAAATGTTTGGTATGTTCCAAGTAATAGTACCTGTACCGTCGCCATTTCTAACAAATTTTAAAGTAATCTCCTGACCTTCTATTTTTATTTTATCAGGAGAGTCGGCGTGCTTGTCGTAAATGCCCATGTGATAAGAACCCTTTTGTTTGTTTAGAATATTTATCAATACAGATAAAAAAACTCCGCTTAGGTGAAAAAGGAGATTAAACCCTAAGCGGAGTCGGAGTCACTGACGGGAAGAGTTGTCAGCGAACAATTATATTTATCATAAGTTTTCTAAAAGTTCACCATTAAATAGCATACCTGAGATATCACCGTTTAGTTCTATCAGCGATCTTTCGGCATCACCAACAGTTGTAATGGTCTTTAAGTTAAGAATGTATAGTAGTGTACTAGTTCTAACCATATTTGTCGTGTACACCGATGCTACAGCCAAATCCTTTACATAAGAATTAAATATCTCATCAGTTCTTCGTTGCCATACCAAAAATTTCTTGATAAAAATGGGTGGTATACCATTACGAAGAGCCCGGTCTTCAAATTCTATATCAGACTCGGCACATGCAGTTACGACGAAGTTAGCCCACTGTGATGCTGTCATTTCTTCAATTTCAGCACTAATTATCCTATTGGCCAATTCATGAGTACATTGTAATCTAATCTCAACAAGCTTTCTAAACATCTTTTGACGAACAGGCGTCTTATTTGAATTAAAATCTAATGTTTGAACCTCATTATTGATCATATACAATACATTAGTAAAGAATTGATGACTAGCCAATTCTTGCTGTAAATTGAACTCTATTTTTGAAATACGTTCTAAGTCTCTCTGAGACCATATTGGCCATTGACGTTTTAGGTAATGAATTAAAAACCCCAATACTACAAAAACGAACAGTGCGGCAAAGCCATACTCTTGCAATACATGCAAAGCATCTTTAGCCATTTTATTCTCCTAATATCCAGTAAAAATATTTAGTGCATATGAGTCTGAGAAATGTTGTATCGCACCATTAGTTTTCAATTGTGCTGCTCTCTACCCACCTATGAAGTTTCGTGTTGCCCCAGCAAGGAAAAACTTCTTTATTATCTTCAGATATTAAGATAATACTTTTAGCAACCGGATAATCATCAAACTCGTCTGCCTTTTCCCAAAGAATTTCAATAACATCTTTAGGTTTAAACCCGATATAAGACCTATCATCACTTTCTAAAGATTCGAATACTGGTAACTTACAATACTTTGTAAGTTTGTATTCAGTCCTAACCCTCGGCACTGTATCACATGCCGATAAAAGTTTCTTTTTAGATTCGTAATATTCTTTGAAAGTCAATCGACGCATTTATTCTTCATCCGGGTGTAATTCAAAATGTGGCCAATCCATAAATTTATGGTCGGTTATGTCACCATCGCTATCCCAATCACAGCCAGTGACAATTTTAATTCCTTTGGCATGTGCTATGCCCTTGATAATACCCATAAGATATGCAAACCGCTTAATGTCGTTCCAATCAATCGGGTATGGCGCAACATCGGCTGCTCGTGACGGATTGCTATTGTGCTTACTGTTTGGCCACCTTAACTTACTTTTACCATCGGCAAATGCTTTATCCTGATCTTCTTTGGATCGGGTTCCGCATGTAACAGTGAAGTCAATATATTGTATAGCCTCATTGAGAATTTCTTGAATCTTTGGATGACATGTAGCTAAATTAGCTAACGACCTTTGGCCAAACTTGTACGACATTTTATAGCCCTCATTTTTCAAATATTTATAACTATTGCAAGGGCTTATATTATTTTTCAATCGAATATTTTAAATGTCCACAATCCCATATTCTATCGTAACCCAAAGATAACATATTTTCATATTCAGTTTTATTAGCATCAAATGAAGTGGGGAACTTATCACGAATAACATCCTTTCTAAAATTCCACCTGTGCTTTCTTACTCCATCTACAATATAGAAATAGTTTGGTGGTGTTTTATGCTCCAACGCAAATCCCAACTTATCATAAGTGTTGCCGTTGCTCCATCTTCTATCTGCATAGCTATAGATGTATTCCCACTCATAATTGTTCTTAAAGTGCGCTAAAAGTTTTGAGGCTATCCCCACAACTATCTTATCGGTATGTGCCGCAAACCTAGATAATTCCCAATGACCAGCTATACGTTTCTTATTCATAAAAGCTCGGGGTGGAGTAAATGTCATTACGGCTACCAATTCGTTCTCGTAGAATGCTCCAAGTTTAACAGATGAATTATCTGCACCTTGTATATGGTGAGTATTTAAAAAATCAGATACTGAATCAATAGGCTTTACAACACATTTTCTAGCATAAATTTTATTAAGTGAATTTCCCAACTGATGCCTAATTTTGGATATCACTAACTCTCTATTGTCAAACCATTCATCCTCAAATACAAACAACATCTTAATGCCAGTACTTTCAGCATACTCTTTAATTTTATGAAGATATGATTTAGTGCCAAGACGCTGCTCAACAAAATCATCAAATACTAAAAACATTATACCGATATTATGGCTCGGGGAATACAATGGGATAGTGTATGGGTTATTAAGATCAAAAACGAAATTAGTCTTAAATGAAACAGAATTAAAAGTTGACGCAATACTATTATAAAAGGCATCATACCTTTCACTAGTTGATACATAGGGCTTTATTATATTCGGGATGTGTGCCAGTGGGACTTTCCATTTTTTGGCATTCTCTTCCCATTTAATTATTCTAAGGTTTTCATGGTGAGCACAAATTTCAGGTGGGACATCATGGTAAAAGCAATACTGTATGGAATATATGTGATCCAAGTGATATGCATCCATATTACCAGAACGACCTCTGGGAAAGCCATCGGGGTTAATGATATTGAAGTATGCCTTATAGGTTTGCTCAGATAGAATCCTGACTGTTTTACGGTAGATACTCAAGTCATCCAAGTTTTTCAACGACTCGGCATGCCTGATTTTATTTTGCGTGTCAAATCTTTGTCTCTTTTTGTCGTCATTACATGGCCGACAAAATGATCTACCTGAAAAAATGTGTTCGGGTGTTGTTTCCCACGATCTACCACATTCACAATTTAAATTAATTACTTCAACTTTACTTTTTAGTCCGGTATATTTACCTACTAGTTTATACCCCAGTTCAGTAATACGTTCTTCGTTCTTTGAATCCACGCCACTGTATCGTTTTTTATGCGTACATTCGGGGCAACCAGACAACCCACTTTTTTTGTAACTACGTATTTTGGCTTTAGGAGTGGCCTCAAATTTATTACCACATTCTACACATTTAAGCGTGTGGGGGTCATTGGAAGTTAACTTTTTACCGACAATGGTAAGCCCAACTTCATTTTTTAAAAAATCTACATATTCCGGCTTCATTTATTCACCCCGTTAGATGTTAAGTATATCATAGTATATATGATAACTCAAAGCCATAATACTCTACGGAGTCACTTAGCTAAAATAAAAAACCCCGCCGAAGCGGGGTTTTTAAAGGCTTTCAGCCCGATTTTAACCTTAGATGAACTCAAGGTTTACGACATTGATTCTGCCGTAATAATCCGCTGAGTTACCTAGAGAGGTTGTGGTATCAGTTAATGCAACCTTACCATAACGAGTCATTAGGGAAACGACTGGCTGGAAGGTTAACGGATTAACGATAACACCGCTGCTCATTAGAGGTACATAAGGAGCGTAGAAGTAACCTGAGTCAACTTCACCGTTACCACCCTTGTAACCTACTAGCACCTTGTCATCACCGTTTGGTGAAGAAGAACCCGGTGCAGCTTGGTTCCATAGGTAGCTGTATACCTTGATGCGACCATTTAGAGTACCAACCAATTCTGTGTTGTTTGGACCCTTGAACTCACCCTCAACTGCTGGTGCGAAAACCGCCTTAGCAGCAGACTGTAGAACTGATACGATCATCGGGGAAACCACGATGAAGTTACCAGCACCACGACGGGTCTTACGAGCGATAACGTTCGCAACTTCATTGATGCGCACACCAAGGTTAGCGAAACGGTCACCAACGAACGCAGGAGCGTAGGATGTACCACCTGTAGCACTGAAGTCAAATGTACGTACTGTACCAGCTAGGGCTAGTAGGTCGTTGATGATTTCAGCGTCAATCTCTTGAACGATTTCAGCGGATAGAGCCTTGGTGATTTCGGACTCTAGATCAAGACCATGCTGACTGTTTAGGTCTTGCATAGCTTCGATTGTCCAACCACTCTGTAGCTTACGGCTACCGGCTTCAACAGCCTGAGATACAACTTCTAGGGACATTTTACGGCCACCAGAACCTTCGATGAAGGAACCGGAACCACCTAGCATGCTACCACCAACGTTTACGGAATAACCGGAGAAGTCGGAAGTACCTGTGCCGTAGGTTGTAACGTCACTTGAGGATTCCCAAGCGCCACCCTCTGCTGTTGCAGCGGAAATGTCGCCCGGTGCGCCCGGACCCATACCTGATGCGCCGTTTGTCTGAGCAGAGCCAGTGTTACCAGCATAGAACTGACGGATTGGCTTGTCGTTACCGAAAGCTTCGTCGCCTGCTACAACATCAAACCCACCAAACTGTGAGGAAGGTGCGTTGTGAGTCATAGCCTCTTCGTACTTATAACGTAGAGAGTATACTAGACCAACTGGGCCACTCATTGGCTGAACACCAACTAGCTCAGTAGCAATGGTTCCCGGAATAATACGACGAATCATTGGTAGTAGAGTCTTGCGGAAGTTCGCAATATCATGCGCCTGAATAGAGCCAGCAGCAGCAGTCTCGTTTACGAGATACTTCATCTGGTTCTCTAGAAGCGGACCAACCACTTCCTTCTGTGAAGGCTTTAGACCTTCTAATAGGGCTTCTTTAGTTTGTGCCCAATTTTCAAATAAAACATTATCCATTTTTTTTCTCCTATACTAACCTTTCGGGTTAAACTTATTTCTGGATACCACTCAACGCTTGTAAGCGAGCTAACGCCACTTTAACGTGTTGTGGAAGTTCTTCTTCAGCAGCAGATTCTTCAATCACTGCTTCGCCGTTGCCATCGACAACAACTGTTCCTTCGGTTACAACTGTGTTGTCACCTGTTTCACCCTCGGCTAGTACTGATGAATCATTATCACTTTCCTTCTCCGACTCTACGGAAGTACTTACAGCACTTTCGTGGAGAACTTTAGGGATGTAGTGTGCGTAAGCCTCTTCAAGCTTATCGGTTGGAATGTTACGTAGAACAGTTTCCATCACTTCCCTTGCATTACCGTGTAGAGATTCTAGAACCTCTGACATTTTCTTTTCACGACGCATAACTTCTAATTGCTTGGAAGTTTCTGTTAACTTCTCTTCCATCGCGGTTAGGCGTTGCTCTTTTTCACTCAATTCTTCTTCTAAGCCAGACTCATTGATGAACTTCTTGCTAAACATAGATTCGAATGCTTCGTAAATCTCGGCACCAAACTGTAGCTTGCGAACTGCTTGGATATCTTCCTTTAGTTCTTCAACTTCTTCTCTTAGAGCTAGTTCTAGGAAAGAATCAATTGTTTCAACTAGTTCTTCCATATCACTCTTTAGAACCTTGCTTAGTTCTTCTTTTGATTCGGTTAATTTCTCAGCAAATTCAACTTCTAGATCACGAAAACGCTCAATGTCGTCCTTTAGTTCTGCTAGTTCTTCTTTTAGATACTCTTCAACTTTTGTATCTAAAGCTTCGATCAAAGCCTCTTTGTCAGCGACATACTGCTCGGCTAATTCGGTTCTAACTTGAGCTTCTACTTCAGCTTTTGCTTCAGTAATTGCAGCTTCCTTGGCCTTGTTAATTTCAGCCTTGATCGCTTCTGTAAGCTCTTGTTTTGTGTCTTCGGTTAGTAGTTCATTTTCTACTAGTTTCTGAAGCAACTCTTCCATAGCTAACTCCTTAAGTTAATTCAAGTTTATATTTTGTGCATTTACAAAAATGTACTTAATTATTTATTGAATTAACACTCAATTCATAAATTATTAGCTTGGTTAGTTGTAAGTTATTGATTTGCATGACAAAAAAATCCAAAATATTTTAAAAAATTTTAGAGGTTTTTGATCACCTAATTAAAATTGACATTCTAAGAGATATTTAGTAGAATTATTTTAAATGAATAGGAGTGATATATAATGTCCGAAGAAATCGAAAATATTAAAAGAAAATATATTAAACAGGCCGATCCTAAGAGGGTATTGTACAAAGAACCACTTAAACAAAACCTTCAGTCAGATATTGAAAAAATAGAATCTATTATTAGAAAAATTTCCTCAAAGCAAGCAACAAGCGGGGAATTAAATAGGCTACGGACTTCAGTAATTAAATTACTATCAGTCATAGATAACAATGAAATGTATCACATGTAATTACTTTTACGATATTCTATTATACCTATACCCGTAAGTACGAATATAAAGAATAAATTTGTTACGATAGACAATAAAGCTAGATTATCCATTTTTCAAAAAGTTTAAATCCTTTTCTAATACTTCTCTTGCCTTAGATTCTCTAACTTGTCCTACAGAGGTATAATAG
>Ga0105097_10001778_pt1 | contig 10400 bp, 13 predicted proteins | sample PPLLak12cMay2015_FD_87035 | JGI IMG/M metagenome (GOLD analysis project Ga0105097, IMG submission 87035) | Freshwater sediment microbial communities from Prairie Pothole Lake near Jamestown, North Dakota, USA - PPLs Lake P7 Core (1) Depth... | ecosystem: Environmental > Aquatic > Freshwater >... | reverse complement strand
TTGAGGGTTAAACCGAAAAAAACTCTACCTGTTGGTTCACGGGTTCCAATAGATATTGAAATGAGCTCTCCTGATGGTCCGCACCATTTAATTGCCGAAGTAGTTATTGACAAACCACATAACAACTCTAATCAAAAAGATGTTGAAAAGAAAAAAGAATACTCATTGCCAGAAATGATAGAAGTATATAAGGAAAAAAAGCCAGATTATGGTTGCTGGTCAGAATACGGATGGAACGAGATGGATATTTGTTGTCTCCAGGAATCAAGCAAAGAAGGAACATTAATTGATTCCATCGCGATCAATATGGAATCTCAAGAACTTGATAAATTTATAAGAACAAAAAAACTTGATGGAAAAAAGATAGAGGTTGCTCAGAGAACGTATAAAATATCTGTATATCTCATATCATTGGTTCTTTTTTATGAATTACATCAGAAATTAATAAAGACTCAAGAAACGAAAGAATATAAATATTCAGATGAGAAATTAAACTACGATCCCCCTGAGATGACATCTTTCGTAATGAAGGGATTGTCAAAGATTCTTTTGCACGTAATGGCAAACGAAACAATACTAAAAGAATTCGAAGATTCAGATTGAAATTGCTTGTAAAATATACTACGACGTTAAGTCTGTTGAAAAAGAATCGGTATTGGTAAAATTACAAAATTTTATGAAATAAAATCGTTTTTACTTATATGCTAAAAATTAATCAAGTTTTATATAAAAATGGAAGACCTGTCTTAAGTGCCGATGAAATCGAACTTAAAGCTGAAGAGGTAATAACTTATTTTGATAAAAGTATCCTTAATATTCCCCAAAGAACTCCTTTGCTCCATTTCATAGAAGAGTTTCGAGAAAGATTTAAATTAAATTACGATTATAACCATGATCTGGGAACCACAAAATATGGGAGAAAGATTTTAGGAAAAACACAGCTTAAACCATTAGGACTATTTGTTGATGCAAGCTTAGTAAATGATGATCGTTTTAATTTTGTTCTTGCTCATGAGCTTGGGCACGTAATACTTCATCGATTCGTGAAAATAAAAAGTAAGAGTTATGAAGATCAAGAAATAGTTGATGACGAAATCGACCTTGTTAGTGGAAAGAAATATTTGAAGACACTTAGAGATTGGCTGGAATGGCAGGCAAATTATTTTGCTTCATCGATTCTTATGCCGAGAATAAGTGTGATGAAATCTGTTATTAAGAAACAAAAAGAATTGGGTATTAGAAGGAATCTTGGTCGAATCATCCTGGAGGCAAAAAATTATAGTATGACTGATTACAAGGAAATTCAAAAGCAACTTGAGTTAGTTTATTCCGTAAATGCTACAAATGTTGAATGTCGTTTGAAAGAGCTTGGGATTTTAATCGACAGAACGAACTTGAACATAAAACACATTTCAGAGTTATTTATGGTAAAGTGATACGCAAAATGACAATTTTCTACATTGTATTTGTTGAAAAAAATATTAAATTGTAAATCATAAATTGTAACTTCCACCATCCAGCGACCAGCGACCATCAACCAGCGACCAATCCTTCGCGGTTAAAAAAGTTTTTAATTTTCAGTTATGGTTTTGATTTTTAAACTTTAAACTTTAAACTTCTTATCCCTCCCATCTTCCCCAATTTCACACCTCCCTTCCTTCTACTACATCCTGGATACTGTCTTCTGGATACTGAATACTGATTACCGAATTCTGCCATCAATTCCCCCCAAAACCACTCTTAAATCCCCCTTTTTCCCCCCTTTTCCCTCTCTTTTCCCTTTTTTTTCCTTTTTTTTCCTCTTTTTTCCACCGTTTCCCCTCTTGGATACTGGATACTGAATACTGCCCCTTTACGCCCCGCTACACATATTCCCTATCTTAACATAATCCGTCGCCGACAGGTTCTCAGGCCGCTTTTCAGCATTAATATCGCACTTTTTAAATATCTCTCCCCAATCCCCAACCCCCGCAATCACCTCCGGCTTCTCGAACCTCGCAGCCGCCTTCAGCATCTTCCGCCTGTGCTGCATAAAAAAATTCACAACCCCTCTGAACACCTCTAAGTCCTTAATCTGCCTCGACTTAAAGCGATTATAAATATAGCTTACCATCGCCGATTCCACCTGCGGCTGCGGCCAAAAAACCGTTCGCGGCATCAGCCTTATCACCTTCACCTGCCCCGTTACCGCCATCAAGATGCTCAGCGCCCCGTATTCTTTAGTATCCGGCCCGGCTGTCATCCTTTCCGCAACCTCTTTCTGCACCGTAACATACATCGCATCCGCCACCGGCTCAGCCGTTATCAAATTGAACATCAATGGCGACGCCGCATGATACGGCAGGTTCGAAACCAATAGAAACCTCCCCCCATTTCTTTTTAATGCCTTCTTCACCTCCTCCATCACCAGTGGGCTTATTGTGCTCTTATTTTGCAGTATATCCGTGCACAAAATCTGAACATTTTTTTGCCCCGCAAGCTGCTCATTTGCTATCTGTGCTAGCCGCGAATCTATCTCGACAGCAATAACCGTAACCCCTTTTTTCGCAAGCTCTTGCGTCAGCGACCCCGTCCCGCATCCGACCTCCAAAACCACATCATCGCTCTCTATTTGCGCCGCCTCCACCAGCATCCTCATCAGGTTGCCGTCAATCAGAAAATGCTGCCCCAGCCGCCTGTTCGCACGCAATCCTGCTGCGAGCATTAGCTCCTGAATTTGTGTCTTATTTTGCATCAGCTTTAGATTTGTTGTTTTGAAATGCCCGCTTCGTCAAAACCATTTGTATTGCAGTAGTTATAGCAGCTTTCATGCTCGCCGGATTTGCAATATTTAATCCGGCGATATCAAACGCTGTTCCGTGCGCCGGGCTTGTCCTGATTATTGGAATCCCAAGCGTGATATTCACGGCTGTTTCAGGACTTAGGAGCTTTATCGGAATCATCGCTTGGTCATGATACATCGCCACAATACCGTCGAATTCACCCCGTATTGCTTTTTGAAACAGGCTGTCCGCAGGATACGGGCCTGTGCAATTTATATTGTGCTGAAGGGCCAGCATAATCGCCGGCGATATAATCCGCTCTTCCTCATCGCCAAACCTTCCGTGCTCGCCTGCATGCGGATTTAGTGCAGCAACGCCGATTCTTGGATTTTCAATGCCGAAATACTGCTTTAGTGCATCATTTAGCAAATCTATCGGCTCAAAGACGCACCCTATCGTAAATTTGTTCCTGACGTCGAAAAGGGCATCGTGGATTGTCGCAAGGGCGACTTTGAGCTTTTCGGATGCGAACATCATTACCTTTCGCCTCGACCTGGTTTTTTCAGCCAGCATCTCTGTGTGCCCCGGCCATTTAATACCCGCAAGCTTCCAGCTTGTCTTGTTGATGGGCGCCGTTACGATTGCGTCGATTATCCCAGCCCTGGCTGCCTCGATTGCATCCAGGCAGAATTCCGCACTCGCCTCGCCTGCAAGCTTGCTGGGCTCTTTTATCCACGGCGGTATCGAGTATTCATCGTAATCAGCGACGACTGATTTATAAGGGTACTCCCTGCCGATTTTTTCATGCTGCACCCTTCCCCAGAAAGGCTCTATCTCCGCCCGGTCAGCGGCATATACAAGCTGCTCGTTCAATCCGAATATGATGAATTTCGCTGCCTTTCGTATCTCCGGTTCAGCCAGTGACTTAACGATAATCTCCGCCCCGATCCCAACCGGGTCGCCCATCGTTATCCCTATCACAGGCTCATTCTCTATCGAGTTGTTATAATTTCCGTTCATATCCGCTCAGAATCCCAGGCTGCGAAGTTTTTCGATTGTCAGCCCTTCTTTGGCCGGCAGCATGTTATCCAGATACTTTTTTATCGTCTTAATTATGATATCGGTTTCGATATTTACCTTTTGTCCGGCTTTTGCGATTCCCAAAGTCGTTCTTTTAATGGTTTCAGGTATCAGTGCTACAGAGAAGCTTTTTTTATCAAGTTTCGATATCGTAAGTGAAATGCCGTCAACAGCCACAGAGCCTTTGTCCATCATATTTTCCAGAAGCCCTTTATCAGCCGCGAATGTTATGTTTGCAAACTTCCCCTTTCGTTCGATTGATTTGATTGCTGCAACGCCATCTACGTGCCCGAGGACAAAATGTCCTCCGAATCGCCCATCAGCTGCAACAGCCCGTTCGATATTGACAAAAGAAGATGCCTTTAGTTTGCCGAGCGTCGATTTTGATAGCGTTTCGCCGCTGACATCAAAGGACGCAAGATTACCAGTCAGCTTTGCAATCGTAAGGCAAACTCCATTGACAGAAATACTATCACCAGCCCTGCAACCGTTAGAGATTTTGCCTAAATCGATTGTGAGCTGCATCGCCCCCGCACCAGCCGGTTTGGCGGTTTTAACCTTGCAAAACCCTTCTATTAATCCTGTGAACATATTCAATTTCTTTTCTGCAACAATTCTATTGCCAAAATAAAAGCATTTTCTAAAATCAATTATAAGTTAATTGCAGTGGAAAAGCAATTTCGCTGATTCAAGGGATAATTTATGAATACCTGGTTAAAATTAGCCATTGGCTTGGCAGCATTGGTGGTTCTGGCCATCTTTGTGCTGCAATATTTACCTTCAGGCGAGCAGGCACCGCCTCCGCCGGAAAAGACATATTACGATGTCATCAAAGAAGATGATAAGCGCCTGAGGGCTGAACCGAACATTAAGGAAGTGACGGTCTCAAAGCAGCCAGCCACCAGCGAAGTCCAGCAGTCTCTTCCCATTCAACCTGTCCAGCAGGAACAGGCAAAAACTGTTGACGAAACAAAACTTGTTTTCAAAGAGCTTACAGAAGACCAGCAGGTAGAGGCCGAAAGACTTATCGAGTGGGCGATTACTTCCCGCAAGGCCGGCAGGCTGCCTGTGATAAATTACAGGCAAACGGTTGATTCGTGCAGGCAGGTTATGCAACAGTTCCCGCTAAGTAAATATGATTTTCAGGCCAGAAGGATTCTTGCGGATATTCCGCAGCGCTACTGGGACCAGTACAAAATTACCCCTCAGGAAGTCGACCTTTCCAAGTGGCCGACAAAGTAATTATGTTTTTATATAGTTGGTAATCATCGAAAATTTTTTTTTACAATTGTCAAGACAAGGAGGTTAAGACCAATGTCATCATCATCAGGAAACATACCCGTAATTAATATAGCAGCAGATTGTCTTCCTGAGGCCTGGGAGAAAGCCGTTCTGGCTGTTTGGGATAACGGCCTCCATATAAAGACCCAGTACGATAAACCCGATGACCCGCTGAGCCGTGATGCCACCGTTATGGTAACGATTACAAATCCATTTAATGAGCCGCGTATTCACAAGAACTTCCCCGGCGGCCCAGCAGAGCTGGAGGTTTACAGGCAGGAGGTAGTCGGCGGCATTCACGACCACTGGATAGACCCATCAGCCGGAAAATGGACTTACACCTATCACGAGAGGCTTTTCGCTTATTGTCCGGTCGAAGACATCCGAAATTCCAAAACGCCAAAGCCCTTTAAAAAAATAGACCAGATTCAATACATCATCGACATCCTCTCTGAGGTCAACCACACCCGAAGGGCACAGGCCATAACCTGGATGCCGACTGCTGACCCGAAGACCGATGACCCGCCCTGCCTCCAGAGAATCTGGTGCCGGCTGGTTGAAGACAATAATGGCGAAATGTCCCTGAATATGAATACACACTGGCGAAGCCGCGATTTATACAAGGCCTGGTTTATGAACGTCTATGCTCTGACCGATTTGCAAAAAACAATCGCCGAAAAGATTTCTGTGAAAATAAGCAGGCCCGTCAAAGTCGGCAGATATGTCGATATAAGTGATTCCCTCCACATCTACGGCAGCTATCTATTGTCTGTGGCGCGGGAAGTTGAGAAGATGAAGGCAGGCCCCTTCACAACCCGCGCCTGGCCAAGCAATCATCCTGCATTTGTAATGATGACAGAGGAAGCCCGCGAAAACCTCGCAAAAAATCCCGACTGGTATGCTAAACCGCAAGAGTGAGAATGTGTATGCTTTTATTGTTAAAAAGTAATTTTGATTTTTATGAGATTATTCTTGCAGTGCTGACCTTCCTATTGCCGCCGGTTCCTTTATTTGTCATTAAAAATAAAATTCTAGGATTTATATTTGGTTCGGTTGTTTGCTGGATTCTTTTGGTTGCCTCAGCAGAATATAATCTTGCCACAGACATTGAATATAATAGTATAGCACCAGCTATAAGTTTGCTTTTTGGCTGGGTTATTGGTGCCATCTACTGCAGTTTTTGGCTTGTTATTGTTCTGGTTTGGCAAAATTATAAAAACCGTTCTAAGAAATAGAATTGTTTCATCTTCATTCGAAAGTCTGAAATTTCTGCGAAATCCCCTTTGACTGGAGCGCAGATGATATAACCATATGAAGATGTACTAAATATGCGGAGGGGGACATATCATATTGGTTTTATGGGGCACAAAAAATTATAAAAAATTCTCTAAATTAATTTGGATGCGTCCTTTTTGTTTTTTAGACTTTTTGTGGAAAGATGTAATAAAGGGGGCGTGGCTGGCGGAATGTTAAAACGTTTGCGGTCGGCAGCTCATCAACTACATAATTTCTATCTCCGAAAGGAGGTCCTGCCATGGGGGGGAGCTTGTGCAGGAGACCCGGTTGTTATGTTGTCCTCCGGGAATCCGAGGCCCAGGCAGGATGAAAATCGCGTCCCTTTGTTGTGGGGACGAACAAATAGTGAGACAGCCTATAAGTTTCTTTCCGGGTGAATCCCTGCGAGTGGGTCGCAGGGATTCTTTTTTTTAAACCAATCTTTGCTCTTCTTACAAAATTTCCATTTTTTCGTTTGACGCACTATATATTGAGGTTAAAATGGGAGCAAAACTATATATGGTGCTGCGGAAGTGATAATTAAGGTATTTGCGGACTTACTCAATAAGGCAGGCGGGTTTAAAAATGAGATGTCCATTCTGCAAAGCTGATAAAGACAAAGTCATTGATTCGCGCTCCAGCGACTCGGGCAGGGTCATCAGGCGCAGACGCCAATGTCTCGAATGCAAAAGGCGTTTCACCACCTACGAAAAAATCGGAGAAAGCTTCAAGCTCTACGTCATCAAGAAAGATAATTCCCGAGTGCCCTACGACAGGGAAAAAGTCGTGGCAGGTCTGCAGAAGGCCTGTTATAAAAGGCCGGTGTCTGTCGAGCAGATTCAGCAGATTGCCGACAAGGTTGAAGAGGACATCTTTCGCGAGTATGATAAGGAGGTTACAAGCGCTTTTATCGGCGAAAGCGTAATAAAGCATCTTAGCGGAGTTGATAAGGTTGCATATATCAGGTTCGCAAGCGTGTATCGTGACTTTAAGGATGCAGGCGAGCTGATTGAGGAAGTCAGCCAGACGATTGGCAGAAGCGAACCTGCAACCGGGCCGAAACTTTTTGAGTAAAATTTGTTAAAAGAGTTGTGTAACGCAGAACACAGAAAAAAATAATTTTGTTCTGCTGATTGTTGCGAGGTTGGAGGATGCGGACGCAGCTAAAAGTAATCAAGGCCGATGGCAGCAGCGAGGAATATATGCACACCAAGGTTCTCGCCGCTGTAAGCAATGCCCTTGCCTCATCAAACGGGCCGGACACAAAAACTGCTGAGCAGCTTGCCGAGGTGATAACATACACCCTTTATAACAAACAGAAGCGCCGCACCATTTCCAGCGGCGAGATTTTTTCCATTGTCAAGGCCGCGCTTGCTTCAGCCGGTTTCGAGATTGCAGCCGCCGCCTTCAACGACTATCATTACAGGCGCCAGTTGATGCGCGCACGTATTGAGGTTGCGCATATCAATATAAAAGAAATGACCGATGCCGAAAAGTTTGCCGAACTATGCCGCAGGGCCGAAAAAAGCCGCTGGGACAAATACCGGATTGTTGCATGCCTTGCCGATGAGTTCCGAATCGACAGGCTAACTGCCCGTGCCATTGCCTCAGCAGTCGAACAGAAAGTCCTTAATCTTGAGCTTTCAGTTGTGCCAAGCAGCCTCGTAAAACAGCTTGTTCTCAGCGAATCCGCCGCCTTCTTCAAAGCCTCCCGCCAGATGCAAAATAGCTGAATCTGTTGCTGATAGTTTTCTTCTGATATTTAAATCAACGAATTTCCTGCAGTAATGTTTTTAATTGTTCGAAAATTGTTTCGGCTGGTTGGATTTCGAGCCAGCGGACGTTTTTGAATCTTTTGAACCAGGTCCGCTGATGTTTTGCAAGCCGGCGGGTATTTATCTTTATCTGTTCGATTGCATCATCGAGGCTAATCTTTCCTTCGAGGTAATCGATTATCTCTGCATAGCCGATAGCGCATCTTGCCTGTTTGCTTAATGGCTTGTCTTCAGATAAAAGCGATTTGACTTCATCGACAAGACCATCGTCAATCATCTTTTTTACCCTGCTGTTAATTCTCTGGTTCTCCAGCGCCTTATCACTTCGCAGCCCTATGATTTTCCAATTCTCTGGCACAGGCGGTTCTTTTTCCCACTGCTGCTGAAAACCGGATATAGGGCTGCCTGTCAATTCATAAACCTCAAGCGCCCTGATGATTCTTTTTTCATCATTCGGATGAATTCTCTGGGCCGCTGCCGGGTCGATTTGCCGAAGCTGTTCGTGCAGTTTTTCAAGACCGAGCCGGCTGGCCTGTTCTTTCAATTCCGAGCGTATTGATGAATCCGAACCGGGGCCTTCGAATAAACCATACAGCAGCGCCTTGATATAGAATGCGGTCCCGCCGACAGCTACAATAGGCTTGTTTCGGCCCTTGATTTCTTCAATCGCCGCATTCGCTGCTTTTAAAAACATGCCCGCACTGAATGCCTCGCTCGGCTCAACAATATCGATAAGATGATAGGCAACGGCTTTGCGGGCCTCTTTCGGGGGCTTTGCAGTGCCTATATCCATTCTTCGATAGACCTTCATCGAGTCAATGCTGATTATCTCGGCACCTGTTTGCTTTGCTAGCTCGAACGCCAGCTTTCCTTTGCCGGATGCGGTAACACCGAGGATTAAAATCATATCGTTTTTCATAAAAGATTTTAGAAAAATTCTTTCGTTTGCAGTATAATTCGGGTATTAGTGTTTTGCAATTTGAAATTTTTCAGAGCTTGTTATGCCAAACAGCAAGGTGAATGATTTAAATATCGAGCTTGCCCGGATGCAGAGAATCGTCAATTCTGTCCTCGCTGCGACTCTGAGGGAAGACCGCAAGATTGAAAAGACCCTCAAAGAAGCGATTCGCTATATGCTCCTCGACGGCGGCAAACGCATCCGGCCCGCGATTGTTATGTGGTGCTGCAGACTCGTCAGCGGCAAAATAACTCATGATGCACAAATTGCCGCAGCAGCCATTGAAATGATGCACACATCTTCGCTTATTCACGATGATTTGCCCGCGATGGATGACGACGATATGCGGCGGGGAAAGCCATCCTGTCATAAAAAGTTCGATGAGGCAACAGCAATTTTAACGGGCGATGCTCTTTTGATACTCGCATTCGAAATTCTGGAAAAAAAAGTTTCAAATCCTGCGGTCGCAGCACAGCTTATCGGCAAGCTTGCCGAAGCCGCCGGGCCTGCAGGAATGATTGCAGGACAAATGGCGGATCTGAAGGCAGAGAAAGTTAAAGGAACAAAGGATATCGTCGAGTATATCCATATAAATAAGACCGCAAAGATGTTTCGGGCCGCTGCTGCGATGGGGGCGATTTGCGCTCACGCCTCAGAAAAACAAATAAAGTTATTAGGCGAATACGGCCTAAAACTGGGACTGACGTTTCAGATTACCGATGACATCCTCGATGTCTGCAGCAGCACACGTCAGCTCGGCAAAACTGCCGGCAAGGACGCAAAGGCCGGCAAGGCTACATACCCTGCTGTCATTGGTATCGAAAAATCGAGGGCAAAAGCTCGCCTTCTAACAAGCCAGGCCATAGCCGCCCTCAAACCCTTCGGCAGAAAAGCTGATACTCTCCGCCGCCTCGCCCAAATCCTCCAGGAACGCGTAAAGTAAGCTTTTTAAAAGCGGGAGGGCTTTCTGAATTTCCAGAAAGCCCTGTCTTGTGCGGCATTTGAATATTTTAATTTTGTTGTGCGGGCGGGGAGGTGTAGTCCTTGAGGAACAGATAATAAAGTTTTCCTTCCTGGTAGGTTTGTCCAGCCAGTTTGCCTGCTGTATCTCCGATGCCTATATATACATCGCATCTGCCCGGCGCACGGATCGCACCTCCCGTGTCCTGGTCGAGCGCAAAACCATCGTATAATTCCTGAGTTATCACACCGCCTTTCTCCGTTGGCAGCTTTGTCGAGAAAAACGTCAATGCAGCTCGCGGAAAGATT
>Ga0105097_10001774_pt1 | contig 10417 bp, 10 predicted proteins | sample PPLLak12cMay2015_FD_87035 | JGI IMG/M metagenome (GOLD analysis project Ga0105097, IMG submission 87035) | Freshwater sediment microbial communities from Prairie Pothole Lake near Jamestown, North Dakota, USA - PPLs Lake P7 Core (1) Depth... | ecosystem: Environmental > Aquatic > Freshwater >... | reverse complement strand
GTGCTGAAGCCGGAAGCTGCGTTGCCGAACCCCCATACCGTGGTGACCGCCCCGAGGTCGCTGTGGAGTTCATGTTTGAACTGACTCATGCGGACATGGTAGACGCCGCTGAGATTGGCCCGCATGACGCCCGGAATGGGCAGCGGATCCTTGAACTTGGTCAGGGCCGGCGATCCCCCGGCATAGGCGGAACGACTGCTGATGCCCCACGGCAGCAGCAGCGCCGTGCCTCCGACGGCACCGGCCTGCAGGAACTCGCGGCGGCTCCACAACACGCCGTTGCGTTTTGAACTGTTGTAGCGTTTCATGGCTTTATCTCCTGGTCTCGCAAGATTCGGAGCCACAGCAAACACACCCGCGCGCATTGGCCGAACAAACCGGTCCACTTGGGGTCTGTACTGGCGGTGGCCTTCCACCCCGCCTCGCAGCGGGCTGTCATGGATGCGATCGAAAACGATGCTCATCGCGATGACCTCGTGAACTTAGGCCGCGCGACGGCCGCCAACAAGGTGGGTCGAAAGGGTAATTTCGAGGCAGGTGCGCTACGGTGTGTGTGGGGTCCTGGCGACCGTCGACCCCTGGCTTGCACGGCTGCAACCCGGCGCGGCAAGGGCGGTTGCCAGCCAGTTGCAGTTCGTTGGCTGCTAGGTCGCCACCAGGCCCTTTTCGATGGCGTAGCTGGTAAGCATCGAGGCGTTGTGCAGGTCGAGCTTCTTCATCAGGTTGGAGCGGTGCTTCTCGACGGTCTTGATGCTCAGGCAGAGATAGTCTGCGATGTATTTGTTGGGGTGGCCCTCGGCGACGAGCTTCAGCACTTCGCGCTCGCGATGCGTCAGCGTATCCCAGGTGCTGGCGACATTGGCCGCCTTTCCGGTGCCCAGGTAACCATGAATGACCTTGCCCGAAATGTCCGGGCTCAGGTAGGTCTTGCCATTGAGAACGCTGCGTATCGCCACCCGCAGCTCATCGTGCGTGGCGTCCTTGAGGATGTAGCCGTCGGCGCCGGCACGCAGGCTTTCGTGGATGTATTCGTCGGTCTTGTGGATGGTGAGCACCAGTACCCGCGTTTCCGGACTGCGCCGCTTGATGTCCAGCATCGCCTCGATGCCGTTCATGCCCGGCATGGACAGATCCATCAGCACCAAGTCTGGAGCCAGCGATGCGATGGAGCGGATGGCATCGCGCCCGTTGTCGGCCTCGCCGACGATCTCGAGGTCGGGATCCTGGGTCAGCAAGGCGCGCAGACCGGCGCGCAGCAGGGTATGGTCCTCGACGATAAAAATGCGCTGCTTTCCACCCATGATGAATCCCCTATCGTCTTCGCCCCGTCTGCGAGCCGCCAGCCTAGCGCGGCGAGTAAGTGAACACCCAATCCGAGTATTTCATGCTGCCCTCGAAATGCCTGTCGGCCAGGTCGAAATGGCCTTTTTTCAAGGGCTCGCCTTCGGCCAGGCTGTGCACCCCGTAAATCTCGCCGCCCGGCCCGGTGATCAGTCCCCACTCCGGGCTACCCGTCATCGGGTCGAGGTAGATCTGCCGCAGGTAGCGCTGGATTCCCGGATGGCGCGGATCCAGCAGCAGTTCCTCCAGATGCAGAGGCTGCCGTCTGCCCTTCGCCGGCGTGTGATCGGCATAGCGCTTCAGCGCGAGCCGAAACTGATGGCCGATGAAAAGCAGTTGCTGCTCCTTTTCCCGCTGTTGCATCGTGTGCCACACCTCTCCCGCTGATGCGAGGGCGATCCCCATCAAGACAACCACGACCAGCACGCCGATGTAGGTGAACCCCCGTTCGCGCCGAGGCAGCGGAACCACGGTTCTGATGCTAGAAGCAAGGCCTTCATTTTGGTGCCGGCAACCCATGTTGTCAAAATCTCCTGACTACCAGTTGCGGTATTCCCTGCCGTCGCTGCCGACGCCCTCGGCGCCGCTCTTGACGTCGTACACCCCACCCATTTCCGGCTGGTCCGGCGGGACGACAATCCAGGTCTCATGGCTTTCGGTGATCGGATCGAGCGGCAGGCTGCGCAGGTATTTGCTGCTGACGAGTTCGTCGAGCGCATCGGGATACCTGCCCTTGTCGCCGTAATATTTGTCCAGCGTTCCCCGCATCTGCGCCAGGTTCTGCTGCAGCACCGACTCACGCGATTTTTCCAGACTGGAAAAATAGCGAGGCACGGTAATGGTCAGCAACACCGCGATCACCGCCAGCACCACCAGCAGTTCGATGAGGGTGAATCCGGAAGTTTTTGCAGGCTGCGTCATGGCCCCCCGTCTTTCTACCAGCGGCGGTAGGGAATGCCGTTCAGACCGGTGCCGGTCGCCATCGAATACACGTCGAACACGTCATCACCCTCCTCCGGAGCCTCATAGCTGCTGGCGTAGCTGCGCTTGCCCCAGGTTTCCTCGTCCGGCCGGTCGGGGTCGGGATACAGCGGGTCGCGTGGAATGCGGCGCAGGAAATAGATGCGCTTCTTGCCGTCGGGGCTGCTGGCGTCGGGCACCCCGTTCACCAGAACCTGCAGCGACTCGGGATAGCCGGATTCCTGCATGACGTGCGCCACGCGGCCCTCTTCGACCGCCTGCCGGTAGGCGTCGAGCGCGGTACGAATTTCGCGCAATGCCAGGCGCAGTTGGTGTTCCTTGCCGCGCTTGATCCCGACTTCCGCCAATGGCAAGGCGATCGACGCCAGAAGGCCGACGATGGCCACCGTCACCACCATCTCGATCAGGGTGAACCCGAGGTTTCCCGGCTTGAGTCGCGCAATCATGGCAGGACCGTAATGACGTGAGGCTCGGGCGGACTCGCGCTCAAGGCCTCGCCGCCCGCACCGGCGGGCGTCAGGCGGCCCACGACCACCTGCGTTTGCGGACTGGCGGAAAGAGCCTCGAACAGCAGCGTGATCAGGCTGCCCGTCCCGCTGGTTCCAGCGGGCGCGCTGCCCGACACGTCCAGCAGGATCTGGCCTCCCGCCTGATCGATGGTCTTGTTCAGAGCGGATGGCGCACTGCCCTGCCTGAAGAAGCCGCCCTCGACCACATCGACCGCCCGCAGCACTCTGGCGTCGTAGCTCACAAGCAGGCCGAGACTGTTCAGCGGCTGTTGCGACTGGGCGGTGAGCGTCAGGCTGATCATGTCGCCTGGCTTGGCCTGAGCCGGGCCCTGCCACGACACGGAGACCTGCTCCTCCACAGCGGGAGGCTGCGAGGCGGGGGGCACATCCTTGCGCTGTGCCAACGGGCGCTGACGCAATGCCGGCGCGGCCGAGGCGGTGGTGGCGACGGCAACACTGCCCAGGGGCTTGATGTTGAGCAGACCGCTGCGCACGTTGGACTCGGTGCCGGCCCAATACGCGACGGCGCCTCCAGCAGGCAAGCTCGTGCTGCCGACGATACGCGGGGTGATCGAGAGCACGATCTCGCTTTTCAAGCTGTCGTCGGTGTGGCTCGAGAACAGCCGTCCGAGTATCGGGATCTGGCCGAGGCCGGGCACCTTGCTCGCGGACTTGCGGTCGGCGTCGTTGATCAGCCCTGCCAGGATCTGGGTTTCGCCGTCCTTCAGGCGGAGTACGGTATTGGCGTTGCGCGTACCGATCTCGTAGGCGATCGTGCCGGATTCCTTGTTCTCGACCTGCTTGATGATGTTGCTGACGTCCAGCTTGACCTTGATCACCACTTCGTTGTCGAGATGGATGTCGGGTTCCACTTCCAGTTGCAGGCCCACGTCGAGATACTGCACGCTGCCGGTGATGACGGGGGTGCCGGTCGAAACCGGCGTCACCGCATTGGTGATCACCGGCACGCGGCTGCCGATCATGACTCTGGCCTTCTCGCGGTTGCGCACCCGGATACGCGGACTGGCGAGGATGTTGGTATCGCTGTCGTCCAGCTTGAGGTTGAGCGTCGCGCTCAGCGGCGTCGCCAGCAGGTCGTCGGAGTCAAGGTCCTTGAGCTGCCCCAGGGTGGTGACGCCGTCCGGGGTGGCCAGCGAAAAGCTGCTCGGCCACCTGATCCCCAACTCGCTCAGGCGCGTGGTGCTCACTTCCAGCACTTCCACTTCCAGCATGACTTCAGGCTCGGCAATATCCTGGTCGGCGACCATCTTCTCCGCCAACCGGATCGCGGCGGGCGTGTCACGCATGACGATGGAATTGGTCTTTTCGTGGATGAAGATGTCCTTGGTTTTTAGCAGCGTCTTGATCATGGTCAGGATTTGCTTGGGGTCGGCGTTGGTCAGGTGGAAGCTCCTGATCTTCAGGTCCTGGTAGTCCTTGAGCTTGGCCGGCGTGGACGGATAGATGAACACCGTGTTGTCGCTGATGACTTTCTTCTCCAACTGGTTCTGCATCAAGATCAGGTCGATGGTGTCTTCCACCGACACGTCCTTGACGAAGATCGAGGTCTTGGTGTCGGGCTTCACATCCCGGTCCAGCAGCACGTTGATGCCGCTGGTTCGCGAAAGCGCCTCGAACACCATCTTGAGATTGGCGTCGCGGAACTGCAGGGTGACCGGCTTGGTGAACTTGACCCTCAGCGCGGGTTCGGCCATCGCTTCCCGGGTCGCCTCCTCGTCCAGCTTCCGCTGCAGCTCCAGGGCGCCACCATGCTTCGGGTTTTCCAGCAGGACCGGCCTGAGGACGGCACGAGCGGACTCGATGTCCTGCTTCTTCAGCAGTGCTTCCGCCTGCTGCAGCGCGACGTCGTGACGCGCGTCCATGGCCAGGGTTTCGAGACCGAGACTGGCCCGGCTGTTGGACGGATCGATACGCAGTATGCCCTCGTACAGGGCCCGCGCCGCCGCTGCACGGCCGGCGGCGCGTTCGCTGTTTGCCGCTCCGAGCATGCGGTTCACCGTCTGCTCGCGGTTGTGCAACAGATCGGCGCGGTATGCCATGTTGTCGGGTTCGGCGCGGCTCGCCTCCGCCAGCTTCGACAGCCCTTCCTCGGTCTGCCCCTGCGCCAGCAGCGACAGCCCGTCTTCGTGCAGCTGATAGCCGGCACAGCCGGTCAACAGGCCTGCCAGCAGGACCAGCCGCGCAGCGATGGCGCCCCTGAGCGTGCATACGCCGCCAGCCATCATCAGGTCCCCCCCGTACTGATCGTTTGCCTGATATTGAGCGGCAGGTAGGTCAACTCCAGCTGGCCCCCGGCAAGACGTTCCACCCGGTAGGTGTTGTCGATCACCTCGCCCTCGGAGACGGTGTAGATGCGCTCGCCCCGGACCAGCAGGATGATCAGCGTCTGCCCTTCCTCATAGCGCCCGAGGAAACTGAACGGAAGCGGCGGCGCGCTCGGGGGCGGCGGCGGCACGGGCTTGGGCGGCGGCGGCGGGGCTGGCGGCGGTGGCGGCACGTACCAGGACATCGCCCGGAAGACGTTGCTCGCGGCGGGCTCGGGTTTGGCCGACGCATCCTCGCGGTTCAGGCGTTCCAGCTCGACCTGCAGTTGCGGCTGGGCCGGTTTCCTGGCGGCCGCGGCGTCCGCTCTCTTCGCCGGCAGCACCGTCTCGTCGGCGGCCTGCCACTCCTTGCCCGAGGCCGCGGATAGCGCGATCGTCACGGCCAGGGCGCCAAACAGGATGCGTCGCCGCCGCGGCACCATGCTCATGACGCCCGCCCGAGAAAAATCACCAGTCTGATCTTGCTGTCCACCAGCGGCTCGCCGATCTTTTGGCGCTCGAACTGCACCTGCTCCAGCGAAACGATCGGGATCTCTGCGCGCAGGTCGGACAGGAAGCTGCGTATCGCCTGATATTCCCCCCTGAGCGGCAGGTCCATCTGCAGACGGACCAGCTTGCCGGTCGGATCGTGCGCCTCCTTGTAGTCGGCCTGCTGCAGCGCGAGCCCGTCACGCGCGGCGATGGCGGCGATCCTGCCGATCCACTCGGTCGCGTCGTGCTCGCCGGGAAAAATCCGGTAGAACGCCGCCAGTTGCTCGTCTGCGCCAAGCGTGCTCCGATGCCCTGCCGGGGCTGCGCGCGCAAGCCGTTGCTCCAGCGAGCTGGCGCTGTGTCGGGCCGTATCCAGCCTTTGCTGGGCGGGCAGCACGGCGGAAAGATACAGTGCCAGACAGGCTGCCAGCCCAGCCACCCCGCAGACCCCCGGCCAGCCGAGTAGCAGTACCCAGCGCCGGATCAAAAAATGCAGACCGAGGTTCATGGCACCCCCGCCGCCCAGTAGGCGACCAGAGAAAAGCGCAGCGGCTTTTCCGGGTCCTCCTGCCGCACCTGGTGATGCCGCAACTGCACGCTGGCGAACACCTCACGCGACGACAGGTGCCTGACGTATTTCAGCAAGGTATCGAGGTCCTTCGCCTCGCCGCCGATGTTCACCGTGCCTTTTTGCAGGTCCGGCTCCATCGACAGTAGCGCGATCCCGTTTCCACCCGAGATTTCCACTGCGCTGAACAGAGCATTCCACGGCTGGCTGAGTTGGTGCACCACCTGGTTGGCCTGCTTGATTTCCAGCATCTGCGCCCGAATCGCCTGTTCGCTGAGGGGGCGGGAAGCCGACCTGCGGGGCTGGAACACGCGCTCGGTCTGCTCGATCCTCCCTTCCCAGACGGCGATCTGCTTGTTGAGCGAGAGATATTGGTCGGCCAGCAGGGCAAGCGACACCGCGGACGCCAGCAGCACCCCCATGCCCAGCCACGGGACGGGCTTGTTGGCACGCTGATAATCGAGCCGCAGCGGAGCCATGGCCATCACCCTGTCCCCTCGATGGCCAGATGCGGGCTGTCGACCGCCGTGCCGCCGGGTGCGCTTGCGGGGCAAAGGGGGTGGAATTTCCACGGCGGGCTGTCCGGCAGGGCCGCGCCACCCGCTTCGGGGTCCCACAGGTACACCTCATGCGGAACTTCGAGCTCATCGGCCAGATACGCCTCGCGCTCGAGAATCAGCGGAAGCTCTGCATACGCGGCACCGCCGATCCTGAGCTTGCGGATGCGCATCCAGCGCGCACGGCGCAGCAGCGCGAGACACAGATTGCCCTGCTCCAGTACGGCGAGCCATGCGTCGTGTCGGCCGAGACCTCCGCGGAAGCTGTTGTAAGCCGCCATCAGGTGCGGCTGGATCGATTTCAGCGGGATGCCGGCGGCACCAAACACGCCGCGGAGGCCATCGATCAACTCCACGTCCACCGCGCTGGCGAGCCGTGGCGCCGTGCCCGACTCGGGACTCAGGCGCAGCGCCCAACTCTCGGCATGCGGGCCGTAGATGCGGGTGAAGCAGTGGCGCGCAAAGGCCAGTTCCTCTTCGGCGCTCGAAAGCTTGTCGCTCCATGGCAGCAGGGTGTAGCGCATGAAGTGGTTGGAGAGGATCACCGTCGCTGCAGTACGGTGGCCGCTGAACTCGGGCAAGGCGACCTCGAGCGCCTGCAATGCGGCATGCCACGGCGACTCCTCGGTAGCGCCGTCGCAGCTCACGCCATGCGGCTCATCAACGACTCGGGACAGCCCGTTCCACGACAGCCTGCGCCGCGCCGGCAGCAGCGTCACCCGATCGGGGAAGACGCCGACGCGCAGTTCCCTAGGCCACAAGGGTGACACGGTTGATCTCCTGTAGCGTGGTTTCGCCGCGCCCCACCATCTCCATCGCGATGTCCCGAAGGAAACGCGTGCCGTTGCGTGCTGCCGCCTCGCGTACCGTGCGGAGCGGCTGGCGGGCGATGATGGCTTCGCGAATTTCATCGTTCAGAATCAGGATCTCGCCGATGGCGCGGCGTCCCTTGAAGCCGGTGCCTCGGCAGTGTCCGCAGCCGCGCCCGGCGCGGAAATTCATGCCCTGCGCCCGCTCCAGACTGATACCCGAGTTCGCCAGCAGATCGGCGTCGGGCTGGTCCTCGGTGGTGCAATGCGGGCAGCTCACCCGCAGCAGGCGCTGCGCCATGATGCCGTTCATTGCGGAAACGAAGCTGTAGGGATCGACCCCCATATGGATGAAGCGGCCGATGACGTCGAAGACGTTGTTGGCGTGTACCGTCGTGAACACCAGATGGCCGGTCAGCGCCGACTGTACCGCGATCTGCGCTGTTTCAGGATCGCGGATCTCGCCCACCATGATCTTGTCCGGATCGTGACGCAGGATCGAACGCAGGCCGCGGGCGAAGGTCAGACCCTTCTTCTCGTTGACCGGAATCTGCAGCACGCCCGGCAGCTGGTACTCGACCGGATCCTCGATGGTGACGATCTTGTCCTGGCCGTGATTGATCTCGGTGATCGCCGCATAGAGCGTCGTGGTCTTGCCCGAACCGGTGGGCCCGGTGACCAGCAGCATGCCGTAGGCCTCGCTGGCGAGACGGCGCACCTGGGACAGGGTATGTTCGTCGAATCCAAGATAGCCGAGGCGCAGGCCCTTGATCTGGTCGGACAGGGTTTCCTTGTCGAGGATGCGTAACACTGCGTCCTCGCCGAAGATGCTCGGCATGATGGACACGCGGAAATCCACTTCATGTCCGCGCATCGACACCTTGAAGCGGCCGTCCTGCGGGACGCGGCGCTCGGCGATGTCGAGTTCGGACATGATCTTGATGCGGGAGATCACCTGTTCCGCCAGTTCCTGCCCCGCCAGCGATCCGACCGTGGTCAGCACGCCGTCGATGCGGTAGCGGATGCTCAGCCCGCCCGGCGTGGACTCGAGATGGATGTCGCTGACCGACGCCTTGAGGGCGTCGTACACCGTCGAGTGGACCAGCTTGACCACCGGGCTGGTGTCCTCGCTGATGGTCTTGAAAGACAGGTCGGCGGCCCCGCTCTCGCCCCTGCTGTCGTGTTCGCCGCTGGGCAGCAGGCTGTCCATGGCATGCAGCGTTTCCTCATGGCGCGCGAAATAGGCTGCCACGTCGGCACGATGCGCCAGCCGCCAGCTGAAGCGCACGGATACGCGTTGCTCGGCCCAGGCCTGCAGGTCGATGTCGAAGGGGTCGCCGATGACCAGCACCAGCGCGCCGTTGTCTTCGCGCATCGGCAGGCACTCGCGCTCCAGCGCCTCGGCAAACGGCAGCAGGTCGAAGGCCGGCGTCATGCGGCGCAATTCATCCATCGCCGCCACGGGATATTGCAGCGTGGTCCCCAGCACCTGAACGAAGCGCTGCGGCTCCAGTGCGGACTGCTCCTCCAGCAGGTCCACCGCGGGACGCTGCGACAGTTGCGCCGCGCTGCGCGCGGCATGAACCTGCTCCGGCGAGAACCTCGCCCCGGCGAGGGCGGCAATGGGCTCGGTCATGTTCATTGGATGCTCCCGGCGAGTTCGAAGATCGGCAGGTACATCAGCACCACAATCAGTCCGATGACCAGACCGATAAAGACCATCAGCAGCGGCTCGAACAGCTTGGTGAAGCGCTCGACCCAACGTGCTGTCTCTTCTTCGTAGAACGCGGCAATGCGCTCCATCATCTCGCCCATTTGGCCAGTGCGTTCTCCTACCCGCAGCATGCGCAGCGCCACCGGCGTCGTGAGTCCATACTGCTCCATGGCACGCGACAGTGGATGGCCTTCACGGATGCTTGCCGAGGCGAGCGCCAACTGGCCGCGCAGCGACGACTCCAGCAGATCCGATACCATCTGCAGCGATGCCACGATTGGCATGCCGCCGCGCAGCAGCATGCCGAGCGAACGGTAGAAGCGTGCGAGCTGATAGACATGCAGTCGCCTCCCGAGGCTGGGCAGCTGCCACAGCTTGCGCGTCAGCCAGCGCCTGCTGGCCGGCCGGCTGGCGGTGTATGTCATCCCGGCCAGCGCCGCCAGGGCAGCGCTCAGAATCGCCGCGCCGTTGACGTCCAGCAGCTGGCCCCAGCGCATCAGCAACTGCGACAGTAATGGCAGGTCTCCGCCGATATCGGCGTAGATGTGGCTAAAGCGTGGCACCACGTACACCATCAGGAACAGGGTCACCAGGCTGCCGACCCCCGCCAGCAACAGCGGATAGATCGAGGCGCTCACCACCTGCCGCCTGACCGCGTCCATCTGCGATTGATAGGCAACGTAGCGACGAAGGACTTCCGGCAGTGCGCCGGTCTTTTCCGAGGCGCGGACCATAGCCACAAACAGCAGCGGAAAGTTGGCCGGAGAATGCTGCAGCGCGTAGGAGAAGGTATGGCCCTCGTGCAGCTTGCGTATGATCTGCGCCAGCGACTTCCTGACTTCGGGCTGCTGTTCCTTCTCGGCCAGTGTTTCGAGCGATTCCACCAGGGACAGCCCTGCCTCCAGCAAAGCCAGCAGCTCCTGACTGAACAGGATCAGCGGGAAGCTGCGGCCGCCAGGCCTGCGCCACACCAGCCAGCCTCCCTGCGGCGTGACGGCGATGACGGTGTAGCCCTGATCCTGCGCCTGGGTCGCGGCATCGCCGGCGCTCACGGCATCCAGCGCCAGCGCGGCCAACTCGCCCTTCCCGCGTAATCCCTTGACCTCGTAACGCATGTTGTCT
>Ga0105097_10001773_pt1 | contig 10417 bp, 9 predicted proteins | sample PPLLak12cMay2015_FD_87035 | JGI IMG/M metagenome (GOLD analysis project Ga0105097, IMG submission 87035) | Freshwater sediment microbial communities from Prairie Pothole Lake near Jamestown, North Dakota, USA - PPLs Lake P7 Core (1) Depth... | ecosystem: Environmental > Aquatic > Freshwater >... | reverse complement strand
TTGGCTTCCCTGCAGCGCCGCGGTTATATCCTGCGCACGAGAACGCTGCGGGCGGGAGGCGCCAAGGCCCTGCAGGAACGCTGGGTGCGGCTGCCGTCGACGACTCCCGTCGGCGGCTCGCTGTCGCCGAAAAAGCAGGCCCTGCTCGACGCAGTGGCCGCTGCCGGAGAGCTGCCGGTGCGCGCCCTCGCGGCCCAGACGCCCCATGTCCGCCCCCACCTGAGGGCATTGGAGCGATCCGGTCACCTGGAGACTTTCGCGCGCAGGCTCTACCGCGACCCCTTCGGTGAGGCCATCCTTCCCGATACGGCCCCCGTGCTGACCGCCGATCAGGACGTGGTGGTGAGCGCCGTTTGCGCCGCGCTGGGAACGGGGTTCCGGACATTTCTGCTGAAAGGGGTCACGGGCAGCGGCAAGACCGAGGGCTATCTGCGCGTGGCGTCGCAGGCGATGGCCTCCGGGCAGTCGGTGGTGGTGCTGGTCCCGGAGATCGCACTGATCACGCAGACCGAACGACGGTTCCGCGCCCGATTCGGGGAGCATGTCGCCGTGCTTCACAGCGGACTCTCCGCGGGCGAGCGCTTCGACCAGTGGACGCGGATTCTACGAAGGGAGGTGCGGATCGCCATCGGCGTGCGCTCGGCGGTGTTCGCGCCGTTTTCAGACCTGGGCGTCATCATTGTCGACGAAGAGCACGATGCCTCCTACAAACAGGAGGGCGGCCTGCACTACAGCGCACGGGACCTGGCGGTGGTGCGGGCCCAGCAAAGCGGCGCCGTGGCGCTGTTGGGATCGGCCACTCCGTCGCTGCAGTCGTATTACAATGTGCGCTCCGGAAAATACACCGAGCTGGTGCTGCCGGAACGGATGGAGGCGCGCTCCCTGCCCGAGGTCCGCACGGTGGACCTCCGCCAGTGCCGGGATCTGCGCGGCCCGGGGCGCTTCGTCAGCGCCGAGCTGAACCGGGCCATCGCCGCAACCCTCGATCGCGGCGAGCAGGCGCTGCTGTTTCTCAATCGGCGCGGGTATGCCAATTTTCCGGTCTGCGGCGCTTGCGGAGAGGCCCTGCGCTGCCGGCACTGCAATATTTCCCTCACGCTGCACCAGGCGGAGAACGCCTACCGCTGCCATTATTGCGGCTTCAGCCTGCCGGCTTCCGCTGCCTGCAGCGCCTGCGGGTCCAAGCAGATCAAACGCCTGGGAATGGGAACCGAAAAGGTGGAGGCGGCGATCCGTGCCCTGTTTCCCGCGGCCCGGGTGGCGCGGATGGACCGCGATACCACTCGGCGCCGGGGGGACATTCTCCGGCTGCTCAAGGGGCTGCGCGAGAAGACGACCGACATCCTGATCGGGACCCAGATGGTGACCCAGGGGCATGACTTCCCGGGAATCACGCTGGTGGGAATCATCTGCGCGGATCTGTCGCTGAGTTTCCCGGACTTTCGGGCCGGGGAACGCACCTTTCAGCTCTTGTCTCAGGTGGCCGGCCGGGCCGGCCGCGGCGACCGTCCCGGCCAGGTGATTCTGCAAACCTACAATCCCGGCCACTTCAGCATACGGGCGGCCTGCGCTCAGGACTTCGACGCGTTTTATGAACCGGAAATCGGGTTCCGCAAGGCGCTCGGCTATCCTCCGGTCACCCGGATGATCCAACTGCGCTTGTCCGGGCGGGATGAGCGTTTCGCCCGCGTGCAGGCGGAAGCGCTCGGCGCACAATGTCGGTCGTTGCAGGCCGCCGATCCGGACTGGGCCGCATCGCTTCAGCTGTTGGGGCCGATCGAAGCGCCGCTGGCACGGATCGCCGGCCACTACCGCTGGCAGATTCTGGTAAAATCGCTTCACGCCGCTGCGCTGCACCGGTTTATGGATCGGCTGCTGGCCGTTTATCCGCAAGGGGCTTCCCGGAACCGGGTGAAAATGGTCGTCGATGTGGATCCGTTGTATCTCATGTGAGCGGACCGTCCTGAAGGGCGGCGGCCTCGGCTTGACTTTGACGGCGGTGCGACCTAAAATTTTCTTTTAAATTCGACTCGGATCAAACGATCGGGCTCTGTCGAGCCAACTTCAACGTGGGAGACATTCCGAATGCAGTGTCGTCGTCCGGCGGCGGGAGCGATCATCCTGACCCTCCTGGCCCTTGCCGTTTTAGCTGGTGCGGTTTATGCCCAGGCCGCCTCTCCGGCCGTCGGCGGGTCGGCGCCCGGAGCATCCGTCTTTTTTCCGGAAAAAACATTCGAGTTCCAGCCGGTGATTGAAGGCGCCAAGGTCCTCCATGATTTCGTCGTGATGAACAAGGGCTCGGCACCGCTGGTCATCAGCGACGTGCGCACCGGCTGAGGGTGCGCAGCGGTCTCCTATGCGAGACAGATCCCCGCCGGAGGCGAGGGAAAAATCACCATCAAAGTGGATACGACCGGTTACGGTGGCCGCAAGCTGGAGAAATCCGCCGACGTGATGACCAACGATTCGAAAGAGCCGGTGGTGCATCTGACGATCGCCGGACCGGTGGACCGTTTCGCCACGATCACGCCCCGGATGCTGAGCCTGCGCGGTGTGTCCGGTGAGACCCTGCAGGGCTCCGTCAACATCGTGCCCGAGGAGAAATACCCGTTCAAGATTGTGGAAACGTATGCCGTGGACGGCAAACTCAAGGTGCAGTTGAACCCGGCCGTCCAGGACGGGCGGACGGCCTACGCACTGCAGGTGGAGAATCTGAGAACGGAAGCCGGTTCTTACAATGATACGGTGCGGGTGAAAACCGACCACCCGCTCCAGCCGGAGATGGACGTGCGGGTTTACGTCTACCTGCGGGCGCAGCCGTCCTTCGAAAAGAAAGCCAACTGACATGCTGAACGTGAGCGTGGTGGCGTTTGACTGCGACGGCGTGTTGTTCGACACGCTGGAAGCCAACCGGCACTATTACAACCATATCCTTGAGCACTTCGGCCGGCCGGCGATGAACGAGGAGCAACTGCGCTTCGTGCACGCCCACACCATTCAACAGGCGCTGGAAAACCTCTTTGAGGACGATCGCCTGCGGCAGGCGGCCTATGACTTTCGCAAGACGATCGACTATGGCGGATTCCTCAAGCACCTGACGATGGAGCCCGGTCTGGTCGGGCTGTTGGATTGGATGCACGGGAAATTCCATACGGCCATCGCCACCAACCGCACCGACACGATGAAGCATCTTCTGCGGGAATTCAGACTGTCCGACCGCTTCGACTACGTGGTGACCTCGCTCGATGTTGAGCGGCCGAAGCCTGCGCCCGATCCGCTTTTTAAAATTCTGGCGCACTTCAACGCCCATCCGCAGCAGGCCCTGTTCGTCGGGGATTCGGAGGTGGATGCGAGCACGGCCCATGCGGCAGGGGTTCCCTTCGTAGCCTACCGCAACCTGTCCCTGCCGGCCGACCATCACATCGACCGGCTGCAAGACCTCAGGCCGCTTTTGGAACGGTGACGCGTACCCCCCGGGGTTAAAGAAGGAGTGAGACCATGGTACCGGAAGTCAAAGACATCGATGCGCATGCGGCGAAACCCGGCGCGGTCGATTGGGAAAACCGCCGGCTGTGCAGCGATGAAAACTGCATCGGGGTGATCGGGCCGGATGGCCGCTGCAAGGAGTGCGGCCGGCCCAGCGATCCGGGGGAAGCTTGGGCGGGGCAAAGCAGCGCGACGCATCCGGCCGAAGCACCGGCCGAGGAATCGCCGGCAGCGCCGATAGCCGATACCGCCGTTGGAGCCGATGACGATTGGGAAAACCGCCGGCTGTGCAGCGATGAAAACTGCATCGGGGTGATCGGAGCGGACGGCCGCTGCCGGGAGTGCGGCAAACCCTATGCCGGCTGATTGGCAGCGGCCGGTGCGACATTGCCCCGGCTGTCCCCGGAACGACCGTCCGAACGAAGCGGCAGCGCGATGGTGAACACCGCACCTCCCTCCGGTGAGTTGGAGGCCGTTATCTTGCCCTGGTGGTCTTCGACGATGCCGTGGCAGATGGTTAGACCGACGCCCATCCCCATGGGTTTCTTCTTCGTGAAAAACGGGTCGAAGATACGGTTCAGGTCATCCTGCGGAATTCCCGGCCCGCTGTCCCTGAACTCGAGCACCAACTCCTCGTCGCGATTGTAGGTTTTAACGACGATGCTGCCGCCGCCGCCCGGGGTGAGGTGGGCGCTTTCGAAATATCCGGGGACGCCGGTGATGGATTCCACGGCGTTGTTGATCAGGTTCATGAGCACCTGCCCGATCTGCTGCGGCGAGGCGAAGAGCGCCGAGCACTTCGCCTCCAGGTCGAGTCGGATGTTGATCATGTTCTTCTTGAGCAGGCTTTTGACCAGGGCCACGGTGTTGTTGATCACCTGGTTGGCGTCCGTGGCTTGCTTTTTCTCCTTGCCCGGGCGGTTGAGGTCGATCAGGTTTTTCACCGTATCGCGGATGCTGTTGAAAGCGCTCTTCACCAGGTCCAGCTTGCGCTGAAGATAGTCATCATCGGTATAGGTCGAACGCAGGACGTTCAGCAGCGCCGTGATGCCCTGAAGGGGCGAGTTGATTTCATGCGCGATGGAAGCCGCCAGTTGCCCCGTGGCGGCCAGCCGTTCGGACCGGATGAGCTGATTATGCAGCAGCTTCGTCTGCGTAACGTCCCGAGCGACGCAAAGAAGGCAGGGCTCCCCCAGATAGACAACGTAGCGGCAATTGATTTCATAGGGCACGACACCGCCGGACTTGGACTGGAGCGTGAGTTCGAAGCGCGCCTCTTTCTCCCGCAGGACGTCCTGCAGTTTCATGCGAACGAAATTGGATTGATCGGCGACCACCAGATCGGCGAGCGGCCGGGACACCAGCTCGGGCGGAAGGAAGCCGGTGCTCTCGTAGGCGCGGTCATTGCACTCCATGACGATGCCGTTGCGGTTGAGGATGAAAACGCTGTCACCGACGTTCTCGAACAGCTCCTTGTAACGCGAGAGTTCCTCGGCCCGCTTGAACTCGGTGGTGTTCGTCGAGATGATGGTGGCGGCGATGACGCGGCGGTCCATGCGCAGGGGACCGACCCGGTAGGTGTACCAGGCGGAGGCGTGCGGACCGTTCGTGCGGACCTCGAACATGTCAGTCTCGCCGGTGCGGAAGACGCTTTTTACGATTTCCTGAGCCGTACCGCGGTAGTCGTCCGGAAGCAGATCGTAGAAACAGCGGCCGATCACGGAACCCGGCGGCATCTCGGCCAGCGGGTGGTTGATGAAACGGATCACCCCCGCCTGATCGACCGTCAAGATGGTGTCCGGCGCCGTTTCCACGAGCGAGCGCCACAGCTCCTCGGACTCCTTGAGCTTCTGCTGGGCTTCGCGCAAGCGGTTGATGATGGTTTGGGCATGGGAGCCTAGAATGACCAGCAGGCACAGGACCACCACGCGGATGTAAATGTCGTAAAGGTCCGGGCCGATCAGCTGGGCGATCAGGTTGAACTTGTTTGAAAAGAAGATGTTCAGGATGGAATCGAGAACCCAATAGACCGTTGAAACCATCACGACGGCCAGCACCATGGAGTCCGGGATCTTGTCGCGACCCAGCAACTTCAATTTCATCGCTCAGCCCTCTTGGTTACATCTACATGAGCAGAAAAGATTGAAACTCATTCTTAATAACATATCTGCCGATCGTCAACCAAACGAAATCTGAATGCCCACTTCCGCGATTCAGTTCCTGAAGCAGCGCCGCCTCGCCTTTGAGATCGTTTCCTACGAACACCTGGAAAAGGGAGCCGAGTTCGCCGCCCAAGCGACCGGATTTCCGCTCAGCCGTACGGTCAAGACGCTGGTGGTGGCGGTCGACCCGAAGCGCCATCTGCTGGTGCTCATCCCGGGAGACCGTCAGCTCGACCTGAAGCGTTTGGCGCGTGCGCTGGCTGCCAAGAAAGCCGCCATGGCCGACCCCCTCACCGCGGAACGCTTGACCGGCTATCGCGTCGGCGGGATCAGTCCGTTCGGGGTGAGGCAGGCGCTGCCCGTGGTGATGGATCAGACGATTCTTGGCTTGGAGGAGGTCCTGATAAACGCCGGCCGGCGGGGCGTCATGCTGAAGATGGCACCCTCGGTCATCCGTGCCGGATTGGATTGCATGGTGGCCGCCGTTGCGGATTGAACCCATCTATTTCCCATTCGGGAACCGGTTGATGCGGCACCCGCCGGACCTCAGCTGTTGGTGTGCCTGTTCAAATGCCGGAGTAATATTTCCGGCGTCCCGCCTTTAAGCCGGGCAATAACGGATTATATTGTTGCCTTAATGGCGCCCGTGTCAGCTAATCCATCGCCTGTGGAGGGCATTCCATGAAACGAAACGCTTTCATCGTATGGGTCATTCTCGCGGGGAGCGCCCTCGCGGGAATTCATGCGGCAGCTCAACCCCCAACCGGAAAACCGACGGAAATGAAAAACAATATCGACAGTCTGAAAAAAGCGACATTTGCAGGAGGCTGCTTCTGGTGCAGCGAGGCCGATTTTGAGAAAACCGACGGCGTGGTCGATGCGATCTCTGGCTACACCGGCGGGGCCACCGAGAATCCGAGCTATGAAGATGTCAGCTCCGGCCGGACCGAGCACATCGAAGCGGTCCAGATTATTTACGATCCCGCCAAAATCACCTATAAAGAGCTCCTCAACGTCTTTTGGCGGCATGTGGACCCCACGGATCCGGGCGGTCAGTTTGTCGACCGCGGGGCCCAATACCGTACCGCCATATTTTACCATGACGAGGAACAGCGGCGGCTGGCCGAGGAATCCATGCAGGAGCTGGCCCGAAGCGGCCGATTCAAGAAGCCGGTGGTCACCGAGATCCGGCCGCTCACCCGATTTTATGCCGCCGAGGGGTACCACCAGGACTACTACCAGAAAAACGCGCTGCGCTACAGCCTTTACCGCCAGGGTTCCGGGCGCGACGATTTCATTCGGCAGGCCTGGGGCCAGCCGGCCGATCCGGCCGCCGCTGGAAACAGCGCGGGATATGCCAAGCCCGGTGACACCGAGCTGAGGAAGCGCTTGACGCCGTTTCAATACCACGTTACCCAGGAAGAAGGCACCGAACCGCCCTTTGAAAACGAGTTCTGGAACCATAAACGCGAAGGGATCTATGTGGACATCGTATCGGGCGAGCCGCTTTTCAGTTCAGCGGATAAGTTCGACTCCGGTACCGGCTGGCCCAGCTTCACCCGGCCGTTGGATCCCAACTTCATAATGGAAAAGACCGACCGCAGCCACTTCATGGCGCGTGTCGAAGTTCGCAGCCGGTTCGGCGATTCGCATCTGGGGCATGTTTTTCCGGACGGTCCTCCGCCGACCGGTCAGCGCTACTGCATCAACTCGGCATCGCTGCGGTTCGTTCCGAAGGCCGACATGGAAAAGGAAGGCTATGGGGAGTACCTGGACCGGGTGGAGCATCAGAAATAATTCCAAGGGGGCGGCCCTCATCATGCCCGCATGGAAAGGGGACTGAGGCGGCGTGCACGCCATCGGATCGATTGTCGCCCCCTTTGCGCCATGGCTGCGTCGTTACAGCGGCCGCCACCTGCGGGCGGATCTCATTGCGGGGCTCACCGTAGCCGTGGTCGCCGTGCCTCAGTCCATGGCCTATGCCCTGATCGCAGGTGTTCCGGTACAATACGGGTTGTATGCCTCCATCGTACCGACCATCGTGGCCTGTCTGTGGGGCAGCTCCGCGCATCTTGTGACCGGTCCGACCACAGCCGTATCCCTGGTGGTGTTCACCTCCCTCTCCGAGCTCGCGCCCGCAGGGACCCCGCATTACATCGAGCTGGCATTGCTTCTGGCGTTCATCGTCGGCGTCATCCAGATCGGCATGGGTTTGTCCCGTCTCGGGGTGTTTCTCAATTTCGTCTCCCACTCGGTAATTTTGGGCTTCAGCTCCGGTGCGGCGGTGTTGATCGGATTCAAGCAGATCCCCAATTTTTTGGGGATGAAGCTGGAGCGGGGCGGATCGCTCGTCAGCGCTCTTTGGGAAATGGTGACGCACATTACGGAAATACACGCGGCGACGCTGGCACTGGGTCTGCTGACCATTTTCGTGATCGGAGTGCTGAAAAGATTCCGGCCGACCTGGCCGGGAACGCTCATCGCCATGCTGCTGACCAGCCTGCTGGTGGGGCTCTTCAACCTGGGCGCGCAAGGGGTGGCCGTGGTGGGGGCCATCCCGCGCAGCCTTCCGCCGTTTCACCTGCCGGTCGTTGGATGGAACGAAAACTTCAGCCGACTGATCCCGGGGGCGCTCGCCATCGCTATTTTAGGCCTGGTCGAGGCGGCGTCGATCGCCAAGGCCATCGCCGGTCAAACCCACCAGCGGATCAATATGAACCAGGAATTTCTGGGGCAGGGGCTGGCCAACGCGGCCGCCGGATTTTTCAGCGGCTATCCCGGCAGCGGATCCTTCACCCGCTCGGCGATCAATTTCCGCTCCGGCGGGAAAACCCCGATGAGCGGCATCATCTCCGGAGTGTCCGTGGCCCTTACCGTCCTGGCGGCGGCGCCCTTGGCCGCGCATCTGCCGGTGGCGGCCCTATCCGGCGCCCTGCTGGTGATCGCGGTTGAGATGATCAAGGTGGCCGACATCAAGCGCACGGTGCGCTCGACCCGCAACGACGCCGCCGTGCTGGTCATCACTTTTTTATCGACGCTTTTCCTGAACATCGAGTTCGCTGTTTACGTGGGAGCGCTGCTTTCGATCGCGCTGCACCTCAAGACGACCTCGCAGCCGCGCATCTACTCCACCGTCCCGGACCTGATCAGCGGCAAGATGATCGGGACCACGCACGGCAAGATGTGCTGCCAGATGGACATTGTCCGGATCGAGGGCTCCATTTTTTTCGGCTCGTCCGACTTCGTGCTGGAGGACCTCCAGCGCCGGCTGAAAAGCCATCCGCACATGAGCTGCCTGCTCATCCGGATGCATCAGGTGAACAACTTCGACGCGAGCGGCGTGCATGTGCTGGAGCAGATTGTCGCCCAGATAGGAGCGCGCGGCGGGGGCTTGTTCTTTTCCGGGGTCAACGCACGGGTCTTCCAGGTGTTCAAGAACTCGGGGCTGCTCCGGGAAATCGGCGAGTCGCACATCAGCAGCAGCACCCGGGCCGCCATCCGACAGGCGATGCGCGAATCCTTCTGCCCGTTTGTCTGCGCCGCATGCGAATTCACGGTCTTCCACGAGTGCCCGGACTTGAAGCGGGGAAACTGGGAAATTCTCGGCAAAGGGGTGCGGCCCCGCTGTCCGCATCCTCCGCGCGATCGCGCGGAGGATATCGGCAAGGGAGGGTGAAGGGAAAGGCTGCTAGACCTGAAGTAAAGTACGTCTTTCCGAGGTAGCGTCCTTTGACCGGATGAAAGGCTGTCTCACCCAACTCCAACCATTTAACTATCCGAACCCGTTGGGACCCCGATGAGGAGCATGCTTTGAAGATACTGGTTGTCATCGATCGAAAACCCACTTCTGCAGCAGCGATTCAGGCCGCCGCCCAAATCGCCGAGCGCCTCAATACGGAACTATCCGTGATCACCGTGCGTCACGGAACCCACGCCACCGAAACGCCGCCGCCGGTCGGCGTGGACATCCCGGTGCAAGACCGGTCGAGCCTGCCGGACGGCATTCGGATCCTGCTCCAGGCAGCGGACACGCTCGCCGCGTCCGGGTATCTGAACCCGGTCACCCGAATCAGACTCCGCGACCTGCCTTACGGGCATGTCTTTTTCCTTCACAAAGCTTCGGGCGAGCGCATGCTTTTCTCCGAGCGCTTCGGGAACCTGGTGGACGAACTCAACCATGAGATCGCCGAGAACCAGTTCGATCTGGTGGTCATCGCCGCGCCGCGCCGCGGACCGCTGGGGCGGTTTGCGCCCATGAACATCCCGCGCAAGCTGGCGCTGGATCTGCATTGCTCGCTTCTGGTGGTGCGGGGTGGGATGCCCGACGACCGTTATGTGGTGTGCGCCGACGGCTCGCCGTCCTCGCGCCGGATTTTTCCCTTTTTGAAGCGGCTGCTGCCTTCCATCCGGGGAAAGATCGAGCTGGTGTGCGTTCAGAAACCGACCCCCGACCCCAAGGACGTCGCGCAGGCCGAGCACTGCCTGACGCTGGCCAGCGCCTGGCTGGCGCGCTGCGGTAAAGACATCCGCGTGGTTCGGCTGCTGGAGGCCAAACGACTCAAGGCCATCTTGGAGGCGGCCGGGCGCGATGCGATCATCGTCATGGGCGAAAGCCACATGCACGACGTGCGCCGGCGCACGCTGGGAACCCTGCCCATGAAAGTGCTGCCCCGCACCGAAGCCAGTTTTCTCATGGTCAAGCAGCCGACCGAGCCCGACCCGGAGATGTTCGAAGAGTCGTTTTCCTGCGAGTAGCACCGGCCGGTCGG
>Ga0105097_10001772_pt1 | contig 10418 bp, 13 predicted proteins | sample PPLLak12cMay2015_FD_87035 | JGI IMG/M metagenome (GOLD analysis project Ga0105097, IMG submission 87035) | Freshwater sediment microbial communities from Prairie Pothole Lake near Jamestown, North Dakota, USA - PPLs Lake P7 Core (1) Depth... | ecosystem: Environmental > Aquatic > Freshwater >... | reverse complement strand
TACTTCAAATTTGTTATATAAAGGAAATATATTTTCCTTTTCAAGGACTATCTTAATTATAGATAATTCTTGAGTATCAAAAAAGGAGATTAGTTTATCTGATATAAAATAATCTTCTTTTGATTTTGATTCAATATAGTGTGAAATAATATCAACATCTGAATTTAAACTAGATGGATTACCAGCATCTACTGAAAATGACCAAGAATATTCAAATCCTAACATTTCTGGTGAATTATCTCCATTATAGGTTGGATTATTATGACATACATAACAACGTGTATAAAAACGATCATAACTTACATTTCTAATAAATAATTTACCAAGTACAATATTTCCATCAATAGTAAATACTACTGAGTCTCCTGTTTTATAGATATTATTTTTATAAGTTATAGTGTTGTCCATTGATTAATTTTTTACAAATTTACGGATTAATTTTTAATTATACTATTTAATTTCTCTTGTCTTTCATATATTAAAGAAACTTTAATATTATTATACTCTGGATATGTTAATACATTTTCTAAATATTCTTTGACTCTTTTGGTACATCCTTCATCACTTTGATAACCATATAGAAATTTACCTCTAAATACTCTACCATCAAAAGGTTCTTCGATTTCACTTTTGGTTGTTGTAATTAGTGAGTGTATATTATCATCTGGTTCAACAGTATCTAATTGATTAAGTAAGTCAATAAGTAGTTCCATTCTTTCAATATATTCAAATGCCCAATTACCTCTTAAATCGGACATAAGTGTTCCGATTATAGTTTTCAATTCTTCTATTTCAAAATTCATTAGTTTATCTTTAATTGTTTTAATTTTATATCTCTTAATTCTTTAAGACTACAGTTTTCTTTAAAGAAATTTAAAATTGATTATAGGATAGAAAACATATACCTGCAACTAATGTAATTTGAAATAATTTTTTATAATCTATTTTCATAATTTATTTATTTTTTATAGTTAAAATATATTCTGTCCATATTTTACAGATATGGAATGGCGTGTGTACACGAGAATTTTCGTCTCTTTAGGAACTCACACTCCCTACTATTTACGGCATAGTTACCAAAGCCACATATTAGTTAAACATCGTCTGTAAACTGTGATTACCACTGTCTAACCTCTAACAGAATTTTATTTTAACAATTCTTTTAATTTACTATCTCTACTATAAGAGATATAGTGTTCATTTATTCTTTTGTTTATATCAGATTCTTCAACCTTTTCAAAATTTGTCTTCTTTATCAATTTCATTAACTTATAATATCTATAGAAATAAAATAATGAAGGATTTTCTATAATAATAATTGATGTGCTTTTAAATTCATTCTTTTCTTTTCTAATTAAAATCAATTCATGTCCTGATGTATAAGGCTGTGATTTAATCATAATTATTTTATCAACATTAATTATTTTAATATAAAATTCTCTATTGATCAAAAATCCTTGTATATAAAATGAATCATCAAACTTTTTAATATTCATTAAACTTATCGAATAATAAAAATATTTTATAGCATCAATTATTTTCATTTTGTTAAAGATATTAAAATTTACAATTGATGCAAAATCTAATATTATACAAAGTAAAATAAATCCTAATAAAAAACTATATACTATAATCATTTTATAAAGATAATTAAAATAAGTTATAAAATATAATCCTTCCTTAAAATTTTAACTATAACAATAAAAAAGATTAAATGTTGGATAAAATAGAACTGTTTGGTAAAGAAATTAAATTGAGAACTCATAGTTGTCATCTTTTTGACGAACCTGCTCAAGAAGTTGAAGAGCCATTTATAAACTTATATGTAAGAACTAAATTCTGTAATGCTAAGTGTGAATTCTGTACTTATGCAGAAGATGCTAGTAAATATAGCGAAACTAGATACCGAGAAGTTCTTGAAGAAATATCATCTAAAATTAAAATAAGAAAAATTGCAGTATCTGGTGGTGAACCAACATTATATTGGGATAACTTTAAAAGTATTACAAATTTATCGAAAGAGTATGCACCTGATGCTGAGTTAAGTATGAATACTGATGGGTTAAGATGGTTACAATTATTTAATGATCCAATTCATAAAGAATATGATTATATTCAATTGAGCAGACATCATTATGATGATACTATTAATGATGAGATATTCAAATGTAAAACTCCAACTATCGATGATATTAAAGCGGTGATTGATTTACAAACACATCCACATCAAATTCAATTTAGATGTAATTTAATTAAAGGTTATGTTGATAGTAAAGAAGAAGTTTTTAAATTTTTAGATTGGACAAACGAAATAGGAGTAAATGATGTTGGTTTAGTTTCATTAATGCCAGTTAATGAATATAGTAAAGAGAAATATATTTACTTTCATATAAAAGAATTGATTGGTGATAATTTTATTTTAAGTAAAGAGTGGAAAAGATATGGTGGTGCTTGTGAGTGTTTTAATTATGTTTACTTACCAGAAGAAAACTTTAGACAACCAATGAGAGTTTATCATAAAAATACTTTCAAGCCTTCTGATATTACAGAAACATTAGTATTTGATGGTCAGAATTTAAGAATAGGATTTGATGGTGAAATAATATATTAAAAGAAAAAGTCTCAATTAATTGAGACTTTTTTTATTACCATTCAGAATGTACTATTATTTCATCACCTATTTTTAAACCATTATCTAAAAAATATTGATCTATTTTAGGATAAGCAGAATCATTTGGATCAATAACTATCCATCTATATGCATATCCATTACTATGTGGATGGTCGTTAGTCCATTCGTCAACTTCTTCTTCTGATGCTTGTCCTAAATCATAAAGATCTATATACCAAACTTTTTTAAGTTTTGATGTTGTACTTTCGTTAAATTTTCTAATTTTCATATTTTAATTTTTTTTTTTAACAACTAGATCTACCATAAGAAGATGATCCACTTCCACATGAATCTGATGAATAAGAACTTCTCGAAGGTTTTGGTGTAGACCTTGAACCACTTCCACATGAATCTGAACTATAAGAACTTCCACTTCCACAAGAATCTGAACTATAGGAACTTCTTGGAGTTATATGTTTAAGAGTTTCTTTTTTAGTTTTAGGTTCAATATCATTATCGATACAGAATTTTACATAAGTTCCTCTTTCAATATCATTAGTTTCAACTAAATCAACAACTGCACCATTAAACTTATCTTCTAATGCTTGTCCTGCATATCTACCTTTGTAAAAGTCATAAAGTCTTTTTAATAACTCTTCTGATTGTGTCATTTTATTTTAATTATTTTTATTTAATGTTATCCAATGGATAAGCATTTAGAATAGACTTTTCACTAACACATTTAGAATCATCTGATGTATCATATGGATTACCACAATTTTCTATTTCTGCAGATACCGAAGCGGCTTTTAACGCTGCTTCTAAATGAAGTTTAGTAAATTCAATCATAGCTTCTTTAAAATCATCTTTATCTATAAGATATTCTGAATCTCCTTCTTCAAATTGAAGTAATGAAGAATATTTTTTAAAAAGTTCTTCTATTGTTGGTATTCTTTCCTCTACGGACTCATTTATTTTATCTGTGAATTTTTTCATATTTCTATATATTAAAATCTAATTTTATATTTCTAACACATTCATCAAATCTTTCTTTCCAATTCCCACCAACTTCTATAAACTTACAATTCCTTTCAATTAACTCAGATTTAATAGTTTCATAGTGTTGTTGTCTGATTTCTAAAAATCCTCTAGTACCATCTTGAACTCCTTCGAAATCTGGTTTCAATAAGATATACAAATCATACTTTTTCTTCTCTGAGAGTGTTTTTAAGAACCACTGCTCTTCTTCTTTAGTCCAATCATCACAATACATCTTTAAGAAAAGATATGTCGTTATATCCTCTGTATCACAGAATAGTAATTTATTAGACTTTTTGATAATCCAATCTTCTAATCCTTGTCTACCTTCTGAAATTGGTATAAAGTCTTTATGAGTTACACTATTACCATTACTTTCATAAACTGTTCTACCATATTCATCAACAAAATTAGTATTATAATAATTGGCAAGATTTTTAGTCATAGTTGATTTACCAACAGATTCAGGTCCCATTACAACAATTCTTTTTACAAAGTATGGTTTTATTTCATCTGGAATTAAATTCCATTTATCAAATGGATTGGTTCTAACTTCAGTACCTGATACCGGAAATTTAATTCTTTCTTTATCAACAAGAAAGTGTTTAACCCCTAAATATTCAGCAAAACTATCTCCATAATCTTCTGATGTAAATACAACATCTAGTTCTTTAACTAATTTATAAACCTCTGGTATCCAATAAGAATAGAATTCATCTATTGTTTCACATTCATTATCATGTTGCGGAAGTCCAGTATCATCAAATTGATATATTGTTACATTTGGATTGTCTTTATAGATTTCTTTTAAACAGTTAAATCTGATTTCACCTGGTATATTTTGAGATTTATTATGTGATATAATGACATGAGTATGTTCACTATTTTCTATAGCAGTGTCAATGAGATATAAATGTCCCAAATGCACTGGAAAGAATTTTCCTAATACTAAACCGTTTTTATAATTTTTTTCCATTCTTTAAGTCCTAAAATTGCTAATATTAAAAATATAAAATAAACTAATGCAGATAAATAAAGATTTTCTGTAATAAAAAACCAAACAAATATACTATCTGCTATTATCCAATATATCCAAGTTTCTATTTTTCTAAATGATAGAAGTATTATACCAATAACACTTAATGATGTTGTTATACCATCAAAAAATGGAGACTTATCATTAATAGATAAAAGTATGATTGTTACAAATGTAGTTAATAATATTGTCGAACTAATTAAATATTTATTGCTTTCTAACCAACTAATTTTATACTTATTTGGTTTATTCCAATTATACCAACCATGTATTGATTGTAGTATAAAAAGAAATTGTAGGTTCATATTTCCCCATATCTCATTCTGATAGAATAAGATTGTATAAAATATGATACCTACAATACCTACTGGCCAAGTTAATATATTATTCTTAATAGAAAGTACTACTGATAATAAACTAAAAACTACGGCAATTATTTCTATCATTAGAACTTATAGTTTAATGTTAAATAAGAATTTATTCCTGCGGTATAGTAAAAACTTCTACCATATATTGGATCAGATGTACCACCAGTTGTCCAATTTTTATTTAGAATATTATTAACAAATAACTTAATAGATAAATCAGAATTAATATTAAATATAACATTTGTATCAATTAAATGATATTCTGGACAAATGAATGTATTACTATTATCTAAGAATGATTGTGCTACATATTTATAGTTAACTCCAAATTCAAATTTACCAGTTTTATAATTTGTGAATACATTGGATATAAAATTAGGTGTCAATACAGGTTCTGATTTAACATCATCTAACCAAACTTTATTTTTAGATACATTGAATGTTGATCCTATTTCTAATTTTTTCAATTTTAATGTTAAGTCACCTTCAATACCTAATCGGTTACTTTTAGTAGCATTAGTTCCTAAAGCAATACCCATTGAGTTTAATTGACCAATTGATACAATTTCATCAGTGAAATACATTGAATAGATATTGAATGAACCTTTAATAAATTTAGAATTTATCTTAGTGCCTAATTCAAGGTCTCTAACAGTTTCAGGTTTTACATTTATAATCTCTGAATCACTTGTTGGATTGTCAGTATAAAAGAATAGGTTAGTTCTACTTGGTTCTCTTGAAGATTTACCAAAACTTATATAAGGTTTAAATATTTCATTTCCTCTATAAGATATACCTATCGAATAGTTATTAAATTTGTGTTCGTATAATTTAGTTTCAAAATTTACTAACTTATTTTTATAATCAAATTTAGTACTTCTAAATTGATAATCACCATCAATTATCCAATCTAGTCCTAACTTATAAGATAACTTTGTAAATACGGTTGCATCAAATTTGTTACCAATATTTTCATATTGAAATAACCCATCAGTAGTTCCAATATGTTTTCTGCTATATGCGTTTATTGTAACTCCAGGTTCAATTGTAAATCCATTACTTTCATGTTTAACATTATAATAGAATCCTGAATTTGTTGAATTGAGTTTTAAGTTGTTAGTTTGTTGTTCAACTGTAAAACTCGGCATATCATAATTTCCATTAACTTGTGTAATATAAGTACTTAGATTAAATATTGTTTGTTTTGAAAATTTACCAGCCAATTGAAATTGATAGATACCACTTGTAAAATCATCATATTGTGGTCTAATACCAAAGTCAGTTGCTAAAATATTTGTTGTAACAGGTAATCCTTCTGGAACAGGTAACCAGGATTGTCCATTTTTAGTTTTACCATAGACAACATTAAATCTAGCAGATGTATATTCATTTCTATATCCTAATGATGTTGAGAATGATACACTTTTACCTGATGAAAAATCTCTAAATCCATCAGTATAAGTTTCTGAAATTCTGAAATTTGCACCAAATCCATTTTTGGTAACACCTGTATTAAATTTAATAGAATTCTTCCTTGAATTGAAACTACCTAACATTGTATTAATTTCACCAGATTTTTTATCAAAAGGACTTGTTAAATCCATATTAACTAATCCAATATAGGAACTTGAACCATTTGCAGATACCCCAGAACCTCTAGTAATTTGTACAGAACGTAAACTATTAAGTAAGTCAGTATAGTTAGATGTATAAACTGCCAAATCTTCACCATCATTTAATGGAACACCATTTAATGTATAATTAATTCGGTTTTGACCCATACCTCTCAAGGTAAAATAGGAGTACCCAAAAGGAGTACCATTATCACTTTGTGTAACTACGGATGGTGTTGTTGAAAAGAAATATGGTGTTTCTTGTGCATGATAGTTCTTAACAGAATCCATCTTAATAGTTTTTTGTGCAACTGATTCTAATTTGAATCTTGATGAAGTAATAGTAACCTCATCTAATAGGTTTACACTGGTTGTATCTTGTTGTGCATAGCAAATTGATGTTAAAACAATTGCCAATAATGTAATAATTTTTTTCATATTTTATTTTTCATATTGTATTCTTGTTATTTTAATATTTATCCAAAGTTGTCCTTTTTCTTTTTTAAGATAAAAAATACTTTTACTCACTTTTATCTAATATTTTTTCTAGTACGTTATTTCTAATTACACTTTTACTTATAATTTTTGTTAGGTCATTAACATATTCGTCAATCTTAGAAGACTTTTCTAATTCTATAGATTCATTATATTTTTGAGTTAAGAAATCAAAAATATCTTTTTGAATATTTAAACTATTGTCTTTTTTCGTATCAAAAAAGAATTGATTTTTAAAATTACCAGATGAATATTGAACATTATCTTTAATAGTAACTTTTGTAATATATCTGTCGAATTTTTTTATCTTATATCCTAAAAAACTAAAAGGTATTTTATACAATTCAATATTATAAGAGTATGTAATTACACCTCTTTGACTAAAATCATAATCGAAATATATAAATTTACTATGTATTGTATCATAATCATCATTATCACTATAAAATGTGGTTATAGTTTTTGATTTAGTCTCATTATATGGAATTATTTTTCTATTAGAAAAATTAATACTTGATGTTACGTTATATATTGTTTGTAATAAGTTTATATCATGAGTCATTTATTTTATCTTAAAGTTATTATTAATTTTGTTTTTAAGTGGTATTCGAAAAATATATCGAAAAAGGGTAATTATAATTACCAATAACATTGCAAATACCGTGATTAATGATACTATTGCAATTCCACCCCATAGTGGTGCAGTTACCCACCACCAAGACCAATCAATTTGATTAGTCAATTTTAGTCCTAAGAATAATAAAAATAATAATCCAGCGAAACTAACACCGGATGTTTTTGTTGTTGTATTTGTCATGTTATATATAGGTAATTAATTTAATTTTAAGGTTTCGCTTGTTGTTACTCTTGTATGTTTACAAAGATATGAATTATCATTTAAATTCTCACCATAAGAAGGAATAATTTCTTTCAATTTGGTTTGCCATTGTTCTGTTTCTAATTGTTCTGGAAAACATCTTTTAAGTAAGTCTAACATAATAGATGTTGCAGTTGATGCACCAGGGGAAGCTCCTAATAGTGCAGAAATAGAACCATCCTTAGATGTGATTACTTCTGTACCAAATTCCAATATACCTTGTCCATCTAAATCCTTTTTAATAACCTGTACTCTTTGACCGGCTTTTTCTAAAATCCAGTCTTTTGATTTGGCATTAGGAACATATTCTCTCAAAGCTCTCATTCTATCACTTCCAGACTGTCTAACTTGTTCAATTAGATACTTTGTTAGTGCAATATTTTTTAAACCAGCACTAATCATAGGAACTATATTATTTAGTCTAATTGAAGTAAATAAATCCCAGTAAGATCCATTTTTTAGGAATTTAGTTGAAAATCCGGCATAAGGTCCAAATAATAATTCCTTTTTACCATTAATCATTCTACTATCAACATGAGGAACTGACATTGGTGGAGCACCAATTCCAGCTTTACCATATACTTTAGCTTGATGTTGTTCAATAACTTCTCTATTAGTACATCTTAGCCATTGGCCACTAACTGGAAATCCACCATATCCATTTACTTCTGGAATGCCAGATTTTTCCAATAGTGGAAGTGAACCACCACCTGCTCCAATAAATACAAAGTCGGTTGTTATTTTTCTTTTTTCATCAGTAGATAAATCTTTAACTTTGATTATCCATTTACCTTCTTTATTTTTTAGTTTTTTAACTTCATGGTTGAAATGTAGTTCTACACCATCTTGAGATTTAAGATAGTCAAACATACTTTTAGTTAGACTACCAAAGTTAACATCTGTACCAATTCTATTAATTGTTGCGGCAACTTTTTGTTCATTATCTCTTCCTTCCATAACTAAAGGAATCCAGGATTTGATTGTATCAAAATCCTCAGAGTATTCCATATCTTCAAATAGTCTATTTTGTTTAAGAGTATTGAATCTTGTTTTAAGATAGTTTACATTATCTTCGCCCCATACAAAACTCATATGTGGAATTTGTCTAATAAAGTTTTTTGGATCTAGAATTAATTTATTTTTAACTAAATAAGACCAAAATTGTTTTGATACTTCAAATGATTCTGCAATTTCAATTGCTTTATAAGGATTTATTGAACCATCTGGTTTTTGTGGAGTATAATTTAATTCACAAAATGCTGAGTGGCCTGTACCTGCATTATTCCAAGCATCCGAACTTTCAGTTGCGGCACTATCTAATCTTTCAAAGATTTGAATTTTTATATCAGGATTTAATTGTTTAAGTAAAGTACCTAAAGTAGCACTCATTATACCAGCACCAATTAATATTACATTTGTTTCGTTCATATTTATTATATTACTTTAAGTTACAAAGTTACAAAAATTATTTAATATATATTATATGAGATACTTATTATTATTTGAAAACTTTAATACTACTTCGCATTTAAAAGGTAGAGGTATAGATACTGAAAAAACAAGAGTTATAATTGATGAGGAATCAGGTGATACTTTTTTCTTTTTATATAATTTAACCGGGCAAATGGTTGGTTATCAGAAGTATAATCCAAAGTTTCCTAAAAAAGGACAGAATAGTAAAAACTTAGGTAATCCAAAAGATACTAAATATTATAACTGGGTTGGTGAAGAAGATGAAGGTAAGAAAATTGCAGTATGGGGTTTAGAGTCTTATAATGTTAGTGATAAGTATATGTTTATAACAGAAGGTATATTTGATATAGCTAGAGCTCATGAAGCTGGTTATCCAGGTATTGCAGTTTTGGGTAATGATCCAACACCACAATTGAAATTTTGGTTAAAAACTTTACCACAAATTAAAGTTGTTATATACGATAATGATGTTGCAGGTAAAAAATTAAGAAAGTTAGGTGACTATTCTTTTAGTGTTGAAACTGGTAAAGATTTAAATGACTTAACACCAGAACAAGCTAAAATATTTTTAGAAGATGTGATTGATAAGATTGAAAAAGTAAATGAATCGAATGCTTATTCACTTGAAGAATATAATTCTTATATTACTTCTGAATTAGGCAAATATGATTTAAGACCAGCTCAGATTAATCAGTTACTTGATTTCTATTCTGATGAAATAGAAGATTCATTTAATAATGGTCAATTCCCTAAAATATTTGTTGATAAGATTGTTGGTGAGTTAGAACTCAACACTGGTGGATTCCCAACTATTAAAATACCAAATGCAAGTATTAAACAATTGTATTACCTATAACTAAATATTTTGTATATTTGTATAAAATAAAAAGATGTTCAATATAATATT
>Ga0105097_10001771_pt1 | contig 10420 bp, 11 predicted proteins | sample PPLLak12cMay2015_FD_87035 | JGI IMG/M metagenome (GOLD analysis project Ga0105097, IMG submission 87035) | Freshwater sediment microbial communities from Prairie Pothole Lake near Jamestown, North Dakota, USA - PPLs Lake P7 Core (1) Depth... | ecosystem: Environmental > Aquatic > Freshwater >... | reverse complement strand
GTTTCAAAAGACGGGAAATCCTGGAATAAAATACATCTGGATGTCAGCGGTAATATTGTATCCATAACAGCTAACGATTCATTCTTTATCGGGATTACTGACAGCGGTGAGATAATCAAATCATCTGATGGATTAAACTGGGGAATTACGGACTATAATAAGGTGTATTCAGGATATAACAAATCCTGCAGATTTAATAAAGTACTTGCCACCAGGAACAGGATCGGTATTATCGGAAGCCATGATGACGGTTCGCCTGCTCTCCTCTTTTCATCGTTGGGAAATGTATGGACAGAGAGGTCCCTGACTTATAATGACAGCCATGGTATGATCCGCTTCTTAACTAATAAGCCTAATGATTTAACCTATGATCCTGTCCGCGATCAGTTCATCCTTGCATGTGACAACGGAGAAATATTCAGCCTGCCTTCCTGCACAAAATGTAACGAATCGTTAACGATATCAACTGATGATCTTTATTGTATTATTCTAACAGAAAATCAACTGTTAAGCATTGGCGAGGGATTTTCTGTAAATATTCTAAAACTCTGAATAATCTTTAAAAGCCCTGGGAACCTGTATTTTCCATCCCTGATTCATTTTTGATATATTCAAACCAGTCGTAATCAGCGTTTGCTGAGCATGCTTTACCATTACCTGTAGCGTAAAGGCCAACATACACCCCTGTGAATCCTCCGACCGTCTCAGAACTTAAATACCTTGACATCACCCTGGTTATTTCTTTCGGGGCGTCGTTACTCTGGGCATATAGAAACATGAAATTTGCCCGCTCTCCCTTGATGATAAGCTTTACGGGGCCAGGTTTCAAGACCACTTCATCTGATTCATGTAAAATTGAACCAAACCAGAGCTTGCTCACCAAGACTCGTTTTCCTCCCGATTGCTTAATAAACAGATCAAAGTGTGCTCCATTGTTCAGAAGTATCATACCAGCTTCTTCATTAGTTTTCGCCGGAGTAAATTCCACCTGTGTCGTGGCTGTGAAATACATATCCTGAACCCTGCGTCCCGTAAAAGTGGGTGATTTCCGGTCTTCAATAGTCTGTTCGGAACCTTTCAACCTGAGAAAACCCTTGCGGGCAGAGAGGGAATAATCAGAATTAACGGGATACCTGAGATAGTTCCATTCAAGATTCAGCCTGTCGGAACTGAAATCCCTCCTTTCGGATTTTGCAACGAATGGCTTTAATGGAAGGGTAGGGCAGGTCATGTTGACTGTAGCAGTACCATTGCCATTTACAACAGGCCATCCGTTTTCAGGCCAGGAAACAGGAGCCAGGCATGTCTCCCTGCCCAGGATATGATGGGTTCCCCCCACACTGCGGTAACCGTGAAAGACCATCCACCAGGAACCATCATGGGCTTGCACAATATCGGCATGGCCGACACCCTGGATTGGATTGCCATGTCCGGCTGCATTCCATCTCTCTCTGACCTGCCCGGCAATTTTATCTGTTTCAAGGCAAACAGAAACAATTTTATCGAAACTAAATTCTTCTTAACTTGCATTTTATTAAATATACTTTTTTAAATGAAAATCAAATTATTCCTGCTTGCACTTATATTTTTTTCAATGTTTTTTAATTTGTGCGCTCAGAAAACCAATAAAAAAATTGCCATAACCGGTAAAGTAACCGACTTGTATAGTAGTCCGGTTTCCGGGGCTTTCATAATGATTGATGGAAAAAGCACCGAAATGAAAACTAATGTTAAAGGATATTATAAAATTAAAGTTGAATCGTCGGCTCAACGGATCGGCATTTTTACAACTTTCTCAGAAGTAATGGAAGAACCTATCAATGGGAGAACAACTATAAATTTCAACCTGGGCAAATTTGTTCCCCGACAACTGAATACTGTTCCCGCTGTTACGGATGATGAAGTTATTAATGAAGGTTATGGTGTTTCCAGGAAAAGAAACATAACAAAACCTGTAACTAAAACTGATGTCAGTGGTAATGCATATGCTTCTTTCTCTTCTATTTACGAGATTCTCAGGACTATTCCAGGATTAATGGTCACTGGTAATAGTGTAACTGTACGAGGGAGTTCCTCCACTCCCTTATATGTTGTTAACGGAACAACTGTGAGTTCTATCGGTGGAATAGATCCGGCAATAGTTAAATCAGTTGAAGTGCTTAAAGGTCCTTCAGCTTCTGTATATGGATTGCAGGGAGCAAACGGTGTAATTATTATCCATCTGAAAGGCACAGAATAGACCGTATAAAAATAGGTGTTTCCTTATTTTATTTGTTAAACCGTTTTTGCATTGTATGCCTCAACCCTTTCTGCTGTAAGCTTTGAGCTTATTATCACCATCGGTAGTCCGGTTCCCGGGATTGTAGAGGCGCCGGTATAAAACAGATTTTTATAGACCTCATCAAAATTCTTCGGCCGGAAACCTCCGATCTGCATCATTTTATGCGAAAGACCAAGGCCGCTTCCGCTGTAGAGGTTAAACTGATCCTGCCAGTCCTTAGGGGTATATATGGTCCTTGACACAATCTCAGGCCTGATATCCTTCTTTATCCTTTTTGAAAAATCATCAATAATGCTGTCGGCTATTTCATCCTTGTCGTCCCAGTTCTTTTTCAGACGCAGGTCAGGTACCGGGCAGACGAAAAAGAGGCTTTCGCAGCCTTCAGGTGCACAATCCGGATTTGATCTCGAAAGAACATTCACGTAGTAATAGGGTTTTTCCATTATTTCCGGATTCTTGAAAACCTTATCGGCATACTCCCTGTAATTATTCCCGAGATAGTAATTATGGTGCTGAGCCTCGGGAAGCTTGCATTTTATCCCAAGGTATACCGTCAGGGAGCCCATTGTCCATTCCATTTTGTTGAGCTTCTCCTCCGAGAATGCCCTGCGTTTTAGAATACGTCCCCTGAAAACCGCGGCATCTGAATTGATAACGATAATATCAGCGCCCCATTTCCTGTTTTTACTGTCGACCAGATATTTCAGTGTGTCGCCCTCAGCAACATAATCAGTGATCTCAGTGTCATAATGAATCGTGACATTCTCTTTTTTCAGTTCGTCGACTATACCTTCAACGATTTTATACATTCCGCCCTTTACATTGTAATAGCCGTCGTGCATGAATTCAGTGTAGGATAGAAGGGTATAGACAGCTGGAGTGTCGAACGGGGTTTTGCCCAGGAAGAATGCAACGAGAGAGATTATTTCACGGGCATCAGTCGATTTTACATATTTAGAAACTTGCTGCCAGAAGCTCCGGAAAATAACAGGGAGATGAATCGGATTAACTTTGAGCAATGTCAGAAGATACTCAAACATCGAGTCATAATTTGTCTTTATCACGACATTGGTGTCATGATAAAGGCGCTTGCTCTTCTCGAGGTATTTCCTGAATCCGGCCTCAAAACCGGGCTCCTCTTCCCTGAACTGGTCGGCAAGCTTGCAAATTTCATTGTAAAGGTGATACGTTTTGGGGCTTCTGCTGAAGTTGACAGAATAGAGTGGATCGAGCTGATAATACTGAAATGGCAGATCGATATTGCAATCCTTTGCAAAATCAGTAAACTCATATGACATGCTGAAAAAGCTCGGGCCGGTGTCGAAGGTGAACCCGTCTTTTTTCAGCTGGTTGAGCCTGCCTCCGGCATTTCCGTTTTTTTCAACGATCTCAACCCTATAGCCCTTCCTGGCCAGCCTTAATGCTGTGGCAAGACCTCCGAGCCCGGCTCCTGCAATCAAAACGCTCTTTGCCATAATTATATGTTCTCCATTTTCTTAAGAAGTTTCGGGTAAAGATCATCCCTGACATATGTAAATCCGGGTTCAATATCCAGTATGTAATTATATGTTTTTTGTGCCGAATCGTAATCCTTCAGATAAGTGTATGTTTGTCCGATCACTATCAGAAGGCTCAGATAATTCCAGTTTTCCGAAACCGAATTTGCCTCTTTTTCAAGCAGGTCCCTGGCCTTCAGGTAGTGTCCAAGCGCCTCCTTCTTTGATCCGCCGAATGTCGAAGGCATATAGAACTGTATGTTCCCGTGCTGAACATATCCGAACCATTGCTGCGGATCGAGCTTCACTGCCGTTTTTGCACAATCTATGCTTTTTAGCCCGTTCACCGGGGCTGTTATCGGATTAAGGCCTATCCTGAACCCAAAGAATGCTGATTTATATGCGTTGATCACCGAAGGATTATACTTGTTTCTGTCAAGAATATCAAGATTCTTCTGAGCCATTCCGAGATATCTTTTGGCTTCATTTTCCCTGTCAAAACCAATACAATAGCCGATATAACCATACTGGTAGTTGACAAGCTCAATCAAAAGCTCATTGCTCTTGTCGGGTATTGCATCCATCCTGTCGATTACACTCTTCCATTGATCCATTTTGTTGCTGACGTAGGCAGAATATATTTCGGATTTGTAGGTGCCGGTGACTTGCAGGGATGCAAAAAGCATTATAATAATCAGTTGATATTTCGCCCTTTCCATTGAAACTTTTTGAAATTCTTGTTTATGAAAGCCCTGTAAATAAACAGACCCATCGAGGCTTGCAAAGGTACAATGAAAAGCAGATTAAAAAATATTCTTTGCCGGCCCGACAAAGAAATAAATATCCGTGTCAGAATGTACAATGCCATGTAGGCAATAATAACCGGTACTGAGAATTCAGCAAGAACCGCCAGGAAGCCAAATGTTGTAATGAACCAGAAAAGAATTGCCAGTATAAATGAACTGCCGAAAAATGCAATGACGTTTTTGGAGAATCCGGTAACCGAATCCTTGAATCCGGAATACATCCTGCAGGTTATGGAATCATCGCCGAGCAGGCATGCGATTTTTTTCCCGTTCTCCTTGTAAACGCGGGCAATTGAGATATCCTCAACCTTATCAGCTTTAACAACTAGGTGAGGCTTCATTTTGCGGTATGTATCGGCCCTGAAGAACATGAACTGCCCGTTGGCAGCCGAAATGGAGGGAAATCCGAGTTTTCTTACAAGGACCAGCGGGAGCAATGAGACAAGTATATAGTTCATGTTCGGGACAGTTATCCTCTCCCCTAATGTCTTTATAATCTGTTTAGGGAAGATCGAAATCAGATCAAGATGATGTCGTTCTGAAAAAGAGATTGCCCTGCCGATGAGGTCATTGCCGACCCGAACGTCGGCATCAAGATATAGAAAAAATTTCCCGGTTGCATTTTCTGAAAGGGAATGACAGGCAAAATTCTTCCCGAGCCATCCGTCAGGCAATCCGCCAGAATTGACAAGACTTATCCTGCTATCTGAAATTGTATATTTTGTTACAATTTCAGCAGTAACATCTTCCGACTGGTCATTGAAGACAATCACCTCGATATTCCGGTACTCCTGGTTTATAATATCATCAAGGATATTGCCGATGTTTTTCGCCTCATTGCGCGCAGGTATAAGTACCGATACAAGATCGTCAGAATTGTTGGCCGATACCGGTAGATTGGTTTCGAAGACCAGATTGGCCAGTGCCACCAGCAGTTGAGTCACGGTGAATATCAGCACAATATATGCGACGATCACCATCAGGATACACTTTTACCAATATTTCCGGAAACACACGATGAAAAAAAACCATTGAATTCATTCTGCAGGGTTTCCGTTGTGAAATCCGATCCCTCATATTCCCTTAAATACATATAGAGCCCGGGCTTCTGATTTGAAAAGTAGTCAATCAGGTTTACCAGGAACAAAACCTGCACGTTTCCTCCGGTTTTTTTCAGGACATGTTCAATCCCCCGCTCAAACATTATATTCTGATTATGCATCGATTCTATTTTACCCTGAGGGAACATTAAAACGAGGTTCTTTTTGTCCTTAAGGAGTTCTGATGTGTATTCAAGGGATTCAATTACGTTTCTTGATCCTTTTCTTACGGAATATCCCCCTGCCTTGTTGAGGAATATGTTTTTCCGCAGCTGTTCCTCGAGCATCATGAAGTAAAATATCCTGTGGAACAGCTTTAAATTCAGATACACGACCCAGAATCCGTCCCACCAGCTTATGTGGTTGGAGATCAGAAGAACAGGCTTCCCCTTTTCGTGAAAATCCCCGGTTATGACGACTTTGTGAAAATTGAACCTGATCTTCCAGAGGGACCAGAGCTGGAGAAAATGATAGATTACCGGATGGTGTGATGCTTTGAGGATCATCAGGCAGATTTAAGGATGATAAGAAGAATCACAAAAAAACCTGCCTGAACATACAGGACGAAAGGGGCGATCCTGTTAACGGGTTTTATACCTGCAAGCCTGACCAGTGAGTGAAAGATCACGGCAAGAAGAAACCAGGATGTATAATTCCTTAAAGGCGGAGTTCCCCCGTCAAACTTCCACATATCCATCAGCGGTGCAACCTGTTCCATTAAAACATCATACAGAACCATGATGACTGATGATATAATGATCCTGAATATAGCGTGTATCTTAAACCGTTCAGAAATAACGGCCGTGCACCAGACAAGAAACACCCAGTTGATCCCTATCAGAAGGGGTGTCTCAAGCAATTTGATCCCAAGTCCCTTACCGTAGCTGTAGCTCCCGAACACCCTGCCTGTGTTTACCCCGGCAGCCTCTATAAGGAATCCGGCAGTAAAAATTGCCATGAATAAAATTATCTCCCTGACCAAATCATCCGGCCGGTGGTAAAGGACCACAACAAGAAGGCTCAAAAGTAGAGCAAGCGGCGTCAGTTTGATAAAGAACTCTCTGGTTGCACCGAATGCCATCCCCAAAATTCCGACAGTGTAAAAAATAACAAGGAGGATTTTTGTCAAACCGGCTTTCCCGGTTATTAATTCCTTTATGTTTCCTTTGCGCCGGTTCATCTCAACTCAACTGGTTTTTTATAGAATAATTTACGAAAATAGTTCATTAAAAGCAGATTTATCAGGATCAGGCTGAACCCATATGCAAAATCCTCAACGGGAATTGTGATCAATCTTAATCCGGTAATTTCGGTTTCGTTATACCAGACCACTTCACCTTCGATAAAGCTTCCTGTAAGGATTCCGTTAATAATGATGAACGGTACGAGAATTACCGGAAATGAAATAAAGAATCTGTTAAGCAATCCGGTCTTTTCAAATAACGAAATCAGAAGGACTGCAATCATTAGTGAGAAATATACGACAGAGTAGGCCCTGTCAGGGTTCAGAATGATTGCGAAAAGCAGGATTGCCATCAATACAGCGGAGATCATCTTTGTTGTTTTACCCGGCAATATCCCATTTGGGAAATAAGCTATCAGTACATAATGTATAAAAATGCTTGAATACGGTATCACAATAAAGAAAAGCCATTCTTCAAGAGGCAGACCGGCCGGGACAATACCTGAATGATACTGCGGGTTGAAGCCCCAGATGCCTTCCCTGGCAAAGTAAATATCAAATACTATGAACAAGGCTCCCGTCAATAACAGTGAAGGTAAAAGTACTGGCCAGTGTTTATAAAATCCAACCTTTTTATCAAAGCTTAATACCAGAGGGAAGAAAATTGACAATATTAAAAGGATCAGATACAGGGGCATGCTATTCTAAATTGAAGTTCCTGGTAGCTTGTTGCTGGATTAAACAAAGTACCTTTTCGGGAATATCAGAAGGCCGTAATTCCTGAAGTCGGTCACATTTCTGGGTTTGTGGTGGGCATTATGGGCGTTGATAATTGCCCTGATATACCTTCCGGAACTGTTTCTGAACAGAGGAAGGCGTTTGTGGATTATGACATCATGAATCATGAAATAGGTAAAACCGTAAAGTGTTATTCCTGCTCCGATTGCTAAAAGATAGGGATTTGATAACGCCAGGCCTGTAATGATAAGAATGATCGCGGGGGTTGCATAAATTAAAAAGAAAAAATCATTTTTCTGCAATACCGGTTTACTCGCAATATCGGTAAGATGGTGATCCTTATGAAGCGACCAGAGAAAGCCATGCATTACATATTTATGGTTTGACCAGGCTACAAATTCCATGAAAAGGAATGCAAGAATTATCAGTAGTACAATCATAATCATCGACAATAAAATTAAAGGTCATTTTTTCAGTTTGTTCAGTTAAGCAGCCTCAGTCTGCAGGCAAGATATGCTTTAATTACCAGTTGCATCTTTATAATGCCGGGAACTCTAACCCTCTTTTCAAGAAGTTTTTCTGCAGGTGTGTTTTTAATTTTTTTAAGCAGTTTCCTGTAATAATAGTAAGCAGTCAGAACGCCAAGCCTTGAATTCCCGGGCAGCTTTTTTATCCCCGCAAAGGAGTCGGCAAACTCATTTTCTATCTCATTAACAATTTCCGTTTTAACAGTTTCATTGAATCCGGATACGGCTGAATTATGAAAATATTGCCGGTTAAGCATTTGAGTATCATCCTTGATGTCGCGGAGAAAATTTACTTTCTGGAATGCCGAGCCAAGTCTTTTTGCGGGTGCCTCAAGCTTGTCGTACAGTTTGCTGTCGCCCAGGACAAATACCCTGAGGCACATCAGACCGACCACTTCGGCAGAGCCGTAAATGTAGGTGTCGGTTTCCGATTTGGTGTTGTGATTCTGCTTGAAAAGGTCGGTTTTCATGCTTCTGAGAAAAGCCTGGATCAGATCATCAGGTATGCCGTATTTCCTTACTGTCAGCTGAAATGAATTAAGAACCGGATTCATGCTGATACCTCTGCTGGTTGCCTCGTAATAATCCCGTTCAAATTCTTCAAGGAGCTTTTTCTTGTCAAAAGAGTGAAATGTGTCAACTATCTCATCAGCAAACCTTACAAACCCGTAAATGCTGTAAATGGCATCCTGAACCTCGCGGTCAAGAAGCTTTACGGCACTCGAGAATGATGTGCTGTAAGAACGGGTTATTAAATAACTCGTCTTAAAAGATATATCGTTGAAAAGATTTAGCATTCAGGTTAAGGGCATAGTCTGTCATTTACAATCTACAGACGATCTTGTTTAACAGCCTCCTTTAAAAAACGGCAAGTTACAAAATTGATCAATTATTCTGGAAACAGGAAAAAGAATTTTGATTACCTTGTAATCCTCAAAACCTAATCCTTATGACTAAAAAACGAACCACGGTAATTGCTTTAGCCCTAACTGGATCCATTGCCCTTATTCTGATACTGACAGCATTCAGGATGATGCTTCCCCAGGAGGATCTTAAAAGCAAGTATGCCTACAAGGATTTTGAATCCGCAAAGAAGTGCAGGTCGTGTCATCCGGGCATATATGAACAATGGTCCCAGGCCATGATGTCGCAGGCATATACACATCACTGGGATGAGATCGAGTATTTCGACCTAGCCGTGCCTCATGCTGCTGCAAAGCCTGATCTGAAAGAACCTGTCGATGGCTGCAACGGATGCCATGCACCACTGGCATTCATGGGAGGGAAGCAATTCCCGCCCCCAAGGCCTTCGGAGAAAAGCATGGCCAACGAATCGGTTTCATGCGAAGTGTGCCATCTTACACAGTCGGCACAGACCGACCCTCCATTCAATTTCAGCTATTTCATCAAACCTGGAATGACAAAATATGCACTGCGCACCCCAACTGTGGAGTCACCTGCTCATAAAATAGTTACAAGTGATTTCTTTCGTACGACCGAATTCTGCGGCAATTGTCATAATGAAAAAAATCCGTTCGGAGTATGGGTAAAAAGCACCCAGCTTGAGTGGAAGGAGGGCCCCTATTCAAAAGAGGGGGTCCTTTGCCAGGATTGCCATATGCCCAAGGGAGGACCGTACCTGAATGCTTTGATGACTAAGCCCTATAATGATTCAAGGCTTCATTTGTTCCATGGCGCCCATGATCCGGGTAAGGTGAGGGGGACCATTGAAGTGAGGATTGAACCTGATATCAGGGAAGCAGAACCAGGTGAATCCGTCATATTTACAGTTGCACTTTTCAACCAGAAAACCGGGCATAAGTTTCCCACCGGATCGGTTGAGGACCGTATTGCATGGCTTGACGTTGAGGCGACCGATGCAAAAGGCAGGGTTTATCATCTGAATGTGGACAAAAAGGGATTTGAAGGAGAAGAATATACAATTGCCGGCGATTACCTTGCATACCAGGATATGGGGGTACCGCTTGGACAGCCAGATTTCAAGGGAGTTCAGCGCGACGGGATCCCTGCGGGCAACAGGATATTCAGGATGCCTTATTTCGATCCCGAGGGCAGGATGACGATAATGCAGTGGAACACTGCAAAACTTGGCACCGATTACCGTATCGGTCCCAGGGAAACCAAGGTGGAAAAATTCACTTTCCGCATTCCTTTTGATGCCGCCCCGGGTGCAATGACGGTAAGAGCGGTGCTTAATTATCAGCTTCTTGTAAAACCAGTGGCCGATTTCCTGAAGGTGCCTGAAGATGAATCAGAAATCAAATTCGT
>Ga0105097_10001770_pt1 | contig 10422 bp, 8 predicted proteins | sample PPLLak12cMay2015_FD_87035 | JGI IMG/M metagenome (GOLD analysis project Ga0105097, IMG submission 87035) | Freshwater sediment microbial communities from Prairie Pothole Lake near Jamestown, North Dakota, USA - PPLs Lake P7 Core (1) Depth... | ecosystem: Environmental > Aquatic > Freshwater >... | reverse complement strand
GACGTAGCCGTTCGGGTCGCGGAAGTAGATCGAGTTGATGAAGCCATGGTGCGAGATGCCGCGCGTCTCGATGCCCTGGGCCTTGCCCTTTTCCAGCATCGGCTGCAGCACCTCGGGCGCGACCTCGAGCGCGATGTGCAGGTCGAAGTCATGCTGCGCCTTGAACTCGAAGGGCATGTCCGGTGCTTCGAAGAAAGCCAGGTTTGAGCCGTCGTCGAGCCGGTAGAAGCTGTGCAGCACCTGGGTGTCACGGCCGGTCTTGGTCTGCTTGATCTCGAAGGCCTCGACCAGCGGCAAACCGAGGAAGTCCTCGTAGAAGCGCCGTGTCTGCTCCGAATCGCGGCAGCGGTAGGCGTTGTGGTGCAACTTGCGGATCATGACGAAATCTCCCGCGAGCCTCAGAGCGCGACCAATGGCTGAGCCTTCAGCGACGCGCCGAAGCCGTCGATCGTCTCGTTGACCTGCTTCCAGCTCTTCAGCGATTTCATGCGCGCCAGCCAGCGCTGCACGTTCGGAAAGGCGGCCAGGTCGCCGCCCGTCAGCTCGGCCAGTGCGACGAAGGATGCGGCGTAGTAGTCGGCGATCGTGATCGCATCGCCGCACAGGTAGGCGTTGGCGTTGCCCAGGATGCGCTCGTCGAGCACCTTCAGCCAGGCGGCCGCGCGCTCCTTGCCCCACTGCAACGTGGCCTGCTGGACCTCCGCCGTCGGCCGCTTGTGGCCCGGGAAGATCTGCGGATAGACGAAGCCATAGGCCAGGTCACGGCACAGCTGGGTGTTGACCCAGTCCATGCGTTCGTTGACGCGCGCCCGCTGCTGCAGATCCTTCGGGTACAGCGGCGATCCGGTCTTGTCGGCCAGGTACTTCAGGATCGCCGAACTCTCGGTCAGGCGAAAGTCGCCGTCGTCGAGCACCGGCACCAGGTGATTCGGGTTGATGACGTCGAACGCCGGCTGCAGGTGCTCGCCAGTGAACAGGTCGACGACCTGCATATCCAACGCCAGCCCGTTCTCGGCCGCGAACAGCATCAGCGGACGGCTGGTCGTTGAGGCCGGGTGGTAGTACAGCTTCATCGTCGGGTCTCCATTGGTGAAGGCGCGCCGCGGCGCCGAGCGAGCGTGCAGCTTACGCCTCTGGCGCTCGGCGTGCTGCGCGCAAGGCTTCGGTGATCGCCAGGCAGGCGGTCAGCCCCGGAGATTCGATACCGGACAGGTTCACCGGCCCGGCCGGTCCATGGTCTCCCGGGCCCCGGATGGCGAAGTTGCCGGCGCCCCCGCCGAGGCCTCGCAAATTGGGGCGGATGCCGGCGCAGGCCGGCTGCAGCGCACCCGCGGGCACGGACGGCCAGTGGCGGCGGATGGCGTCGACGAGGGGGCGGCACGCAGCGGGTCGACGCGGTCCTCCTCAGCGCCACGCTCGGCCAGCGGCACCCACTGCACGCCGGGGCCGGAATGCACCTACCCTGCCAGGTCGAGCGCCTTGTGAGCATGGATTCACCTGCTGTGACTTCCTTGTCTTGCCCGAAGAAGCGCTGTGCATGACACTGGCGTAGACGTTCGGCAAGTGATGCTCGCGAACGTACTTCGTCGTACCCATGATCCTACGGCCGTAGTTTGTCGCGCTGCAGCGGCGGGTGCTCGGGATCGTGCCGAACAGGGTGTGGGCATGCTGGCGACGCAAGCGGTGGCTTGAAGCCCACGTCACCACGGACCGGCATGGCAACCCGGAAACCAGAGCGCCTGAAGCGGAAGGTCAAGAACACCTGCTTCTGACCGACGCCAAGTGCTTCGCTGAGGCCGTTGAAGGTCAGCTACGCGCGGTGAGCCAACTCTGGCTTCTATCGATTCATCCCAGACGCCATGTCAATCCACCGTATCGAGCAGCCCGCGTTTGCGCAGCAGTGGCTCGACCTTCGGGCCACGGCCGCGGAACGCGGCATAGGCCGCGCCGGGCTCGATGCTGTTGCCGCAGGCATAGACATAGCGGCGCAGCAACTCGGCCACGCGCGGGTCGAAGGGGTCGCCGGCTTCCTTGAAGGCCTCGTAGCCATCGGCGTCCAGCACTTCGGCCCACAGGTACACGTAGTAGCCCGCCGCGTAGCCAGAGCTGGAGAACAGATGCTGAAAGTGCACCAGCCGGTGGTTCATGCCTACCCCGTCGGGCAGGCCCAGACGGTGCAGTTCCTGCGCCTCCCAGGCGCACAGGTCGGCGGGGATCTGTTCGCGCGGCAGCGAATGCACCGCCATGTCGGCATAGGTGCTGGCGCAGTAGCGCACCGTCTCGTAGCCCTGGTTGAAGCGCCGAGCGGCATGCAATCGCTCGATCAGCGCATCGGGGATCGGCTCGTCGGTCTGCCAGTGCCGCGCATACCGCTTCAATACCGCCGACTCGGTGATCCAGTGCTCGAACAGCTGCGACGGCAGTTCGACGAAGTCCTTCAGCACCTGGGTGCCGGACAGGCGTTCGTAGTGCACGTCGGACAACATGCCGTGCAGGCCATGGCCGAACTCGTGGAACAGCGTGCGCGCGTCTTCCAGCGACAGCAGCGTCGGCGCACCCGGCGCGCCCTTGGCGAAGTTGTTGTTGTTCAGCACCACCGGCAACGCACTGCCGCCGCCGGGCTCATTGCGGCTCTGCGACCGCAGCATGCTCATCCAGGCGCCACTGCGCTTGGGCGCGCGCGCGAAGTTGTCCTGCAGGAAGATGGCCACCACCGCGCCGGCGGCGTTGCGCACTTCGTAGGCCTTGACGTCGGGGTGGTAGACCGGCAGGTCCTCGCGCGCCGTGAACTGCAGCCCGAAAAGCCGCTGCGCACAGTCGAAGGCCGCCTGCACCACGCGCGGCAGCGGGAAGTAGGACTTGATCTGCGCGTCGTCGAGCGCATAGCGCTGCTGGCGCACCTTCTCGGCCCAGTAGCGCCAGTCCCAGGCCTCGATGGCCTGGGCCGCGGCCTCGGCCGAATGCTCGTGCATCACCTGCAGCAGCTCCTCGCGTTCGCGCGCCACGGCGGCCAATGCGCGCGGCCAGACATCGTCGAGCAGCTGGTGCACTGCCGTGCGCGTGCCGGCCATGGTGTCGGTGAGCGCGTAGTCGGCATAGCAGGCATGGCCGTGCAGCGCAGCCTGCTCGGCGCGCAACTCGAGGATGGCGTGCGCCACTGGCCGGTTGTCGTGCTCGCCGGCATGCTCGCCGCGGCCGGCCCAGGCGCGCCAAGCCTGCTCGCGCAGGCCGCGCCGCTCGGAGAAGGTCAGGAAGGGCACGATCAGCGATCGCGACAGCGTGATCACGTAGCCCTCGGCCAGGCCGCGTTCGCTGGCTGCCTGCCGCGCCGCATCGCGCAGGAAACCCGGCAAGCCGGCCAAGTCAGCCTCGTCGCGCAACACCAGCTGGTACGAGGCTTCGTCGTGCAGCACGTTCTGTGCGAAGCGTGTGGTCAGTTCGGCCAGCTGCTCCATCACCTGCGCATAACGCGCCTGGGCTTCGGGCGCGAGCTTGGCACCCGAACGCACGAAGTCCAGGTGCGTGCGTTCCAGCAGCCGGCGCTGCTCGGCCGTCAGCGGCAGGGCATCGCGCTGTGCATGCAGCGCATCGACGCGCTTGAACAGCGCAGCATGCATGAACACCGCGCTGTAATGCGCCGACAGCGGCGCCGCCATCTCACGCTGCACCGACTGCAGCTCGGGCGAGGTCTGCGACGCGGTGAGGTTGTAGAACACCGCCTCGATGCGCCCGAGCAGCCGCGCGCAGCGGTCGAAGGCGGCGATGGTGTTGTCAAAGCTGGGCGGCTCGGCCTGGGCCACGATGGCATCCAGCTCGCCGCGATGGGCCTGCATCGCGGCCTGCAGCGCCGGCACGAAATGCTCGGTGCGGATGGCGTCGAAGGGCGGCAGGCCGTAGGGCGCGTCCCAGTCCTCGAGCAGTGGGTTCGGGGACACGATCTGGCTGACACGCTGGTCCATGGGGTGCTTGCTCCGTGCAGACTCCGGCAGTGGCGACAGAGCCCGCCCGGAGCGCGAGCGCGAATGATGCCATCGCGGCACGCTGTCGCCTCGGCAACAAGCCCCGGCCGGGAGGGTCGGGATAATCCTGCGCTCGAATCCCAACAGCCCGACGCATGACCGCGCTGAACCGCTTTTCCACCCTGGCCGCGCAGCGCCAGACACTCGATGAGGCCACGCGCTTCATCGTCACCGACGACTGGCTGCAGGGCCGAACCTGCTACGGCGGGCTGATCTCTGCGCTGGCGGTGGTGGCCATGCGCGATCGGGCCGGTGCCGCCTGGCCCGCTGGCGTGGGGCTGCTTGCGCTGCAGACCTGCTTCGTCGGCCCGGTGAGCCCGGGCGAGGTGGACATCCGCGCCACGGTGCTGCGCCAGGGCCGCAACCTCTGCCAGGTGCAGGCCCAGGTGCTGCAGCAGGGACAGGTGGCGGCGGTACTTCTGGGCGTGTTCGGCGCCGACCGGCCCTCCGCGCTGCCGCCGCGCGTGCCGCATCGCCCCGCGCCGCGGCACGAGGCCGATGCACTGCCGGTGCCACCACCGCGCCCGCATGGCGCACCGGCGTTCCTGGAGCATTTCGACATGCGCTGGGCCGAAGGCGCGGTACCCTTCAGCGGCGGTGACGGCTACACCAGCTGCATCCACATGCGCCTGAATCCCGAGGAAGCCGCCAGCGTGAGTGCCGAACTGCAGACCGTGCTGCTGGCCGACCTGTCGCCCACGCCGGTGGTGGGCCAGCTGACCCGACCCAGCGCCAACAGTTCGGTCACCTGGGAGCTGCAGCTGCGGCCGGTGCACGCCGGCCCGGCCGAGGGCTGGTGGCGCGCCGACAACGAGTCAGTGATGGTCGACGGCGGCTACGTCAACCAGTCGGCGCGGCTGTGGGCGCCGGGCGGGCAGCTCGCGGCCTATGGCTACCAGGTAGTCGCGGTTTTTGCCTGACGGCCCGCCGCCCATTGCACCTACCATCAGCGCGTGCACACCACTCGACATCAGGCCCTGCGATGGCTGCGCTGTCACGACCCGGACGACAAGGCGCGCGGCGTGCGCGGGATCGATCCATTGGCCGAGTCCGGCGCTGCCGAAAACCTGGCCGAGCCGCCAGGAATCCCAGGCCGGCCTGAGCGCCCGGCGCTGGTTCCGCACACCCGGCTGAAGCCGCGTTCGGCGATGACACGCGACGGCCGCGCGGCGCTGCTGCACGCGCTGGCGCACATCGAACTGAATGCCATCAACCTGGCGCTGGACATCTGCTGGCGCTTCGCCGGCCTGCCCGAGGCCTTCTACCGCCAATGGCTTCAGGTCGCGCGCGAGGAGGCGCTGCATTTCGAACTGCTGCGCGACCACCTGGCCACGTTGGGCCACCGCTATGGCGACTTCGACGCGCACGACGGCCTATGGCAGATGGCCGAGCGCACGCGCCACGATCTGCTGGCCCGGCTGGCGCTGGTGCCGCGCACGCTGGAAGCGCGCGGCCTGGATGCCTCGCCTGCCGTCAAGGCCAAGCTGCTGGCCGCCGGCGACGTGCGCGGCGGCGAGATCCTGGATCTCATTTTGCGCGACGAGATCGGCCATGTGGCGGTGGGCAACCACTGGTACCGCTGGCTGTGCGCGCAGCGTGGCCTGGACCCACTCGCCACCTATGCCGAACTGGCTGTGCGGCACGGCGCACCGCGGCCGCGCGGGCCCTTCAACCTGGCGGCGCGGCGCGCCGCCGGTTTCGACGAGGCCGAACTGGCCGCGCTGGATACCATCGCGCCTTGACCTTTGTCCCAGAAACAACCGTACTCATGCGCATCTTCGTCGCCGGCTTCCAGCACGAGACCAACACCTTCGCCCCCAGCAAGGCCGACTGGGCTGCCTTCGAAAGTGGCTCGGCCTTCCCAGCCTTCAGCCACGGCGAGGCCATGCTCGACCGGCTGGGTCCGACCAGCCTGCCGATGGGCGGCTTCATCCGCGAGGCGCGCCGGCGCGGCTGGACGCTCGTGCCCTCGGTCTGGGCCGGTGCCAGCCCGTCGGCGCATGTCACGCGCGAAGCCTTCGAACGCATCACCGAGCACATCGTTGCCGATGCGCGCCAAGGGGAGTTCGACGCGGTGTACCTGGACCTGCATGGCGCAGCGGTGGCCGAGCATGCCGACGATGCCGAGGGCGAGCTGCTGGAGCGGCTGCGCGCGGTGGTCGGGCCGGTGATGCCACTGGTCACCAGCCTCGACCTGCATGCCAACGTCACGCGGCGCATGCTGCGGCACGCCAGCGCGATGAGCGCCTACCGCACCTATCCGCATGTCGACGGCGCGGACACCGGCGCGCGTTGCGCCGAGCTGCTGGCCGAGCTGTGGCAGCACGGCCGGCCCTGGGCCACCCACCAGGTGAGGCTGCCCTTCCTGCTGCCTTTGAACGCCCAGTGCACGATGATGGACCCGGCCCGCGGGGTCTATGCGCGGCTGAGTGAACTGGACGAGCGCACTGGGGTGCGCCTGAGCTTCGCGATGGGCTTCCCCGCGGCCGACTTCGACGAATGCGGGCCGGTGGTCTTCGGCCACGGCCCCGATGCCGAGGCGGTGCACAAGGCAGTGCAGCGCGTGGCCCACGAGGTGATCGAACTGCGCCCCGACTGGTCGCTGGACCTGCTGAGCCCGGTCGAGGCGGTGCAGCGCGCGCTGGCGCTGGCCGAGCGCAGCGACAAGCCGGTGGTCATTGCCGACACGCAGGACAACCCCGGCGCCGGCGCCGACTCGAACACCACCGGGATGCTGCATGCGCTGCGTGCCGCGGATGCTGGCCGGCGCTTCCCCGGCCAGGTGGCGCTGGGCCTGCTGTACGACCCGGCCGCCGCGCACATGGCCCATCAGGCCGGCGTGAACGCGACGCTGGAGATGTCGATCGGCAAGGCGGTGCGCTGCTACGACGGCCAGCTCAGCGACGCGCCGGTGAGCGGCCGCTTCAAGGTGCTGAGCCTGAGCGATGGCGTGGTGCCGATGCACGGGCCGATGACGGCCGGCGGCACCGCCCACCTGGGCTTGAGCGCGGGCGTGGAGATCGAGGGCATACGCGTCAACATCGTCAGTGGCCAGTGCCAGATGCTCGACCTGGACCTGTTCCGCTTTCTCGGTGTGCAACCCGAGGCCATGCGACTGCTGGTGAACAAGAGCTCGGTGCACTTCCGCGCGGCGTTCACGCCCATCGCGTCGCACGTCCTGGTGGCGGTGGCGCCGGGGCCGATGGCCGCCAATCCCGCCACGCTGCCATGGACGAAGTTGCCGGCCGACATCGCCCGAATGCCCTAGCCAAGAACCGGCCGCGGGGAGGATCCACGCCGTGTCACGCATTCGGTTTGCCAAGGGGCTGCGCGGCAGGATCGCCAAGCGCATCCCGTCGGGGCTGCTGTGCGCCCGCTTTGCGGCCGCCGCTACCACCTGGCAAGTCGGGGCCTAAACAAGGTGTCCGTGGCCTGAACGACGATGACCCAGACCGCGCCGCACAGCATTGACGAGTACATCGCAGCAGCACCGGCCGAGGTGCAAGCGGTGCTTCAGGCCGTGCGCGAGACGATCCGCAGTGCGGCGCCCACGGCGGTTGAACGCATCAGCTACCGCATACCCACGTTCTTTCTCGACGGCGCGCTGGTGTACTTCGCCGCCTTCAAGCGGCACATCGGCCTGTATCCCCCGGTACGCGACGCCGCGCTGCGCGCCGAGTTGGCGCGTTATGCCGGACCGAAGGGCAACCTGCGCTTCCCGCTGGCCGAGCCGATGCCCTTCGATCTGATCCGCCGGGTGGTGCAGGCGCGCGTCCGCGAGAGTTCGAAGGCGGCCCGGCCGGGTCCGCACTGAGGTAGCCGCCCGAACAGAGACCATGGATCGCCTGTCGGTTCCCGGCGCTTTGCGGCCGGACGCAAGAAGTCTTCACCGCGGAGACGCAGAGGGCGCAGGACTTGCGCATGGGGAAATCATGATCATTCGGCCTTATCCGCGAACTTCTGTGCCAGCCACCATGCGCCGCGAGCAGCCCGGCGACCCCATTGTTCAGCCCCGCGGATGGTGCCGCGCGTGCAGCGTTTTCAATCGCTCGCGGGCCACGTGGGTGTAGATCGTGGTAGTGGAGATGTCGGCATGGCCCAGCAGCATCTGCACGGCGCGCAGGTCGGCGCCGTGGTTCAGCAGGTGCGTGGCGAAGGCATGGCGCAGCGTGTGCGGCGACAGCGGCGCATCGATGCCGGCCACGCGCGCGTGGCTCTTGATCAGCTTCCAGAACATCTGCCGCGTCATCGGGCCGCCACGTGCGGTGACGAACAGCGCGTCGCTGACCTGACCCTTGAGGATCGCGCCGCGCGCTTCGGCCAGGTAGCGCCGCACCCAGGCATGCGCCTCCGCTCCAAAGGGCACCAGCCGCTCCTTCGCACCCTTGCCGGTGACACGCAGCGCACCTTCGTCCAGGCTCAGGTACACGGTCTTGAGCAGCACCAGCTCGCTGACGCGCAGGCCGCTGGCGTACATCAGCTCGATCATCGTGCGGTCGCGCAGGCCCAGCGGCGTGCCGGTGTCGGGCGCACCCAGCAGCGCCTCGACCTGGGCCTCGCTCAGCGTCTTGGGCACGCGCAGCGGCTGGCGTGCGGCCTGCAGCCTGAGCGTCGGGTCGGCGTCGATCAGACCCTCGCGCAGCGCCCAGCGGCTGAAGCGCTTGAACACGCTCACGCGCCGGTTGGCGGTGGCGGCGCGCGTAGCCTCGTGACGCTCGGCCATGTAGGCCAGCAGGTCCGATTCGCGCATCGCCTGCAGGCTGCGGCCATGCTGCGCCTGCAGCCAATGCCCGAACAGGTTCAGGTCGCGGCGGTAGGCGGCCAGCGTCAGCGCCGACAGGCCGTCCTCGATCCACAGGGCGTCGATGAAGCGGTCGATCTGCGCGGCGCTGTCGGCCATGAATGCAAAAGCCACCTTGCGGTGGCTTCCTCCCGGGTTCGGCCCGCGCCTACTCGAGCGTGAGCTTCTGCTTGGCCACCACGTCCTGGTAGACCTTGAGTTCGGCAGCGATCTGCGCACCAAACTCGGCCGGCGTGTTGCCGATGATCAGCGAGCCGGTGTCCTCGATGCGCTTGCGCACGGCCGGGTCCTGCAGCACCTTCAGCGTGGCGGCGTTGATCTTGTCGACTGCCTCCTTCGGCGTGCCCTTCGGCGCCAGGATGCCGTAGTAGGCCATGCGGTTCACCGGCTCGAGGCCAACTTCCTTGAAGGTCGGCACGTTGGGCAGCACGGCCAGGCGCTGCGGCGCAGCCACGACGATCGGCACCAGGCGGCCGTCCTTGATGAAGGGCAGCGCCGACGGCAGGTTGTCGAAGATGATCGGCACCTGGCCGGCCACGGTGTCGTTCAGCGCCGGGCCGGCGCCGCGGTAGGGAATGTGCGCAATGAAGGTGCCCGACAGGCTCTTGAACAGTTCGGTCTGCAGGTGGCCGATGCCGCCGGTGCCCGAGCTGGCGTAGCTGAACTTGCCCGGGTTGGCCTTCAGCGCGGCGATCAGCGCCTTGTAGTCCTTGGCCGGGAAGCTCGGGTGGACAGCGATGACGTTTGGCGTGGCCGCGATGTTGATGACCGGCACGAAGTCGGTCAGCGGGTTGTAGCCGATCTTGGCGTTGATGGCCGGGTTCGCCGCAGTGGTCGACACCGTCGCCATGCCCAGCACGTGGCCGTCGGGCGTGGCCTTGATCATTTCCAGCGCGCCGATCGAACCACCCCCGCCAGCCTTGTTCTCCACCAGGACCTGCTGGCCCAGTTCCTTGCTCAGCCCAGGCGCGACGATGCGCGCGACGATGTCCGTGGTGCCGCCCGGTGCAAAAGGCACGATCAGGCGGATTGGCTTGCTCGGGAAGGCCTGGGCCAGGGCCAGGGTCGGCGCCACGGCCGCTACGGCCAGGGCAGTCTTCAGCAGTCTCAACGACATGATCGTGTTCTCCGGGGGGTCTGGGACGAGGGGTGCGGTCGATTGTGGCAAAGCTTCGGAGGGCTGCCACTCAGGGTTCACGCAGGGTGCGGCCAGCGCACCGTCATTGCAGCTCATCGCGCGGGAGCTTCATGGGCTCCAGCGCCGCACTGCGCCGGGCCAGGTCGCGCTGCGCGCGCACCACCTTCTGGGCCTCCAGCACCCAGTGCTTCTTGATGTGAAACCAGACATCGGCTGCCCACAGGCTGTTGTCGGTGGACTGCGCCTGCGTCGGCATTGGCGCGGGCTGATCCGGCTGGTAGGCGTTGAGCCAGTCGCGCATCGCCACGTCGTCGGCCAGGTGCGCAGTCTGCGGGACGAAGACATGCGAGTAGGTCCCCGGCAGCTCGACATTGCGCACCCGCGTGGCACCCCGGGGCTGGTACTGGGGGCCGGCTCCTGGCATGTCCCAGGCCACCAGGTCCACCGCCAGCGCATAGCCGGTG
>Ga0105097_10001768_pt1 | contig 10427 bp, 10 predicted proteins | sample PPLLak12cMay2015_FD_87035 | JGI IMG/M metagenome (GOLD analysis project Ga0105097, IMG submission 87035) | Freshwater sediment microbial communities from Prairie Pothole Lake near Jamestown, North Dakota, USA - PPLs Lake P7 Core (1) Depth... | ecosystem: Environmental > Aquatic > Freshwater >... | reverse complement strand
TTCCACATGTGTTTTATGGGAGAAGTTCACAGGGGGAAGCTTTGCGCCATCCAGCTTGATAACCATCGACTCCGGCGCTTTCTGCTGCGCATCTGCAATGGTATAGAGTGAAAAGGCAAAAAAGATAATTGAAAACAGCGCTAAAAACGAAAACACTCCCTTTCGCATAAAACACCTCAAGCAAATTTTTCATATCTTAGTCCAGCAGGCATGTAATGTCAAGGAGATAAGGCAGGTTATAGGCAATAGGCGATCCCGTTTGGGCGGGACAAGTTGGGCGATAGGAAGAAAATAGGAGAGAGAATGGGATTAAAAAGCTGATAGCTGAAAGCTCATAGCTTATAGTAAAGCACGTGTACCAGAAACAGGATGAGGCAAATGAAGCAGCAACCAGTCAAATTTGATTGAAAATTGTTTAATACCTGTGTGATACTTAGGCAACGAAGACATGGGACTTATCAATTTATTATTTCAGGATCCCCTTACATTTGTTCTCGTGGCGATCCCTCTGCTTTACTCGATTATCATTCATGAGTTGGCCCACGGGTGGGTGGCTGAAAAGATGGGTGATTCAACGGCACGGTGGTTGGGCAGGTTGAGCCTTAATCCTATCAGGCATCTAGACCCAATTGGTACGATCATGCTGTTTGTTTTCGGGTTTGGGTGGGCAAAGCCGGTTCCTGTAAACTTCAATCAATTACGGGATTTCCGAAAAGGTATTATTTTCGTGTCTGCAGCAGGTATTACCGCCAACATAATACTCGCTTTTTTTGCTCTTTTTCTCCTGCAGTTGATAGGCCCAACTCCATTTGGGGTTCTGCACACACTGCTTATTTATCTTGCCCGGATCAATATAATGCTCGCAGCCTTCAATCTGATTCCCATACCACCCCTTGACGGGTCAAAGATTCTCATGGGTTTTTCGTCAAGAAGTTTCCAGTATACCCTTGCCAGGCTTGAGCCGTACGGTTTTTTCATCATTTTAGGTTTGCTCTGGCTCGGTGCGCTCAACCCTCTCATAGCCTTTTTTCAATGGATAATCCTGGGATTTATTAAGCTGCTGTTGCCCGGGTAACCGGAATATGTGTGAATGGGACGAGGATAAACCGCAGAGCGCATGGGGCATAGCGCATAGCAGAGAACTGACTGTGAATAGTTAACTGATGACCCACCGGCATTGTTGAGCGCTATGAGCTTAGAGCCATACCCTGCTTTTTACTTTCCGTAATTCTTTGCCAGATACTCAGTGATAGATTTCACTTCTTCTTCATTGACAGGGGCACCGTTTTTGTTCTTCATGCGCAACACAGTATCCGCCCACTCTGGCTGGGTTTTTTGTTTGGACTTTGGTTTGTCCAGTCCATGACATGAGCCGCACTTCTTCTCGAAAAGTGCCTTTGTGTCTACCGCCTGCCCAGTCTGTTTCTCTGCGCTGCAGGCAGAAACCACAGGAAGAATAAAGAAAGCCACGCCAATGATGCAGATTACCAGTTTCTTCATAAAATCCTCCTCAATAGTGCATAGATTCGATTATCTTAAGTTAAGAAAGAAATATTTTCAACAGGAAGATTTAAGCATCGTCCCGAATTTTCCATTAGGATCTGCATCTGTGTCGGGCATTCCCCGCAAACACGCTCATTCGCTCCAGCGGCTACCTTCGCTCGCGTGAACCTTCGGAACTTTTGCGTATGCAAAAGACCAAGCTTCCTCGCCTCTCGACGGTTTGCTTAAGAATTACCCGACACCATGCTCTCATAGCTTATCTGGGATTATTCAAATGCTAGAATTTTTCATAAAAGATAGTGTATAATCAGCGCGAATATCACCTAAGGATTATCTTATGCACTGGCTATTCGCAAAGCGATACACGATTAACATTATTCTCCTTCTCGTGGGGGTAGGCGTCGTTGTCTTTTACACTCTTTGTGGTGATGCTTGCACGTATCTTCAGGGGGGTATGTTCGGGATTGATCTTCAATACCTGGGCATTGCATATGTTGTCGTATTGATCGTGTCCAACATCCTCAAAAGGGATCTCATTATCCTCATGCTGCTCTCTGCCGGTATAGGTGCTGAGTTTTTTCTCGTCGGTTATCAGATTGTTCACAGTACCTATTGTCCTTACTGTCTCGTCTTCGCTGCAATTATTGTCATGCAGTTTTTGTTTAATATGAAGGTGTCGAAAAAGCTGTTAATCTTGGTTTTTATAGCCTTGGGATTTCTTAGCTTTTTTATATTCTTTAAGGGGTCAGCATTTCCTGTTTATGGCGGTATGAAAATCCAAAGCGTCAGTAGTTTCACCGTTTGGAACAGTTCAAGCCGTTTAATCAGTTGACACCTGCCACCCTCCGTGTTACCCATCATCAGTTTGGTACAAGATATGCCCCTGGATTGTTGCTTATGCAGGCCATGACCACCTTTTTTGGAAAGCCAAGGCTGATTAACCTTTCCGCAGATTCAGTGATTGACGTGCTCCCGCCCTGAATAGTTCCGTTATCGTCCACTTTGACATGGTTTTCAGTGGTGGCCGTGGTCCCTTCGACCGAGTCGGAAACGATAATGATTTTTTCAGGATTTTTCACCCTGAAGACCAACTCGATCACTTGGACATTGAGGTGGAAGGGGTCTGCTATCAATTCAATGTATATATCCGGGTTTGTGAGCCCAAAGCCTGCAATGCCAGGCTCCCTGTGGTGAAACCCCCTCATGGCATTAAAGATGTGGGTAATGCCCGTTGCTCCTGTATGAAATGCCCTTTCCGTCTCCTGATATGTGGCATCAGAATGCCCTAATGCTACAATGACTCCCATATTCGACATTGTTTTTATAAGTTGCAGTGAGCCTTCCAATTCCGGTGCGATCGTAACAATCTTGACAATATCTTCAAAGCCTTCAAGTAGCTTCCTCCATGTTTTAACAGAAGGTACTTGAAAGGATGCCCCATCAAGGGCGCCCGCTTTGGATGGATTGAGGAAGGGGCCCTCAAGGTGAACGCCCGCGATTCTCGCGAGCTTTGAGTGTCGAGTTACGAGTGACGAGTCCAAGGACCCTGACCGGCGATTGCTGATCGCTGTATGCTGCCTTTCCATAGCCACCTTGACTGTAGCCATATTGGCGCGCATCTGTTGAACGGGCCCAGAATAGATTGTCGGGACGATGTCAGTGACGCCGTGTGCGCCATGTAATTCAGCAATTTTCAGGATATTATCAGCCCTGGTTGTTCTCGTATCATAACCCCCTATGCCGTGAGTATGAATATCGATAACTCTCATGCTATAATCATAGCAGAAAAAATTGACCGGGCAAAGGAGAGGTTTCAATTGAAAAGAAAGGATGGATATACTAAATTTGATTCATGATATCTGGAAAAGCTAGAGGGAATGAGCATATAAATCTGGGAAAATGGACCGAACATGATCTCGACATGATCTTGCAGGAGGCTTCGCGCATCAGTGAAAACGGTAAAAGAATTGACATTCTATCTCGACATTTTCTCGAAGTGAAATATAGAGAAAATGCCCTTGCGGGGAGTTCAATTACCCCTGAAGTTTTTATCATAAATCTTGACGCCCTCGACTGCTTTACCTTCCTTGATTACGTTGAATCCATGCGCCTCTCCACCTCCTTTGCCGATTTTAAACGCAATCTTGTAATGGTGAGGTACAAATCCGGAAAAATTGATTATATACATCGCAACCATTTCTTTTCTGACTGGCGTGAATTTAATAAGGACACCCTTCAAGATATCTCATTACAGATTGCCGGCGAAAAGACAAGGACTATAAAAAAAATACTTAATCTTAAGGAAGATGGGACCCTGTATCTCCCTGGTCTTGCTCCTGTTGAGCGCACCATTGACTATATCCCTGCCAGCGTTATTGATGAATCTGTTATTCAAAAATGCAAAACCGGTGACTATATTGGGATCTATGCAGATGACCCCGGTCTTGATGTGACCCATGTTGGGATTATTATCAAGAACAAGGGCAAGACCTGTCTTCGCCATGCCTCATCACTTCCCGAGTACAGAGAAGTTGTAGATCAGGATTTCACAACCTATATGACTGGCAAGCCAGGTTTTCTGGTTTTCCGAGCATTGGGCTAATTCCCCATCGATTTTTCTATGAGTTATCAGCTATGAGCTTGCTACTCCTGCTTCAGGTTGTCAATCTCGCCCTTCATCCTCCAGAGAAGCCATAAACCTGGAAGGGCGGTCAGGGTTGTTATGAAGAAGAACATTGCCCAGCCGGTCGCGGCGACGAGGTAGCCTGAGGTAGGTGATATGAAAACCCTGCCCAGCGCGGAAAGGGATGACAAGAGAGCAAACTGGGTAGCGGTGTACCTCTTATCGCATAAAGCCATAAGGAGTGCAACAAAAGCCGCCGTACCCATGCCGCCACAGAGGTTCTCAAAAGCTACTGCAAAGATCATGACTCCGTAGTTTTTCCCCAGCCACGCAAGAACCATGAAAGAGAGGTTGGATACCATCTGAAAAAGGCCAAACAACATAAGGGAGCGAAAAAGGCCAAGCTTGATCATGAGCGTACCGCCAAACATGGCACCAATAATTGTTGCCATGAGGCCCATGCCCTTATTGATGGTGCCCACCTCTGTTGCAGAAAAATCAGCACCTCTCAGCAAAAAAGTGGTCGTCATAGTTCCGGCATATGCATCCCCCAGCTTGTAAAGAACAATAAGGAGAAGCATGGTAAATGCGGAACGACGGGAGATGAAATCCTTGAGAGGTCCCCACACAGCTTCTTTGAGGTTTTTTGGTACGTTAATATTCTCAATAGGTTCAGGGCCGGTAAAAGTACCGAGGATACCGATAACCATGATCGCTGCCATAATAAGATAGGTATTCTGCCACCCCAAGTAATCAGACATGATAAGGGCGAGTGCTCCGGCAACAATCATAGCGATTCGATATCCGAGCACAAAGGTTGCAGCCCCTATGCCCCGCTCCTTTTCGAGGAGGACATCGGTCCTGTAAGCATCGATGACAATATCCTGAGAGGCAGAGGTAAAAGCGACCATAAAAGCGAGGACTCCGAGCGTAAAAGTCGCATACGTGGGTGTAATGAAACCCATAAGTGCAACGCCACAAAGCAAAATCAGCTGGATAGGAAAAATCCATCCACGCCTTCTCCCCAGCCACTTTGGAACAAATCGGTCCATAATTGGTGACCAGAGAAATTTGATTGTGTAGGGCACCCCGACAAGAGAAAATATGCCAATTGTCTTAAGGTCAACCCCGGTGATCGTCAACCATGCCTGGAGTGTCCCACCCGTCAACGGGAGAGGTAGACCGGAAGCAAAGCCCAAAAGAAGCATTGCTGCCATACGCCGGGATGTGAAGATGTTCAGGTACGATAATTTATCAGAGCGTTCGGCGTTCGGCGTTCGGCGTTCAGTGTGGTTTTTTATTTTCTTACCCTTTTAATCTTATTGCTAGAACAACTTCCAAGTGCCATCTGCAGGCCCAATTTTCAATGAGTGCGTGTGAACTATAGGCTGTCAACTAAAAGCTATCAGCTACTATCGTCCCTTCTCAATCAATTCTATGAGGACACCTTTTGAGATTATAAAAAAAGCTATTTTTGTTGAGTCTTTACACTCTCTCTTGAGGTTTTCGTCATATGCTGTACAGTCTTCGGGGGGTGTTACCATGCGGAATCCTTTTGCGTTCAGCTCATGAGTTGCCTTCCCGATGTCATCGACCTCGAAGCAGAGATGATGGAGCCCCCCACCCTTTTTGTGGAGAAAGTTGCTGATGGGCGAATCATCTGATGCCGGCTCCAGGAGTTCGATATAGATATCATCCTTTTCACCTACATTAACAAAGGAGGCAGATACTTTCTGCAGCGGGTTGACCACGGCATCTGTACCAGTATCAAGGCCTACTGTTTCAAATAATTCCTTTACTTTATCAATGTTTTCCACAACGAAACCGATATGATCGAGCTTAAGGGACACAATATCCTCCTAAAATTATTTCCTTGATTTGTGTTTGGGAAGGAACCATTTTGCTGCATGAATAATCATTCGAGGTTTTTTAAGATTGATGCAAGGTCCTTGAGGCCCGGCAGGAGTGATGGAATTTCAGCGAGGGCATCCAAAAGCGATTCAACGAGACGCCAGTTCCGTGAACTTCTCGACAGCTGAATCCTAAGGCTTTCAAGGTCTCTCATTGCGTCCTCACGGAAGGAGGACGTGATAGTAGAGTCATTTGCCAGAACAAGACCAATCTGGGAGAGAATTGTATTTATCATTTCACTCGGCGATAGATCAGGCACTTTTTCAGGTGAAACAACCTGCGTGAAATTTGTCTCAGACTCTGGAGGCGCCTGGACTTCCCTGCTAACCGTCTCGATAATCTCCTGGGGATTATGGCGGTATGCTTTTATGATACCTGTTTCACCTCCATTTTCCACAAAGAAGATTCCATCGCTGCTAATCATTAAACTCAAAGCAGACCATGGGCCCACTGAAAGCATGGCAAATCCTCTGGATTCGAGACTCTGGACAGCCTTGATCATTTGTTCCGGGTCGGTTGCTCCCAGTCGTATGCCTATCTCGTCAAGTGGAAAAAAGAAATAGCTGTGAGGCTGTTCCTCTGTAAGATCATAGAGAGAAACAAGAAGAAGCTCTGCGAGAATAGAAGGATCCATGTATTCCACCGATCGTTGTTTTATCGTTACCGCAACGCTATTATACCAGATTTACATTGACCTTACATCATGAACATTAGGATGATGAATGAAAATCTCGATGCAATTGTGCTATATTGCCTAAAATATCATGGCTGAAGACAGAGTCAAGAAAAGCATTGATTGTATGCAATGTATACACTTCTACATAACCTGGGACAAAAACTATTCGAAGGGATGCAGGGCAATGGGTTTCAAGTGCCACGAGATGCCTTCAGTAATGGTCTACAAAGCATCGGGTGTTGAATGTCTGAGGTTTGAATCAAAAGCAGGCAAGGGGCGATAGGCAATGGGTTTAAGCCTATCGCCTATCTGCCCATAGCTCTAAGCTTATAACTCATAGGTAAAAATAAATAAAATGAATCGACGCGAAGAATGATTTTCCTGAGGTCATGAAGTTTTTACGCTATGCGTTATGCCCCATGCGCTTTGCTGTTTTCCCTCATCCACCCATTCACTTCTTAAAAAAGCTCTTGATCGTTATAAACAGCGATATGCTCATTCCTACGAGGCTGCCAAAGAGGAGGAAGTTTTTCTGGTAGAACCAGACATTCGGTATGGTGGAAATATCAAAGCCCGATAGAAAAGCGCTAAAATAGTAAATAATTAGGGGAAAAAGAATAAGATCCAAAAACCAGACAATGGCCATAAATATGCCGCTCCACCTGAGGAAGCGCAGAGAACCTTTGCACATTTTTAGGAGAATATTCAGCTTTCTCAGTCGGGACTCAAGCCTGCCCCATTCTTCCGAGAGCTCTTCGTGGAGGTTGTGGCATGCGATTAGCTGTTCCTGCGAGAGGGCAGGTCCTGTATTCTGAACACGGTGTATTTTTTCAAGGGCAATGGTCAATTGATCCCGGTATGGACTCACCATGCTCTTGTATGGATAAGACTCAACAAACCTCATATTTGCTTCAAGGCGGTTGTTAAGTTGCCGAAATATTTCCCATATCTCTTTTTTCCTATGTATTGTGCTATTTCTGCACGTAGAAACAATGGCATTGCAGTGATCAATAATATCGAGGTAACCGAAATAACTATCCATGCTTGTTAATTGATTAATCTTCGTTCGGAGAAGTTCTGTATCGTTGATATCATTCTTTCCCAGAGCAACCTTAGAGAGGGTAAATTCATTCTCCGCGTCAGATACTGCGGATTGTGCTTCTTTCCTGGCACGATCAAAGAGGACTCCAAGTGTTTCCCCAATGATATGGCTGAAGGGGGCAAGGTCCGGATCGATCAAGGCAGTCACAAAATACTCCCTGTTGTCCTGGACGAGTCTTGCTAAACGCTGGCTGGCGATCTTTTCTTTTTCCTGATGGAACTTGACAACTATATCCTGATAGATGGCATCGACAGAGTCTACATTCAGGGAGAGAGCCCGTTGAACTTTTTCATACGCCTTTGACGGGTTGCCGGAAATCCAGTAGAGGCGAGAGAGAAGAAGAAGGGTAAAGGTTTTCTGGACGTTCGTTTTTGCAGTTGAGAAGGCCTCGGTAAAATAATACTCTGCCTTGGAGGGGTTGTTTTTTTCAATGTGTAAGAAACCAGCGGCAACGTAAGCCCTGTAGTCGAGAGGGTACCTGTCTATGGCGCTTGCAAGCATTGATTCGACTTTTGTTAATTCTGAAACCCGCAACGAATCCTGGGCTAGCCAGATGAGTCCACCTTCGCTCTGGCTTCGGTTTTTCCGGACCTTGTTCCATTCCTCATGGGTGGTATTCCAAAAGGATCTGAAAAACCTTAGTTGAAAAACCCTTTTCAGTTCGTAGAAACCACTTGCTGCAAGGCCGAGAGACCCCTCTGTCAGGAGATCTACTTTCTGCTTGCCCTCTTCGTTGTCGTTTTCTCCCATGATGTGATGATAGTAGATATTGTTGAGCTCATCGATAGAAAGATATCCCATTTTGTCAAGGGCGTTTGTGATTTCGGGAATATTTTTTGATGGACAATCGAGGGGCTGGTGTTTTTTATCACCACAGTAATAACACGGATGAAATTTTCCCTGCACAAGGGCTTTCTGGTATAGGAAGTGTTGTCTTTCCTGAGAAGGCGTGTCACTGTCAAGGGCAATCTGATAGAACGAATGTTCTCCGTAAAAGCGGTGTATTGGAATACCCGGGAAATCTATTTTTTGTTGTATTGGGGTATATGCTTTTTCAGAAATGTAAAGGTATCCTGGATTCAATTTTTCCCATCTTACATGAAGATTTTCTCTGTCGGCTTTCCAACCCTGTCCATAAGGGCCAATATCTGCAACAATCTGAACCGGCAGGAGACCAGAACTTGGTTTCCCAATGTTTTTCCTGAGGAAAGTACTCACTGCCATGGATAAGGGAACGATAGACTCTATGTGCTTTAGGGTAAGGAAAATCGACTTATCGTCAAGTAGCTCTTCGTAATCCTGTTGCCCTCCCCAAAGTGTATCCCGCGTCTTTAAAAGATAATCCCATGCATCAGCAAAGCCCTGATCCCATAGTTTCCACACTGGCCTAAGATAGAGGATTGGATACGTTACAGTGCCTGTTTCATGGGCTATATCCCAGACGATTCGATAGATTTCAAATCCTTCCGGGACATTCTTTCTGCTCCATGCATTGACCGACTCAAAGTGGACAGAGGGGAGGCCCCTTGATAAGTCAAAAACCTGCCATGAAACACAAATCTCATTAGGGCTGGCGACGTTTTTCAGGAGTCGCGCTGTGTCAACCGCGAAGCCGTGTATGTCATCAGTGTCACGAATTACCTCACCAAAGTCAATGCCGGCTTTCATGTGAAACCTGTTCTGAGAATTGTTCCTGTTATTCAGAGTTTCAATTGTGTGATGCAAGGCAATTGCAGCTTTCACAGCATCTTTACTATTTCCAAAGCATGCTTGTAAGATATCGCCGGATGATTTGATGAGTGATCCCCCATGGGTGGCCATAAGTGAAGAGGCGGAAGCAATAAATTCCAGGAAAAGCTCTTCTCCAGAGCCCTTGCTGCGGGAACTGGAGGCGTTCTTTTGGATATCAAAGTGCGCAATGAGAACCGCCAATATTTTTACTAAAGCATCAGGGTAGACCTCAGCAAACGGGGATATTGTCTTTTCTGTGGTTTTGGTATTCGGAGATGCACGTGTGGCCATAGCTATTAACGTTTTTATCGACGGAAACGCGTGCTCCTTTAGGAAATGACCATATCAGGCATGGTGTTTGAAAGTTTTTGTTTTGTTTGCTATCAGCTATGAGCTGTTGTTCCGATCGCCTATCACCCATGGCCTATGGCCCAGAACCTATCGCCTATTTTTTAGTATTCTGACGGGTCAGTTTTTTGAGTGCGAGTTTTTTTCTTTTCCGATTGAAGGTGCTTCAGGTGGAGCACTTTTTCCTGCGCACGCTTTGATCGCTTTCGCTTTTGTCGCTTAATCTTTGCTATGCGTTGCCGCTCAGCGCTTTCTCTGCCAAGGACCTGGTCCTCAATCTTCTGGACCAGAATACGACGGGCAAAAAAACGGTTCAATGCCTGGGAGCGTTCCTGCTGACACTTGACTTCTATGCCTGTGGGGAGATGCTTCAAGTAGACGCAGGTAGAAACCTTGTTGACGTTCTGACCGCCATGCCCACGGGAACGGACGAACCGTTCAATGATGTCCTCTTCGTGGATTCCGAGTTGCTCCATTTTTTCCTGGAGTGCCCTATCTTTTGCTGAGCTAACCCCGTATCGTAAAGTCACTTT
>Ga0105097_10001767_pt1 | contig 10428 bp, 7 predicted proteins | sample PPLLak12cMay2015_FD_87035 | JGI IMG/M metagenome (GOLD analysis project Ga0105097, IMG submission 87035) | Freshwater sediment microbial communities from Prairie Pothole Lake near Jamestown, North Dakota, USA - PPLs Lake P7 Core (1) Depth... | ecosystem: Environmental > Aquatic > Freshwater >... | reverse complement strand
TTCAACTGCTGGCGCAATCGTGACCTGTCTTATGGTTCCCCGTGCAGCTTCCTGGTACTCACAAAATTCCATCCACGGTGGTTTTCTGATGTATTCCGCGGGATGGCACCCGTAAAATCCTTCCACAGGGGAAATATAGGGACCCTCAAGGTGAAATCCCGGAACTGACTTCCTGATTTCATCATCCTTCAGGGATTCTGCAAGATTCCGGAATGTTTTAAGAAGACTCTCATGACTGCCCGTGATTATTGTCGGGAAAAAGGTTGTAACACCCTCTTTCCGGATTGCCTCAACAGCCGTTCTGATCTTTCCGGTGTCAATTTGCGGGTCCGAAAAATCAATCCCTTTGTAACCGTTTATCTGATTGTCAATAAGCCCCGGGGCAACGTAAAGACTTCTGTTACGGATCGATTCATCCGTTTCGGATATTAGGGTTATCAGCCCTTTACCTGTTTCAATCCTTACAGGCTTATTTGTCTCGTAATGAGTTGCTTCAATTATTCCGGTGTCATGCATACTCACAATCTCCTAATCTTTGCGCCTTACCGACTACAATATAACTTATTTAAGAACTTACACAGAGATACACAGAGTAGTCACAGAGAAACACAGAGTTAAAAAATCAAATCTCTGTGGAACTCAGTGGTTCCTCTGCTGGGCGGATTTGTAATCCGTGCCCGTTTTTACCCACCCCCAGCCCCTCCATAGGAGGGGAGCCTTGGGAAAGCCCCCCGGGGGTTGGGGGTAAATCCAAGCTTCTTCAACAACCCCAAGAAGGCAAAAAATGCCAAGTTTATAACGTTATTATCTCTGATGCTGAATTATTATCGAGGAACAAGTGCCAGTCGGGATGCTTTTTAAGCATTGTTGCAGGGACGGTGTTTGTCAGCCGGCGTGAGAGAGTGTTTTTAACAGCGTCGGCCTTGACAAGGTGCGGCACAACTGAGATTACTGTGCTGGACTGCATTATCTGCCATACAGTCATAGAAACAGCCTCATCCGGGACCTCCTCAATGCTTTTAAACCAGCCTTCATTAACCTGCTGCATCTTGCATGCTTCATTCAGCTTTACAATTATATATGATTCACGTGAATTGAAATCAGCCGGAGGATCATTGAATGCGATGTGGCCGTTTACGCCGATCCCGATAATGCCCAGGTCAACCGGTTCCTTCCGCACTCCGGCAGAGAGTTCCCAGAGGCGGTCGCCTATTTTGCCTTCCACTTCAACGGGGTAGAACTTTCTGACCGGGACAAGGCTTATGAATCTCTCGTGAAGGAATTTCCTGAAGCTTGCCTTGTGGGTGACCGGCAGGCCGATATACTCATCAAGATGAAACACTTCCACCTTTTTCCAGTCGACCTTTTCCTTGACAAGAGCCTGGTAAAACTCAAAATGAGAACTGCCGGTCGGAACCATAATCCTTGCCTCATCTCTTCGGGCTATCGCTTCGCTGATCTTTACTGCTGCAAGCCTTGCGGCTGATTTACCGAGTTCGGTTGCGTTGGGGGAGATTGATATATTCATATTTTCAGGGTAATAGGGAAAAATCAGGGCACTGGTACAAATGCATTTAATCTGTCAACCACGCTTTATAAAAATAGAATAATAAATTCACAAACCAATTTTCTATCTTCACCAAAATTTTAAAATTGATGTCAAGATCCTTTTATATCATAATATGGTCAGCATTATTTTGCATTACAAATTCATCCTTTGCCCAGAGCAAGGCTGTAAACCGCGATAAGTACAGGATAAATATAACCGAAACCAATAAACAGGTTACCATCGATGGCATCCTCGATGAAGAGCCCTGGCTGTCGGCGGAACGCACCCAGAGATTTCAGAGGGTAACTCCAACCGATACCGGTTTTGCCAAAGCTCAGACCGAAGTAATGCTCACGTATGATAAAGCAAATTTGTATGTCGGAATAATCTGTCACGATCCGACACCCGGAAAAAGACCCGTCGAATCGCTACGAAGGGATTACAGTTTTATGAAGAACGACAATTTCATGCTTTTCCTTAATACCTATAACGACCAGACTAACGGATTTGCCTTTGGAATATCTCCTGCAGGCGCACAGACTGAAGGACTCCAGTACGACGGCACCAAGGTCGATTACAGCTGGGATATTAAGTGGAAATCTGCCGTTAAAAGCTATGACGACCGTTGGGTTTCAGAGTTCAGCATCCCTTTCAGGAGCATCAGGTATTTCGGCGGAGATACGGAATGGGGAATCAATTTCGGGCGGCAGGACCTGAAAAACAACGAGAAATCAGCCTGGGCGCCAATGCCGCGTCAGTTCCCGCATTGCTCCCTCCCATTCGTCGGAACACTGGTCTGGGATAAACCGAGGGAAGAGGCCGGACTGCGCTTTTCAGTAATTCCCTATGTTACCGGAAAGGTCACAAGGGACAATGAGGCCGGAGAAAAGACCCAATGGATGTGGAACGGAGGCTTCGACGCCAAGGCTATTCTTTCGACATCCCTGAATCTTGATCTTACAATCAATCCCGACTATTCCCAGGTTGAGGTCGACAAACAACAGACGAACCTCGACCGTTACGAACTGTTCTTTCCCGAAAAGAGGCAGTTCTATCTCGAAAACAGCGACCTGTTCGCAAGCCTCGGTACCGAAAGGGTGAGGCCTTTCTTTTCCAGAAGGATAGGGCTCGACAACCCTGTCCGCGCAGGAGCAAGGCTGAGCGGGAACATCGGCGACAGATGGAGATTGGGGATAATGGATATCCAGACAGGAAAAAAGGGGGAGATCCATGCCGCAAACTATATGGTTGCGGCCCTCCAGAGACTTGTTTTCAGCAGGTCGAGCGTCACGGCATTCATGATCAACAAGCAGGTGCTCAATGTTAATGATGATGAGACATTTACGGGAAACAAATTCAACCGCATCGCCGGTATTGAATATAATCTTGCGAGTCCGGATAACCGCTGGAACGGAAAGGTATACTATCATCAGAATCTTCCCGAAAATATAACATTCAGGGATGCTGCACTGGCTGCCAATCTTATGTATTCATCGCAGTTCATAACAGCCTCGCTGAATCAGGCACTGACTGGATCGGGATACAATGCAGAGACAGGATATGTAAGAAGAAAAGGCTATTACCAGGTTAACGCGAACTTTCAGTACAAATTTTTCCCGGAAAGCAGCATTATAATCAGCCATGGCCCGGGATTAAGGCTCGATACCTATATGGACCCTTATTCATCGCTTTCACTTACCGACAGGGAGACACAACTCTCGTACAGATTTGAATTGATGAATAAAAGCTCCTTCTCTGTGGATTTTGGCGATAATTATATCAAGCTTCTGAGATCTTTTGATCCGACAAACACAGGAGGGTTACAGCTGCCCAAAGGTGATGATTTCACTTGGTATGATGCAGGAGCATCCTTCGCCTCTGATAACCGTAAGATGCTCAATTATGTCGTTGCTGCCAGGTATGGAGGATATTACAACGGGAACAGGCTGACGCTGAACGGGGAACTTAACTACCGCGTTCAGCCATACGGGAGCCTTGCGCTGGTAACCACCTACAACGACATTTCGCTTCCATTGCCATATAACAGCGCAAAGCTTCTTCTGATTGGCCCGAGATTCGATTTTACATTCACTGACGACCTGTTCTTCACCAGCTTTATCCAGTACAATAACCAGATCGATAACCTGAATCTGAACCTCAGGTTCCAATGGAGGTTTGCACCGGTATCGGACCTGTTTATTGTCTATACCGAGAACTCATATGCCTCAGATATCCTGAATAACAATTTCGGAAGTCCTTACGAAGGCGACTATAAGGCCAAAAACCGCGGCCTTGTAGTTAAATTATCCTACTGGTTCAACTAATCCAAACCTAACGCTGGCGCCGATTTGGCTTCGCCGAGCTCGTTCCACTAAAGCGGAACTCGGTTGTAATCGGTGCCTAAAAAAACAAGATTCAAGACTAAACTTTATCCGGAACAATGTATGGAGCTCTCGGCGGACGCGTCAGCAATGCATTGGCCTCCTCATCGTTTTTGAACTTCTCCGTTAACGGATCAAAGTAAAGCGTGCGTCCGGTACGGTATGCAATATTCCCGAGATGAGCCAGGGCTGATGACAGATGCGCTGTTTCGACAGGTGCATTCAGCAATGATTTATCGTGGGCACGCACGGCGGTGATGAAGTTCAGGTAATGATCGCCTCCCTCCTTTCGCGATGGACCAGGTTTATAATCCCTACCAAGAAACGACTGATATGTGTCATAACCATTGACTACCAGATAACCTTCGCTTCCGTAGAAGATGTTTCCTACCGTAACACCTTTTTCATCATTTGTTATCCACGGACGCACTTCAAACTCGATGATCTTCTTCTCCTTCGGATAATAATAGGTTGAAGCAAGCAATTCTGGGGTTATTTTTGCATCGTTGAACAGGAATTTGCCGCCGGCGGCTGTTATCTGTTCAGGCAGGCCGACATTCAGTCCCCACATGCAAAGGTCAGTCTCATGCACCCCCTGGTTACCCACATCGCCATTCCCGTAATTCCATGTCCAGTGCCAGTTGTAATGAACTATATTCCTTGAGAAGGGCTGTTTTGCGGCAGGACCTGTCCAGAGGTCATAGTCGAGTCCTTCGGGTACAGGCTCGGTGCCCTTGTTTCCGATATCATCGCGCCATCTGTAGCAGAGACCCCTTGCCATGTAAACCTCTCCAATAAGCCCGTCGCGCAGATGCTTGATTGCTTCCTGTACAGCCACAGAGCTCCTGAGCTGAACTCCATGCTGTACTATCCTGTCGTATTTGGCCGCAGCTTCGACCATTTTGCGTCCTTCAAAAACATTGTGGGAACCCGGTTTCTCGACATAAACATCCTTGCCAGCCTGGCAGGCCCAGATTGCAGCCAGAGAATGCCAGTGATTCGGTGTTGCTATGCTCACCGCATCAATTGATTTATCCTCGAATACTCTCCGCAGATCCTGCTGCTGAACCACTTTCTTTCCGTACTTCTTTTCGAACTCTCCGGCCCGCTGTGCCAGGATTACCAGGTCAGGATCGCAGAGGCATGCCACCTCGACATCGGGAAGGTTCATATAGCCCTCTATATGGTTAGTTCCCCGGCCGTTGACACCCAGAACTGCCACACGGACCTTATCGTTTGCGCCAAAAACGCTTGAAGGAATGATTGACGGCATTGACAGAAGTGCAGCTGCACCGGCTGACTTCTGAATAAAGCTCCTTCGGGATACCTTGCTTTTCTCTTTCATTGGAAATGTATTTAGGTTACTAATCAGTTAAATAATGAGTTATAAAGTTATAAAACAATGTAATTACAATGTAATTACATTGTAATTACTTAATAAAAAAGTCCAAAAGTGGCATATCCTTAATAAAAGCCACCAGATGGTCGTTTCTCCTTAGGGGCCCTACACCTGAAGGAGTGCCTGTGAAAATAAGATCCCCTGTTTTAAGCGTGAAAAACCTGGATACATACGAGATTATTTCATTTATGCTGAATATCATATCGGAGGTGTTGCCCTGCTGAACGGTCATCCCGTTTATTTCGAGCCTGAAATCGATGTTTCCCGGATCGCCGGCAGAGCTTTTTGGAATGAATTCTCCAAGAGGGGCTGCCCCGTCAAATCCTTTTGATATTTCCCACGGGAGCATTGATTTTGAAAGCCTCGCCTGAATATCGCGCGCTGTGATGTCAATGCCTGTTGTTATTTCGTCATAATATCCCGGGGCAAACCTGGGAGAAATGGTTTTCCCAAGTTTTGATATTTTAACAACTATTTCGGTCTCATAGTGGATCTCCGAAGAAAAATCGGGGAGAAAGAAGGGTTTGTTTTTTTTAAGGATCGACGAATCGGGTTTCATAAATACGACGGGTTCTTCGGGGAACGGCCTTCCCATCTCAATCGCATGCCTGCGGTAATTCATCCCTATGCAGATGATCTTCATTTTACTGCTGTCCTTTACCAAACGACCTGAGCTTTATTTCAGTCAGGACTTTCTTTGTATAAAGCGGGAAATCGCCATTCATCATCCACGAAAAGTATGATGGTTCTTCCCTTAGCACGGCTTCAACTGGTTTGCCCTTGTGTTTTCCGAAGTTGAATATTTCGGTACCGTTTTCGTCAAAAATTATTCTCCCTGCAAAATCGGCAATATTGTTGAACGCGCTGAATTCAGCCAGTTTGTCAACATCGTTTTCGAGATCGGAATACCTGTCAAGCTGGGCCTTAAGTATTTCAAAAGTGGCCTGTGTATCCGCCTTTGAGCTATGGGCATTTTCAAGCTCTCTCTTACAGTAAAACTGATATGCTGCTGCAAGGGTACGCTGTTCCTTCTTATGGAAAATCACCTGGGCATCGACATATTTCCGTTTCAGAAAATTAAAATCTATGTTCACCCTGAGAAATTCCTCGGCAAGCACCGGGATATCAAATTTTATTGCATTAAAACCTGCAAGATCGGTCCCTTCGAGAAATGCAGCCAGTTTCTTTGCTATCTCACGGAAAGTAGGGGAATCAGCAACATCCTTATCGGAGATCCCATGAATTGCAGTCGATTTGGGAGGAATTGGCATTTCCGGATTGATCCTTGTGGTCATCCATTCTTCCTGGCCGTTTGGACTGATTTTCAGGACAGAAATTTCAACAATACGATCGGCCGAAACATTGATTCCGGTAGTTTCGAGATCGATGAATGCCAGTGGGCGCCGCAGGTTAAGTTCCAATGCTCAGGAGTTTATCATCATTGGCATCAGGAGCATGAGAAGGTCCTCCGATTCATTATCCGTCTCTCCGGGAAGGAACAGTCCGGCACGCGTCGGATCGGCAAGCTCAATCATAACATCCTGGGAGGAGATGTTTGCGAGGATCTCAAGAAGGAACACCGACTTGAATCCAATTTCCATATCTTCCCCTTCATACTGGCATTTGATCTTCTCATATGCCGATATGGAGAAATCTATATCCTGGGCAGAAACCATTGCCTGGTTGCCTTTCAGCTGAAGCTTCACAAGATTGCTTGCCTGGTTTGAGAATACGGAAACCCTTTTAAGGGTATTATAGAATTCAACCCTGTCGATAGTGACTTTCCGGGGATTGTTCTTCGGGATCACTGAATTGTAATTCGGATAGTTGCCTTCAACGAGCCTGCACACTACCTTGTAATCATTCAGATTGAAGAAGGCATTCTTGTCATCAAATTCCACGGTTACTGCACCCTCTTCCCTTGGGAGTATATTCCTGAGCAGCGAGGCAGGCTTTTTGGGCAGGATGAATGAGGCACTATCGTCAGCATGCGAGTCGGTCCTCTGATATCTTACAAGCTTGTGAGCATCAGAAGCCACGAAAGTAATCCTGTCAGTCGAAGCTTCAATAAAGATCCCTCCCATTACCGGCCGGAGCTCATCGTCAGCAGTCGCAAAGAGGGTTTTGTTAATTCCGGCAAGCATCACATGGGCATTGATGACAAATGAGAATTTCTTTTCCTTTCTTATTGCAGGGAGAGCCGGAAAATCGATACCGTTCTGCCCCACCACATTGAACTTGCCGTTCTCCGAAGTTATGACAACAGCCATTGTATCCAGGTTTATGTCGAACGAGAGCGGCTGGACCGAGAATTCCTTTAGGGTATCGAGCAGTATCCTTGCCGGAAGGGCTATGATACCGTCTCCGCTGGCGTTCTCAAGTTTCATCCTTGTGATAAGGGTCGATTCGAGATCGGATGCAGTGATTTCAAGATCATTCCCGGAGAGGTTGAAAAGAAAATTATCAAGGATCGGAAGGGTGTTCTTTGAGCTGATAACCCTGCTAATGGCCTGTAAATGACCTAGTAGTTCTGTACTGGATACAACAAATTTCATCTTATAATGTGTTTAAATTTCTTTTTAAATTCAAGTTGCTGGTTCCTGGTTTCTGGTTACTGGTTTTTATAACAGTTAAAAAAGCAACTTGCAACAAGCAACCTGCAACCTGCAATCAAATTATCCTAAATTACGGAGTATCAATATTACAAAAAAAACTGTTAAACTCAAATAAATTATTATCCTGGATAGAAATATGACCGCTTTTTGAGAAGCGGATCAATGTCCACATATCTGATAATAAAAATTTCGCCATCATCTGTTTTTGCCCACATCCGGTCAGTATCTTCCTTCAATTCCCCATTCTCCTCAAATGATCTTTTCCACAGTTTAAGAACTTTCCTTTCTCCTTCGGAACTGACAACTGAAATGATATAAAGCGGTTCGCTGCTTTCAATATTTCCTTTTTCGCCCGCAGGCAGATCAAGCGCCCACGATTCGAAAGGAACATGAGTGAAGTAGGAGATATATCTTATGAGCCTGGAAGTATCCCAACCTGTAAGTTCACCCGATTTGCCGGAAAGTGCAAGCCGGCGATTTTCATTTTTGATCATGAACGATTCACCGGTGTCGGTCATATTCTCCAAGGTCACCGAATAGATTTCCGAAGGCAGAAAACTGAAAACAGTAAATGGTTGCCAGTAGAGGATGTTCAGGGTGAATGCCGATCCTATTTCAGCTTCATTTCCCGGAACAAACACAATAAATGGCCTCGAGCCTTCCCTAAGTTTCATAATGTTGCCGTATTTATTTGAAGCTGTTTTATATACAAGAAATGAACTGAGGGTCTTGCCCTTTTCTGAAACTTTCACCCTTACCGGCAGAATTCCTTTTTCGGTAATCTCGCTTTTGAATAATTCAGGAGCCACCGGTGATTTGATCTGCATCTCAGTCAGTATCTCAACGATGAAAATAATGCTGGTTTTCCGGGCTTCAGATTTCCTGTTGACCAGCCACTCATCATCTTCTTTTTCGAGGAGCAGGCTCTTTTTTCCATCGGTGAATTCGATGCGGGTGATCTCATTTTTCGGTTCAGGGGCAAATGAGGTCTCTCCGCCGAATGGCGATCTTTCCCTGAACATAAAAATCAGCAGGACAAGCAATGGTATTGCGATTGCTGCGTATATGACAGCTTTTCTCCTCATTATCAGGTTTTTGTATACTTTCTTCTCCTGAGCCAATTAAATATTATTCCCCCCAGGATCACGACAAGAACCGGTCCGGCAATGTTTATTATCTGCCATTTGACTCTCTCCCTCTTTATCGCTGACCCGTCGAGCAGCCTGAGCTTGAGCTCCCTGGATCTAAGCTCCATAATTCCGTTATCGTCGACAAGATAATTCAGGCAGTTTAACATGAAATCCCTGTTGCCGAACATTTCCAGCGTGTACATATCCTGCCCGAGTGTCATCGGTGTTTCATCAGTGCCGGTCACCCTGACGTCATTCCTGATTATATCCGCATCGGCGATTACTATCATTTTTGTAGCGGCGCTTTCGGTTTTAACCTTCATAGCCGGATCCTTTAAAAGGTTATCCGTGATCCTGTTCCTGAAGGCAGACGGGAATTTCCCCTCAAGGAGAACTGCGACCGGCAGGCCCGACTTGCTGAAGGATCTTTCATCGGGTTTCATCTCTGCTTCCCTCAGGCTTACAATAAAAGGCGGGGAAAGTGTTCGGGTATTGGATGATGTCGACAGTAATATGCTTTTCTTAATGTTTTTGTCAAGCCCGACTGTATCGATATAATTTGCAAACTCGCCTTTTATCCTGTTCAGATTCCTTGTGATCGGGTGTCCTGGGTAAGGTGTCAGCCTTGGAAAATAGAGCCAGGGAAGCGAAACCGGCTGCTGGCGTTCACCGCCACCCGACAGGATAAGCCTTATATCGGCGCATTCGATATCCTGGATCACCTCGGCATTTATCCTTGCTCCGTACCTGAAGAGCTGATCCTCAATATTAAGCGGCCTGTAGAGTGCTGCGGTCTCTCCGTAAACCAGGCTGTCGGCATTTACATCCACCTCCTCTACCAGCCATACAACCTTGCCTCCGTTCATAATATACTGATCCAGAACAAATTTGTCGTTTTCACTGAATTCCTTTTCCGGACCTGCGATCACAACGGCAGCATATTTGTCGAGTATGCCAGGTGTACCGCCTATCATGCCCCTGTCGACTGTAAAGAATCTGGCCATATGAAATGTAAGATCGGCCACGCCGATCTCAGGGATCTCATCGTGCCCCTCGATGAAAGCAACCTTGTAAATGGTGTCGGAGCTAAGGGTAGCTATTGGCTGGATCATCTCATATTCAAGGCCCTCGGTGGAATGAAGCAGGTTTTCCTCGGCCGGGACCGTGGGATTATTATTAAGGAAGTTGACCGGCACCTCAATCCCGTTGTAATTGACTATCATCCCAGGGAAAATAATTTTCTGGCTCGAGCCTCCTTCTGAATCCCTGTCCTGAATATTTACCGGATTAAGACCTTTAACCATAAGCGACTGGTAGAGTGCGTCCCTTTGTGCCGGGATATTTCCTTCCGAAG
>Ga0105097_10001766_pt1 | contig 10431 bp, 9 predicted proteins | sample PPLLak12cMay2015_FD_87035 | JGI IMG/M metagenome (GOLD analysis project Ga0105097, IMG submission 87035) | Freshwater sediment microbial communities from Prairie Pothole Lake near Jamestown, North Dakota, USA - PPLs Lake P7 Core (1) Depth... | ecosystem: Environmental > Aquatic > Freshwater >... | reverse complement strand
TTTCGCCTTTATGCAGCGTGACCTGGAAGAGGAGTCGACGGAGGACACCAACTACTATATCAACCAGGCCACGGTGGACATGTTCGAGCAGCAAGGCGCCAGCCCGGCGTTGGTGGCCGTACTGCGCACGGCCTTGGCCGATGGGGAGGACGTGGACGTCCGCTGGGAACACGATTGATCATGACTCAGGCGATTCCGTCCTCCTTCAAGCAGCCCGAACTACAGCAGGATCCGCCACCAGAGGTCAAAAAGCCCAACAAGACCACGCGTAGAGCTTTGGAAGACGCACGAATACGCCGGGGTCTCGAAACCCTCAATAGCACCCAAGAGCTTTTTGAGGACTTGGAGATTTAGGAGCTATTTTAGTCCTCGTGTTCGGCTGGCGTCAGATTCTCGGCGCCCACCAGCCTGCCGATCAGCCGTTGCGGCTGGTGGATCAGGATTGGCAGACACTGGGAGCAGATCCAGGCTTGGCCGCCATTGTAGCGCAAAGCCACCAGAGGTGTGGCCGTTTCTGGTCGTTCGCAGTTCAAACAGAAATATGACGGGCTAGTGACGGTCATCATGATCTCCAGCGGTCAGGACATCAGCGCCAAAAAGCGCTCCACGTCGTAGACAGCGGCCTGCGCTGCCGGCGAAACCTGCGGCAGCACCAGGTCGAAGGCGTGGTCGGTGTGGGGAAACTCGACCAACACCGAGGGCACACCGGCTGCTTGCAGCGCCCGGTGCAGCCGCTGCACCGACGGGCCCATGCCGAAGATGTCGGCTGTGCCTTGCAGCAGCAGCGTCGGCGGACAGTACGATCCGACCCGGCCCAGCGGCGAAAGCCGGCGGTACAGATCGGGATCCTGGTCAGGTTCTGCGCCCAGCAGCTCGGCGATATAGTTGCGGCTATGCTCGATGGGGGCATCTGCCGGCGCCAGGCCTGCGCGCTGTAGCAGGCTTTCCAGCAGCGCGCCGTAGGGGCGAATGCGCTTGCGTTGGGCAATGCGTTCGCGCGTGCGTTCGGTTCCCTCGTACATGTCGATGAAGTCGGCCGGCCCGTAAAACCCGACGACACCCCGCAGCGATGTGTCAATGGCGCTGTCGTCGGGTTGCAGGGCGGGATCGTTGGGGGTGTAGGCGGCCAACAGGGCCAGGTGCGCGCCGGCAGAGGCGCCCATCAGCGCCACGCGCTGCGTGTCCACGCCGTACTCAGCCCCGTTGCGCTTCAGCCAGATCACGGCCCGCTTGACGTCCTGCACCATGCCGGCCACGGCGCTGGCCGGCGCCAGGGTGTAGTCGATATCCATGATCACGTGGCCCTGGCTGGCCAGCCGGCCAAACATCCAGCGGGTACCCTTGTCCTTTTCCCCCAAGCGCCAGGCCCCACCGTGGACGTAGACCACGCCGAGACCGCTGCGCGCTACACCGGCCGGCGGCTGCCACAGGTCTGCCAGCAGCAGCTTGCCCGTCTCAGGATGGACGCCGTAGGGAACGTTGCGAACAACGTCAGCCGGCAGAGCCGGCACGTAGGGGGACCATCGACGCGACAATGTAGCCTTGCGTATCGGATCGGGGATTTTGGCCGGCCAATCTGCGCCGAAAGCCTGCTCGAAGCCGTTGTGGGGAGCAGTTACACGGGCGGTATAGCCAGCCGCCAACGCTGCACCTAGCAGGCCCGCACCGGCGACCAACGGATCGCGCCGCCGCAGGCCCAACACAGCTAACAGCCCGCCTGTCAGGGTCAGCCAGGGCGCCACAGCGCTCTCGATCAGTTTGGGACCCCACAACAGGATGGCCGAGGTGTGGCCGCGCAGGTCGGCCAGGGTCAACGCACCTGCCAGGGCAGTTAGGAAGGCGATCAGGCGTATCATCGTAGGGGTTTGAACAGCTCTGCCAGCTGCGTGGCGCCGGCGCGGTCAGTGACGGCCAGCACCTCGTCGCCAGCCTCGAAGACCGTTGCACCCCGGGGCACAACGATCTCGCCGTGGCGAATGATGGCGGCGATGACGCACTGCTCAGGAAAGCGAATATCCTTGATAGCCTGGCCGAGCACCTTGGCGGTGGGCGGGATCTTCTCTTCGACCAGAGAATAGCGGCCGCGGCGCAGCTTGAGCAGGGTCATCATGTCGCCCATGGACATCTCTTCCATGATCAGGCTGGCCATGACATCGGCGTTGTTGAACGAGACGTCGACATGGAACTTGTCGTCGAAGAGCCAGGCTGCCCGCGGATTGTTGATGCGCGCGATGGTGCGGCCGACGTTGTAGCGCTCGCGGGCCACAAAGCAGATGGCCAGGTTGTCAGCGTCGTTGTCGGTGGTGGCCGCCACCACGTCGGCTTGGCGGATGCCGGCCTGCTCCAGTATCTCCGGCTCGGTGGGGCTGCCCTCGTAGATAGCCTCCGTCGGCAGATCGTAGTGGATGCGGGCCAGGATCTCTGGCCGATGTTCTACCAGATGAACTTGATGGTCCTGGGCCATCAGCAGATTGGCCAGTTGCGTGCCAGTCCGGCCGCCGCCGGCAACAATAACAAACATGGAGCGGTACCTCGTGGGTGGTAAACTGGTAGATTGGTAGGCTGGTGGATTGGTAGGTTGGTGAGTTGGTGGCGTGGTTGGCTGTGAGCTTAGCAGACCTGTTGGCGCAGGGCGTTCATGCCATCGGGGGTGGTGCTGATATGCACCAGGTCGCCGGTCTCCAGGGTCATGTCAGGCTTGGGCAGCATGCCGCGGCCAGCGCGCGTGACAGCCGCCACGATACACGGTCCCACCGCGGCCAGATCCTGGACGGTCTTACCTGACCAGGACGGAGGCAGGGACAGATCGCAGATTTCCACCTCACCGTTGCCGGCCGACACCAGCGGATGCACGGCGCCGCCTTCGAGCAGTTCCTCCATGCGCTGCGCGCCCCAACTGCTGGAACCCACCACCTGATGGCCGAAGGTTTCGAGCAGGGTGCGCCAGCGGGGATCGTAGTTACGCACCGCTATGTGGGGAATGTGGTAGACGGTACTGGCCACACGCCCCATGACGCCGTTGAGCGAGTCGGAGTTGGTGACGGACGCCAGTGCATCAGCGCTGTCGATACCGGCGCGGTGCAGCATGGCTTCGGAAAGCACGTCGCCCTCCAACGCCCGTCCGCGGAAGTCAGGCGGAAGATTCTTGAAGGCATCTTGACTGCGATCGATCACAGTGACATGGTGGCCGCTTTTGTACAGCCGGTAAGCAAGCTCTGCGCCTACGCGGCCGCAGCCGACGACGATGACGTTCATATTAGCTTTTTGCTTCCTGTTTGTTGTTGCTGGTAGCTGTGTCGGGCAGTGGGCCATCTTCCTCGAGCTGATAGGGCACCGTCGTGATGACAACGCCAGGCATGGTGCGGAAGGCGAAGCGCAGGGTGAGCGCGGTCTGCGTGTGCAGCAGATTCTCCCAGGCGTGGCGCGTCACGAACTCTGGCACGACGACAGTGATGGTCTCATTGGGTTGGCGGCCCTTCGCCACTTCGGCGATGTAATCCATCAAAGGCTCGATCAGCAGGCGATAAGGTGAATCCAGAATGACCAGGCGCACACCCTCGCCCCACACATCCCACTTCTGGCGCACTTTCTCGGTCTGCTCCGGCTCGATGGACACATGGACGGCGGTTACGTCGTTCGACAGCGTGCGGGCATAGCGCAGGGCCAGCAGGGTGCCGCGGTGGACGCCGCTCAAGGGCATGATCACACGATGGCGAGGGGAACGCGGCGCCATGTCAAACGAAGCCAGGGACAGGCGTTTGGCCAGGTCGTGGTAGTGGTGATGGATGGCACGCAGCAAGAGCACGATCAGGGGAATCAGGACCAACACCACCCAGGCGCCCTCGGTGAACTTGGTCACGATGAAGATCAGCATGACCACGGCTGTACACAGGCCGCCAAAGCCGTTGGCAACCATCTTGAGCCGCCAGCGCGCGTCATGGCGTAACGTGGATGCCGGCTGCTTGATTTCCTCGCCCTCGGCCAGCCTGCCGATCTTCCACCAACGGCGCGACATGCCGACCTGCGACAGCGTAAACGACAAGAACACGCCGATGGCATAGAGCGGGATGAGCCCGGTCACGCTGGCCTGGAAAACGACGATCAGCAAGACGGCGATCAACGTAAGCGCCATGATGCCCCAAGAATAGACCAGCCGGCTGCCCCGAAAGGCCAATTGGCGCGGCAGGAAGCCGTCGATGGCCAGCAGGGCGCTCAGGCGAGGGAAGCCATTGAACGACGTATTGGTCGCCATGATCAAGATGATCGTCGTAGCGGCAATCATGGCCAGGTAGAGGATCCCCTGGCTGCCGAAAACCGTGCGCGCCAGCTGCGAGATGACCGTTTCACTTTCCGACGGGACAGCGCCGATCTGGACCGACAGGAATGTGACGCTCAGAAAGACTACGCCCAGAATGAGCGACATCCAGATCAGCGTGATGCCTGCGTTGCGGCTGCGCGGTTCTTTGAATGCAGTGATGCCATTGGATATCGCCTCGACGCCGGTGAGCGCTGTCGTGCCGTTGGCGAAGGCGTGCAGAATGAGAAAGAGCCCGATCGCCTGGGCCGTTTCGACTGTTTCCATGGGCGGCGGATTGGGCACAGTGCCCAGCGAGCCTGCGACGTAGCGTATGAAACCCAGGCCGATCGTCAGCACCATCATGGCCAGAAAGAAATAGGTGGGAATTGCGAACGTCGTCCCGGACTCCCGCACGCCGCGCAGGTTGATCATCATGACCAGCAGCAGAAGCCCCACGGCGATGGCCACGCGGTACGGGAACAAGGAGGGAAATGCCGACGAAATCTGCGCTACGCTGGACGAAATCGATACCGCTGCGGTCAGGATGTAATCTGCCAACAGCGATGCGCCAGCGGTCTGCGCTGCCAGTTCGCCGAGGTTGTCCCGAGAGACGATATAAGCTCCGCCGCCGTTGGGATAGGCATGGATGATCTGCTCGTAAGAGATCGTAACGATGGCAAGCAGGGCAACGATCGCGATCGATATCGGAAAGGCAAACGTCAGGGCTGCCATGCCGGCGGCGCCTAAAACTACCAGGATTTCCTGGGTGGCATAGGCCGTAGACGACAGCGCATCCGAAGCAAATACGGCCAGGCCGACTTTCTTGCCGATGGTCTCATCTTCGGCGTCGGCAGTGGCCAGCGGCCTTCCCAACAGCCAGGTGCGCCATGAGCGCGGCGGCTGGTAGGTTGCAGGTCGCCGCAGTACTGTAGTGCGGCTTTCTTCATCGATCATAGTGAGAATTCGCTCTGAAGAACAAGGTTGGCGCTATCGGCGGGATCAATCAACGCCAGTCGTTGGTCGATCCGCCCATCGTCGCGGCTGCTGTGTCGTGATCAAACTCGGTGTCTGTCCTCCATACAGCCTGGGACAAGCACCTTTATACTACCAAAGTTACGGCCCTGCAAGTTTGACCGGCCAGATCAGCAATTCCTGAAATGAACCGTTCCGGGTCGCAGTCGGGGCTTTAGCCGGGCCTTACCACCATGTTCATGCGGACAAGGCCCGGCTAAAGCCTCGACTGCCGCTATTTTTGGGGTTGCTACAGCCAGCGCTTGCGCCGGTAGTAGAGCAGCATGAGGATGACGACGACCCCACAAATGAGCCAGAAGAAGGCGTAGCCAAACGGCCAGTCGATCTCAGGAAAGTGGCGAAAATTCATGCCGTAGACGCCGGCCAGAAAGGTCAGGGGGATGAAGATCGTAGAGAAGACCGTCAGCACCTTCATGATCTCGTTCATGCGGTTGCTGAGCACCGAAAGATAGACATCCAACATGCCTGACAGCAGGTCGCGCATACTCTCGACCGTATCCATGATCTGGATCGTGTGGTCGTAGACGTCGCGCAGATAGATCACGGTGCCAGGCTGAATCAGCGGCGACTCGCTGTGCTGCAAGGCAGCGATGACCTCACGCAGCGGCCAGACGGCGCGGCGGAGGGCGATCATCTCCCGTTTCAGCCGATAGATCTCTGGCAGGGGGTGATGCTCGGGGTGTGAGGATACCTGCTCTTCGATGGCCTCGATCTCGTCGCCGACTTGCTCCAGAATGATGAAGTAGTTGTCGACGACGGCGTCGATCAGCGAATAGGCCAGATAGTCCGGCCCGAGCTTGCGGAGGCGGCCCGCGCCGTTGCGCAGTCGCGTGCGCAACGGATCGAAGACGTCACTCTCGTCCTCCTGGAAGGATAACAGGTAGTTCTCACCCAGCACCAGGCTGACCTGCTCCACTTGCACTGCCCCCTTGACCTTCTCGTATTCCAGCATCTTCAGAACGATGAAGAAGAAGATCTCGTAGTCCTCGACCTTTGGCCGTTGCGAGGTGTTGGCGATGTCCTCCAACACCAGCGGATGCAGCCCCAGTTTCTCGCCCAACGTTTCGATCAAGTCCGGGTCGTGGAGTCCTGCTACATTGAGCCAAGTGACGCCCGGTTGCTGAATGCTCTTCAAACAGGCTTCAATGTCCGATGTCTCGTACTCAACGAAATGCTCCTCATCAAAATGCATGACCATCAGTTTAACTGGCGCATCTGACTTATTCCCAACGTGTACTACGGTGCCGGGCGGCAGGCCCGTCTTATGAGAACGGCGTACAGGAGACTCTGGCATAGGGATAACCTCAAGCAGCGAGGGCTACGCTGGGCGTAGTTGGCGGAACCTTGAGATAGGCGAGCATCTTCTGGCCCAATTGCTCAGCCAGCAGCGCAGGATCGGCGCCGTGCAGCGGCACGTGGCCGCCGGCCATGGTGCCGTGGCCGCCGGCCATCCCCAGGCCGCCGACCACCGCCTGCACCAGCTTGCCCGCGCCGGTGCGCCGGCTGCGGCTGCGCACAGCCAGGATCAGGCCATTGTTGTAGACACCCATGCACATCACCCACTGCACCCCTTCCAGCCGGGAGAGGATGTCGGCGATCTCGGCGGCCTGGTCTGGGTAGCTCATACTGCCGATGTAGGACAGCACCACCTGGTTATAGATACGCGCGGCCTGAATGGCGGTGACAAAGCTTTTGAAGTAGCTGGCCGGTACCTGGGCCCGCTCGATCTCAACCAACCCCTCGATGTCCACCAGCGGCTGCAAGTAGTAGTAAGCCGCTACGTCGCCCAGCCCGGCGCCCCGCCCCAGGCCCATGGTATCGGTCTTGATGCCATAGAACAGGGCGGTGGCCAATGCCTCCGAGGGTTCGATGGACGCAGCCTGCAGGTATTCGGTGACAATGGTCGAGGTGGCGCCCTGCTCCGGCCGCACGTCGCAGTAGGGCGCCTGGGCCGATTCGGGGCGCCAGGCGTGGTGGTCCAGGACGATAGTGGGGACGCGGCCAGGGGGCAGGGGGTTGTTGCCTGCGCCCGGCTGCGTGTCGACCAAGGCGATGTGTGACGCCCGGCGCAGATCGCCGTCGCTGAGCTGCTTCAACGGCCGGCCCAGGTAACGCACCAGAGCCTTGTTCTCGGAGCGGCCGATGATCCCCTGGAACGCCAAGTGCGTTGCCACGCCCAGCCGCTGCGTCAGTAAATGGCGCAGTCCCACAGCGCTGGCGATAGCGTCGGGGTCTGGGTCATTATGGGGAAGAATCAGAACGCTCTTGGCGTCAGCCAGCAGATCCAAAAGCTGATTGAGGGGCTGCGGCCGGGCGAGATAACCATCCACGACGAGATCTATCCTTTGAGAGCGGGAACGCGGTCGTTCTTGCGAGTTTCCCATTTCGCCGTGGCGCAATGCGCTTCAGCGACGAACTCCTGTCATCCTGAGCGGGGCTGGCACGCGCTTCACAATGCGACGAGCCATCAGCAAAAGATATCGACGCGGGAGTTCCTGGCCAGGCCCGGTGCAGCAACACCCGGATGGGTCTTGCAGGTGTTGCTGCACCGCGCACAGTTCGTACCGGCCACTGCTACGCGACCTCAGCCTCGGTGTCCTTTTCCGGGCGCGGCAGGCGGCCAAACAGCGCCGTCATCTCCACCAGCCGCTGCTGGATGCGCCGATCCAGCGCGTCCGGCAGGTAGCGCCACTGCCAGTTGCCGCCCGGCCGGCCGGGCAGGTTCATGCGCGCCCAGGTACCCTGGCTCAGTAGATCCTGAGCCGTGACGATCGCCAATTTAGCAATCGACGCCCACGCCAGGCGGGCAAAATCCCAGGCAATGTCACTGCCGTCGGCCTTATTCAGGTAGCGCAGCACAAAGGCCCGCTCCTCAGGCGTCGACGACGTCTCCCACCAACCCACGGTGGTGTCGTTGTCGTGGGTGCCGGGATAGACCACCAGATCGGGCGTCTCCCAGTTGTGAGGCAGGAACTCGTCGGTGGGATCGGTCAGGAAGGCGAACTGCAGGACTTTCATGCCGGGGAAGTCGAACTGATGCATGATGGCGTTCATACCGGCCTTGGCCACAGGCTCGAAGTAGCCCAGGTCCTCGGCAATGACCGGCACGTCACCCAGGGTCTGTTGTACTGCCTCGAAAAGGCCGCTGCCTGACCCCAGCACCCACTGGCCATTGACGGCCGTCGGTTCGCCGGCCGGAATCTCCCAGTAGTTGTAGAAACCGCGGAAATGGTCGACGCGGATGATATCCACCAGGGTCAGCATGGCGCGGAAACGATCGATCCACCAGGCATAGCCGGTGCGCGCCATCTCAGTCCAGCGATAGAGCGGATTGCCCCATAACTGGCCGGTCTCACTGAAGTAGTCCGGTGGCACGCCTGCCACGACGGTCAGTTGGCTCTCCTCGTCCATATAGAACACTTCAGGATTGGACCAGGCGTCGGCGCTGTCGGCCGCCACGAAGATCGGGATATCGCCGATGATCTGGACGCCGTGTGCGTTAGCATAGCTCTTGAGCTTGCCCCACTGGCGGAAGAACTGCCACTGCAAGTACTTCTGCATGGCGATGGTCGCAGCCAGCTCGCTGCGCCAGCGGGCCATGGCCTCAGGCTGACGGGTGCGAATGTCCAACTCCCAGGTGCTCCAGGCCGCGCCGCCATGGGCGTCCTTGAGCGCCATGAACAGCGCGTAGTCGTCCAGCCACTCGGCCTGTTCGACACAGAAGAGCTTGAACTCCAACTCCAGTTCCGGGCTGGCATCGGAGCGGAAGCGGTCGTAGGTGCGCTTGAGCAGCGGCAGCTTCCAGTTGATGACCCAACCATAGTCGATCTGTTCCTGGGGGAAGGATGGCAGCTCCCAGTTCAGTTCATCCCAGCTCAGCAGGCCATCGCCGATCAACTGCTCCGGGTCGATCAGCAGCGGGTTGCCGGCAAAGGCCGAGAAGCACTGGTAGGGCGAGTCGCCGTAGCCGGTCGGCCCCAGCGGCAGCACCTGCCACAGGCTCTGGCCGGCGCCGTGCATGAAATCGATAAATCGATAGGCCGCCTCGCCCAGATCGCCGACGCCGTAACGGCCGGGAAACGAGGTCGGATGTAACAAGACACCCGAAGAGCGGACAAATGCCATGAGATCCTCCATGCGGTTAGTGTCAGGACCGACAGTCCTGGGTGATCTATTGCCAGACAGCTATATCTTAGCGCAAAGTCATGAAGAAGCAAAGGCGCGGAGTCTATGGATTGCACATTTCACAGACTCCGCGCCTTGTGCCAGCGTAGGGGCGGGATGACCCCGCCCCTACCCGTCATGTCTATTCTCTGCGGCGCAGGGCATAGGCGGCCCCCAGCGCCAGGGCTACGACGGCCGGCATGGCCGCCAACGGCAAGCCCGCCAGCGGCAGCGGCGCCTGGGCCGCGTCCAAAGCACTCAGCGTGACCGCCGTCGGCTCCTCCACGATCAGCGTAAGCGGCACCACCACCAGATCGGTCTCGTTGCCGGGGCCGGCGTCGGGGTCGTTGCTGGTGATGCACAGGTTGCCGGTGTACGTGCCGGGCAGCAGGCCGGTGGAGTCCAGCGTCACCGTCACATCGGTGGCATCGCCGGCCGTGGTCGTGCCGGTGATGGGGCTGGTGCTGGCCCAGGGGATGTCGGCCGGGTTGGTGCAGTCGGCGATCACTACGTACTCGATGAATCGGCCGCTGCCGCCGATGATGGTGCGCACCAAGACGCCGCTGCGGTTGATCTCATGCACGCCTGTGCCGGTCGTGGTCAGGATGGTGCCGTTTGGCAGCTCGTAGGCGCCGCGATAGCCGCCCAGAGTCGCGGGATCGTAGACGCCCACCAGCGCGCCGGCTGCCGTGAACTCGATCACCCCTTCCTGCGTGCCGCCGAAGTTGGCCACCAACACGTTGCTGTTAGCGGCTTTGTTGATCTGCTCGGGGAAGTTGTTAGTTCCGGCGAAGACGCCCAGTGGCGCTCCGACCAGGTCGAAGCGCAACACGTTGTCGCTGTCGATGCTGGCCACCAGCCAGTCGGCCGCCCGGCCAAAGATGTCGAAGAGCGAGTTCAGACCGCCGGCGCCGCTGGCGATAAAGTTGCCCAAGAAG
>Ga0105097_10001761_pt1 | contig 10448 bp, 8 predicted proteins | sample PPLLak12cMay2015_FD_87035 | JGI IMG/M metagenome (GOLD analysis project Ga0105097, IMG submission 87035) | Freshwater sediment microbial communities from Prairie Pothole Lake near Jamestown, North Dakota, USA - PPLs Lake P7 Core (1) Depth... | ecosystem: Environmental > Aquatic > Freshwater >... | reverse complement strand
CGGCGGCGGCGGCGGGGGCGGCGGCGGGGGCGGGGCCACGGCGGCTACCGGCTCGGGAGCCGGGGCACCGAAGCGGCGACCGAAATGCACGCCGTACACGAACGGGTTGATGTCGACTGTGCCGAGGTCGAGGCGACCACCCGGCCGGATCCGCAGGTCCACTTCCGCATCGGTCTCGATCTGGATGTAGCGCACCTGGACGTTGGCGAACCACTTCTTCTCTTCGCCCGGGAAGAAGTCGAGGCCGACCACGCCGGCCACGCCGAACGAGTCGTCGAGGTTCAGCTTAGTGTTGCTCGGCAGACCGACCGCATTCAGCGCGTCGACACGAAAGTACGTGTCGCTGAACATCGTGTAGTTCGCGCCCACGCCGACGTACGGCTGCAGGGTCGCCTTGGCGTCGTACGGACGCCAGACGAGGCTGAGCGTCGGGGGCAGGTGATCGGTGTAGGCAACCCGGGTGCGGCCGCCGGCATAGGGCTTCAGGTCGATGCCGTGCGAGAACGGCCAGGCGGCCAGCAGCTCGATGCCGAAGTTGTTATGGAACATCCAGGTGACGTCGAACGTCGGGCTGACGTCGCTGTCCACCACGAGCGTGGAGATCGGAATTCCCGCGAGCGGGCCGACCGGCTTCAGGTTGTCAGACTCGGGGTTGACCTGCGAGAGGCCGACCCGCACCAACAGATCGCCCTTCTGCTCGCCCGGGGCCGTATCCCACACCCACGCCTGCGCCGCGAGCGGCGCAGCGGCGAGGGTCGCCACTACCATGGCCTTCAATACTTTCGAATGCATCGCGAACTCCCGTGATGAAGTAATTCTGCGCTGCAGTATAAACGGTCGCGGCTGGTCAGCCGGTACGTGTTGATACGGTGCGACTGTCTATAATGCACAACAACGGCGCGGAGTATGCACGCGGGAGGCCCCGCAAAGCAACGTATACCGCTTGAGATTGCCGCTTTTTTGACAGTGCCGGCCCTGTGGCCCGCAACTGATGCATTTCAGCAACAACCCGACACGCCGGCAACCCGGCCCTGATCCGGAGCATTCATGCCTGTGCGCAAGACCTCGTCCAGCCGGTTTCATGCATTCGGAACGGCCATGGCCGCCGCCCTCGCGATGGCCCTTCCCGCCGGCGCAGCACAGGAGGTCCTGATCCCGTACGAGCGCTTCGTACTCGACAACGGCCTGACGGTGATCGTGCACACCGACCGCAAGGCCCCGGTGGTCGCGGTCAACCTCTGGTACTACGTGGGCTCGAAGAACGAGCAGCCCGGCAAGACCGGTTTCGCCCACCTGTTCGAGCACCTTATGTTCCAGGGCTCGGAGCACTTCAACGACGAGTACTTCAAGCCCTTCGAGCAGGTCGGTGCCACCAACATGAATGGCACGACCAATTTCGACCGCACCAACTACTTCCAGAACGTTCCGACCACCGCCCTCGACCTCGCGCTGTGGATGGAGTCGGACCGAATGGGTCACCTGCTCGGCGTCGTCGACCAGGCCCGCCTCGACGAGCAGCGCGGCGTCGTCCAGAACGAGAAGCGCCAGGGCGAGAATCGCCCCTACGGCCGTGTCTGGGAAGCCCTGTTCCGGGCCAGCTTCCCGGCCGGCCACCCCTACCGCTGGACGCCGATCGGCTCGATGGAGGACCTGAACGCCGCGAGCCTCGAGGATGTCCAGAAGTGGTTCAGGGACTACTACGGGGCGGCGAACGCGACGCTGGTGCTCGCCGGCGACATCGACGTCGAGACCGCCCGCGCCAGGGCTGAGAAATACTTCGGACACATTCCCCCCGGCCCGGCGCTGACGCGCCCGGGTGTGTGGACGGCCGCACGCACGGCCAGCACCCGCGAGACCATGTACGACCAGGTCGCCCAGACGCGCATCTACCGCGTCTGGAACGGACCCCAGGACGGCACCCGCGACGCCGAGCTGCTCACGCTCGCAGCCCAGGTGCTCGGCGGTGGCAAGACCTCGCGTCTCTACGAGCGGCTCGTCTACCGCGACCGCATCGCCGATACCGTGAGCGCCGGGCACACGGCGCTCGAGATCGCGGGGCTGTTCGGAATCACTTCGGACGTGAAGGCCGGGGTGCCGCACGCAAAGGTCGAGGCGGCCATCGAGGAGGAACTGCAGCGCTTCATCGCCAAGGGGCCGACCGCGGAGGAACTCGAGCGGGCGCGTACCGGCATGCGGGCCGGCTTCGTGAAGGGCCTGGAGCGCATCGGCGGCTTCGGCGGCAAGGCCGACGTGCTCGCCGCCTGCGAGGTCTACGAGGGCGATCCGGGTTGCTACCGGCGCTCGCTCGAGGTGCTGCGCAACGCAACCCCCGAGGAGGTGCGCGAGGCCGCGCGCCGCTGGCTGTCCCAGGGCGACCATACGCTCGAGGTGCAGCCCTACCCCGCGCACCGCGCGACGCCGGCGAGCGCGGTGGACCGCAGCACCGGCGTGCCGGTGATCAGTGAGTTCCCCGGCGTCGCCTTCCCTGCGATCGAGCGGCACCGGCTCTCGAACGGCCTGCCGGTCGTGCTCGCCCACCGTCCCGGCGTGCCGGTCGCGCGCGTCTCGCTGCTGTTCGACGCGGGGTACGCCGCCGACCAGGGCCGTCGCCCCGGGACCGCGAGCTTCACCATGGCCATGCTCGATGAGGGCACGAAGTCGCTCGGGGCACTCGCCATCGCCGACCGGGCGGAGTCGCTCGGGGCGGACCTCTCGACGGGTTCCTCGCTCGACACGTCCTCGGCGTCGGTCTCGGCGCTCTCCGACCGGCTCGACGAGTCGGTCGCGCTGCTCGCCGACATCGTGCGCCACCCCGCGTTCCCGCCCGAGGAGATCGAGCGTGTCCGCAAGGAGTGGATCGCCGCCATCGGCCGCGAGAAGTCGAGTCCGGACGCACTCGCGAGCCGGCTGCTGCCGCCGCTCATCTACGGGGAAGGCCACCCCTACGCCATCCCCTTCACGGGCTCCGGCACGGAGGCGTCGGTCGCGGCGTTGACCCGCGAGGATCTCGTCGCGTTCCACGGCGACTGGCTGCGGCCCGACAACGCAACGATCATCGTCACGGGCGATGCGACCGCCGCCGGCATCCTGCCGGTACTCGAGAGGCATTTCGGGAGCTGGCAGGCCGCGGGCTCGCAGCGCAGGTCGAAGACTCTGCCGGCGGCAGCGCAAACGCAGGCGCCGCGCGTGTTCCTGGTGGACAAGCCGGGCGCCGTGCAGAGCAGCATCCTGGTCGGCCAGGTGATCGCCCCGTCGAGCGCGTCCAACCGCCTCGAGACCGACACCATGAACAACGTGCTCGGCGGCACGTTCACCTCGCGCATCAACATGAACCTGCGCGAGGACAAGCACTGGTCGTACGGGGCCCGCTCGAGCCTGCCGGACGCCATCGGCGGGCGCCCGTGGCTGCTGTCCGCCCCGGTCCAGACCGACAAGACCGTCGATGCCATGCGCGAGATCCGGCGCGAGATCGCCGAGTACCTCGGCAGCCGGCCTGCCACGACCGAGGAGATCGCCAAGATCCGTAATCGCGACGTGCGGGCGCTGTCGGGTCGCTTCGAGACCAACGCGGCCGTGAGCGGCGCGATCGCCGAGATGATCACCTTCGGCTGGCCGGACGACTACGTGCGCACGCTGAAGTCGCGCCTCGAGGCGCAGACCGACGAGGCGGTACGGGCGGCGGCCCGCGAGTCGCTCGACCCCGCCCGCATGACCTGGGTGGTGATCGGCGACCTGAAGGCCATCGAGCAACCGATCCGCGAGCTCGGACTCGGCGAGGTGCGGGTGCTCGACGCCGACGGCCGGGTGATACGCTGACCCGACGAGGGATCAAGCACATGAACAGGCTCCATCGCTTCCTTGGGATGCTGCTGGTTGCGCTCGCAGCTGCGGGCTGCCGCGCTCCGGCCGAGCGCCCCGACTCCGCGCCGGCGGTAGCCGCGCCAGCTTCCGCCAGCGCCCCTGCGGCGTCGGTTGCATCCGCGGCCGCAACGCCGACATCGTCGTGGTGGACCGATCGCGTCTTCTACGAGATCTTCGTGCGCTCGTTCGCCGACTCGACCACGGGCCCGCTCGCCAGCGACGGCATCGGCGACCTGCGGGGCCTGACCGAGCGCCTCGACTACCTCAACGACGGCGACCCCGCGACGACTTCCGACCTCGGCATCACCGGCATCTGGCTGATGCCCATCAGCCCGTCGCCGAGCTACCACGGCTACGACGTGACCGATTACTACGGGATCAACCCGCAGTACGGCACGATGGAGGACTTCAGGCACTTCCTCGACGAGGCGAGACGCCGCGGCATCCACGTCATCGTGGACCTGGTGCTCAACCACTCCTCCTCCGAGCACCCCAACTTCAGGCGGGCGCTGCGTGGCGACCCCGCGTACCGCGACTGGTACCTGTTCGTGCCGCCCGACCAGGTGCCGCAAGTCCGGGGGCCCTGGGACCAGCAGGTCTGGCAGGAGAGAGACGGGCAGTCCTACTACGGCATCTTCTGGTCCGGCATGCCCGACCTGAACTACCGCAATCCTGCCGTGACCGACGAGGCCTACCGCATCGCCGAGTTCTGGCTGAGGGACGTGGGCGTGGACGGCTTCCGTCTCGACGCCGTCCGTCACCTGGTCGAGGTCGGCGACGTCATGAGCGACACGCCGGAGACCATCGCCTGGCTGAAAGGCTTCCAGTCGCACGTGAAGCGCGTCGCGCCGGGCGCGCTCACGGTCGGCGAGATCTGGACGGCCACTGAGGTCATCAGCGACTACATCAGCGCCGAGGCGGTCGACCTCGCCTTCGAGTTCGATCTCGCCAAGGGAATTCTCAATGCCGCGCAAACCGGCGACAAGGCGCAGCTCGCCTACGCGCTCGACAACGTGAAGGCCAGCTACCCCGCCAACCGCTTCGCGACGATGATCACCAACCATGATCAGGACCGCGTCGCGAGCGTGCTCGACGAGGACCCGGAACGATTGCGGCTCGCTGCCGGCCTGCTGCTCACGCTGCCGGGCGTGCCGTTCCTCTATTACGGCGAGGAGATCGGCCAGATCGGCGAAAAGCCGGACGAGATGATCCGCAATCCCATGCCGTGGACGGCGGGTCCGAACGGCGGCTTCACTGCGGCCGCTCGGCCATGGGAGGCACTGCAGCCGGGCCACGAGCGCCGCAACGTCGCAGCGCAGGACGCCGACCCCGACTCGCTGCTCAACCACTACCGCCGGCTGGTACGCCTGCGCCAGTCCGAACCGGCGCTGTCGCGCGGCGCCGTGCGTGCGCTCACGACCGGCCGCGAGGACGTGATCGCCTGGGAGCGCAGGGAGGGCGATCGCCGGTTGGTGGTGGTCGCCAACCTTGGCGGCGAGACGCTGCCCGGGTTCGCGATCCCCGGCACGAGCGGCTCGATCGTTACGGCCGAGCTGCTGTACGGGACTGCGGTCGAGTCCGGCGCGGCCACGCTCGCGCCGCGCCGCGTCCACGTGTTCGAGGTCGGGAAATGATGGCGCGCAGGGCGGCTCGCGGGCAGCGCTTCGGCACCTTACTGCTCGCGCTGCTGTTGCCGTCGATCGCGGTTGCCGCCGTCGCACCGCAGTCCTCGCCGCCGGCGCTCGATCCGGCAGCCGCGGAGCGTTTCGCGCGGCTTGCGCTCGACTGCGTACACCGCGAGTACCCGAACAAGATCGCCCACGTGCTGCAGTCCGACGAGGACGCGCGGCCGCCGCGCGTGCTCACGCCCGCGTTCTACGGCTGCTACGACTGGCACTCGTCCGTGCACGGCCACTGGCTGCTGGCGCGGCTGGCACGCCGGTTTCCGAAGGCCCCGTTCGCCGGCGAGGCCCGGGCCGCGCTCGCGGTGAGCCTCACGCCCGCGAACATCGCGGCCGAGGTCGCTTACCTGCGCGGCCCGGGTCGCACCTCGTTCGAGCGGCCCTACGGGCTCGCCTGGCTGCTCGCGCTCGCCGCGGAGCTGCGCAGCTGGGACGACCCGCAGGCGCGCGAATGGGCCCTCATCCTCGAACCGCTCGAGGTCGAGTCGGCGCAGCGCATCGTGGCCTGGCTGCCGAAGCTGCAATACCCGATCCGCTCCGGCGAGCACAGCCAGACGGCGTTCGCCTTCGGCCTGATCGCGGACTGGACGCAGGTGCGAGGCGACGTCGGGCTGGCGCGACTGCTCGAGGGGGCTGCCCGCCGCTACTACCTCGCCGACCGCGACTGCCCGCTGCGCTACGAGCCCTCGGGCGAGGACTTCCTCTCGCCCTGCCTCGCCGAGGCCGACTTCATGCGCCGCATGCTGCCGACGCACGAATTCGCGGAATGGCTCGGCGGCTTCCTGCCGGGCCTGCCGACCGACGGCCGCGCCGACTGGCTGCCGCCCGGCATCGTCACCGACCGCAGCGACCCGAAGCTCGCGCACATCGACGGGCTGAACCTGAGCCGCGCCTGGATGCTCGAGGGCATCGCGAGTCGCCTGCCAGAAAAGGATCGTCGCCGCGCGGCGCTCGAGGCCGCGGCCCGCGCCCACGCCGCCGCCGCGCTGCCCGCGGTCACCGGCGAGCACTACGAAGGCGGCCACTGGCTGGGCACGTTCGCGGTGTACCTCACCACCCGGGCCGGCCTGCGGGAGTGACGGGGGTTACTTCGGCACCGGCGGCACCGGCAGCACCAGCACCTCGAACTCGGCGATGCCTTCGCGCAGCTTGACGATCTCGCGATACTCCTCCGAGTGCCAGAAGCTTCGCGCGGCTTCGAGGCAGGGGAAGCGCGCGATGATCACGCCCCGCCCCGGGGGCGGCGTGCCCTCGAACACGTCGAGCGCCGGCGACATCGCCTCGTAGTAGCCGCCGTTCTTCGGGTACAGGCCCGACTCGGCGATGGCGCGCACGTAGGCGCCGAAGGCCTTGCGGTCCTTGATCTCGCCATACACCAGCATGCGCACCGGCTGCAGACAGGCGCCCGTCTCGCCGACGCGGCGGAAGCGGTAGCCACCGGCCGCGGGACCCCACACGAGCTCGCCGCTCTCGCTGAAGCCGCGGTCCCAGTTGAGCATCTCCTCCGCCGTCAGCACGGACTGCGAGATCGCGTAGGACGCGCCCTTGTAGGAGTTGCGGCAGCGGTTGCCGACGGTGCTGCCTTCGAAGCGGCCGGCGCCGGCGCGGGTGATGACGGCATCGCAGCCGGCGAGTTCGGACAGGCCGGCCGGCTCGAGCGCGTCGAACACCGACGGGTCGCGCCAGCCACCGACGAACCGGACGGCCTCGGGCAGTGTGTAGCGCCGCGCCGCGATCGTGCCGTCGGGCTCCGCCCGCAGGCGAGAGATGCGCTGCATGTAGGGCGCCGGCGCGTCGGGCATCCAGCTCTCCGTGTAGATCCAGCGCTCGTCCTCGCGCCCTCCCGGCCAGACCTCGGCGATGTGCCAGGTGACGGCGTCGTAGCGCAGGTCCTGCCTCGCCTGCGCCTCGCTGGTGAAGCTGCCGACCTGCAGGCGCACGAATTCGTCGAGAGTTGTCGAAGGGGCCGCGAGCGCGCCGGGGCCGCACAGCGCGAGCAGCATCGCCGCCCAGCGCCTCACGACCGCCGACTCCGCAGTAGCCGGAAAATCATGAACGCCACGAACACGACCGCGAAGATGGGGCCGATCGCCCCCTGGAGGTCACCCGACTCGAGCGCGTCGGCGACGAGGCCGATCGCGGTCATGGCGATGAAGCCGAGGATCACGAGCGGGACGGCGGCGGCGCGGCGGCGCGGCTTGAGCGTGCCGGGCGGCTGGGTCGGGAAACGGCGCGGCCGCCCAGGAGCCTCGGCCGGAGCCTTGGCCGAGGGAGGAATGCCGGTCCTCTGCGGCGCGTGCACCTCGCCGATCGACCAGGGATTCGCGTCACGGGACGTCGGCGCCGGTGGCGGCGGCAGGCCCGGCGTCGTGGTGGCGTCTCGGCTCCTCGTCTTCATCGGGCGGTCCTCGCGGCGCCAACGGCGTCGCCGGACAGATTACGCCGGCGCGCGGCGTGCGTGGAACGCCCGTCGACGCCGAGACCGCTGCTACTGCAGGTCGTGACGGCGGGGCGCGACGCCCTCCACCGGGCCGACCACCGCGCCCGCCCCGACATACAGGTCGACCTCGCGCTCGAAATGCAGCGTGCCGTTGACCACGGCACCCGACTCGACGGTGATCCGTGGCAGCCGCTCGGACTTGCGCCAGGACCTGCCGGTCGGCTTCTCGACGTGGATCCCACCGTCCACGTGCGAGCCCGTGCCCACGAACACGTCGCCGTTCACGGTCCCGACGCCGCCGGTGACCGTTGCCGCCTCGAGCCGCAGTCCGCCGTTGACGTTCTCGAGCCTGCCGTCCACGCGCGCGCCCCGCATCAGCGTCACCTTGCCGTTGACCACGCTGACGCCGTCGCTCACGACCACCTCATCGGCAAGCGTGATCGCGCCGTTCACCGTCTCGACCGATCTCGCGGCGGCGCGCGCATCGAGGCGGATCGATCCATTCACGGTCTCGACGTCCTGCGCGCGCGCACCGCTGCCGATGGTGATCGAGCCGTTGACGGTCTCGACGTCGCCGGCCTCACGACCGGCCGCCACGTCGATGCTGCCGTTGACCTTGCTGATGTCCGCGGCGGCGCCGAGGGCCACGGCCGAGAATGCGAACAGCAGGGTGGCGAGATAGCGGGTCATGTGGGGTCTCCGGAAGACGCTTGCGTGTTTCCCTTCGATGCGCACGGGCTCCCGGGGGTTGCAAACCAACTGCCGCCCACCCGCCGATGCGCTAGGCTTCGGGACCACCGGGCACCGTCGAGGATCCGCCATGAAGACACGCGCCGCCGTCGCTTACCGGGCTGGAGAGCCCCTCGTGATCGAGACCGTGGACCTCGACGGGCCGAAGGCCGGCGAGGTGCTGGTCGAGATCCGTGCGAGCGGCGTGTGCCACACGGATGAGTTCACCCGCTCCGGCGCCGACCCGGAGGGACTGTTCCCCGTGATTTTCGGCCACGAGGGCGCGGGCGTGGTGGTGGACGTGGGGCCCGGCGTCACATCGCTCAGGAAAGGCGACCACGTGATCCCGCTCTACACGCCCGAGTGCCGGCAGTGCAAATCGTGCCTGTCGCACAAGACCAACCTGTGCACCGCGATCCGAGCGACGCAGGGCCAGGGCGTGATGCCGGACGGCACCAGCCGCTTCTCGATCGGCGGCGAGAAGATCCACCACTACATGGGCTGCTCGACGTTCTCCAACCACACCGTGCTGCCCGAGATCGCGCTCGCGAAGATCCGTGACGACGCACCCTTCGACAAGGTCTGCTACATCGGCTGCGGCGTCACCACCGGCATCGGCGCGGTGATCAACACGGCAAAGGTCGAGCCCGGCGCCAACGTCGTCGTGTTCGGACTCGGCGGCATCGGGCTCAACGTCATCCAGGGCGCGCGCATGGCGGGTGCCGACAGGATCGTCGGCGTCGACATCAACCCGGGGCGCAAGGCGCTCGCCGAGCGCTTCGGCATGACGCACTTCGTGAACCCGAAGGAAGTCGAGGGCGACCTCGTCGCGTACCTCGTCGCGCTCACCAACGGCGGCGCCGATTACAGCTTCGAGTGCGTCGGCAACGTGGACCTGATGCGCCAGGCACTCGAGTGCTGCCACCGCGGCTGGGGCGTGTCGGTGATCATCGGCGTGGCGGGCGCGGGGCAGGAGATCCGCACCCGGCCGTTCCAGCTCGTCACGGGGCGCGTGTGGAAGGGCACGGCCTTCGGCGGCGCGCGCGGCCGCACCGACGTGCCGAAGATCGTCGACTGGTACATGGACGGCAAGATCAACATCGACGACCTGATCACGCACGTAATGCCGGTCGGCGAGATCAACCGCGCTTTCGACCTCATGCACTCGGGCGAGTCGATCCGCAGCGTGGTGACGTTCTGAAGACCATCGCCTCGCATCCGACGGCGTAGAGGAGGCATCGGTGGGGGGTGAAGCTGTGGAGATCGACCTCGTCAGGTTGCTCGTGTTCCCGGTGGTCGGCTTCCTGGCGGGCTTCGCGGCGCAGTGGCTGCTGCAGGCACGCAGGTCGCGGGACGAACTGGTGCGCGCGCTCGCAGGCGAGCGCGCCGCGGCGCTGCGCCAGCTGTGGGCCATCACCACGCTGCCGCGCGAAATCACGTCGCTGGCGCCGGACGCCGCGGTCGGAGAGTCCGCGCGCCAGCGGCTGAACACGGCGATCGTGGACTGGTACACCGCGGGCGGTGGCGCGCTGTACCTTTCCTGGCACGCAACCCAGCGCGTGTTCGACCTGCTCGACGGGCTGCGCACGGACGAAACCCGCCGCAGCGCGCTCGAGGGACTCGTGTCGGCGCTGCGGACACGCCTCAAGTACGACAGCGGCATCTACGAGCGCGCGGAGACGCGGCGGCCACTGCGCCGGCCCCGGCCGTCGCCGTGGGAATGAGGACCGGGATGG
>Ga0105097_10001760_pt1 | contig 10451 bp, 12 predicted proteins | sample PPLLak12cMay2015_FD_87035 | JGI IMG/M metagenome (GOLD analysis project Ga0105097, IMG submission 87035) | Freshwater sediment microbial communities from Prairie Pothole Lake near Jamestown, North Dakota, USA - PPLs Lake P7 Core (1) Depth... | ecosystem: Environmental > Aquatic > Freshwater >... | reverse complement strand
TATAGGTAATCTAACTGACTATGTAGTAGATACATTTGAAATTTCTGGTATGCAGCAGGCAGATTTCGAGAGGGCTGTCGCCCGTGCTATGGACGAATATCGTTCGAGCAGGTATCGTTTTCCAGATGAAATTATCGAACAGCGTGTTAGACAAGAAGCAATGGCAAGAATTCAATCCAGTGCTGCTTTGGGTAATCCACAGACCACAGCTATTGCTCCAGAAATGCCTATGATGGAAGAGGAAGAAGAAATGAATGGATCAGACTTAGATGAAGGCGCCTGGGATATACCCGGTAGCGCAAAACGAGCCGGCGCCTTCGGTGGCCACGCAGCTGATGCACCGGATACACCGCAAGCACGCCGCGCTGCCAAGGCTCTTGATAATCCTGCAATCTCACTAAAGCCCGAAGACGACGAACAAGTACCGATGATCCGCGACAAGAATGGTCGTATGGTCCCAGATCCATTTGCAGCACATGCCGCTGCTAGACGTAAAGGAATTGTAATGAAAGAACATGCAAATTTAGTAAAGAATCTTCGCCGTCTTCTAGAGACAGAAGTAAGTCAGGCAGAAGTAATGATGGCAGCAAAAGGCTTTGCCCAAGAACTGCAAGAAATGGTTGAAAAGATTGGTCGTTTACAGAACGAAGATCTTCCACCTGTAACAGATCAAATGCGCGAAACATATGGCATGGAATCTGCATCAGCATTTCAAACACAAATTTACGGCGCACTTCAGAGCGTTATGGATTCGCTATATACTGCAAAAGGCCAAGTCGACGACGCAGTTTCAAATATGGCATCGACTGGACAAGTCGGCGCCGAAACAGATATGGACATGCCGATTGATGGAATGGAAGATCCGATGGCAGCAGATCCCGAGATGGATGCTGATTTAGACGCTGACCTAGACAACATTGATGCAGACCTAGAGATGGACGACGAATTCGGCGGCGCTGAAGAAGAAGAACCGCTTGGTCGTGCAATGAAGACCGAATCTCTACAGCGTAAGGTTCTGGAGATGAAAAAGCTTGTTGAGAAGGCAAGAAAGCTGCGCGAAGCAAGGGGTTAAATTAACCCATGAGAGCAAGAGAAATTCTAGAAGAGGATTATAATCAGAGTCTGGAATCAGATCTCAGTAATCTCTTGGTAGGTGCTAAAGGTGCCGGAGCACAAGAAATTGAAACACAAGATCTTGTAGTTCAACTTCGAGCAATGGGATATGCTGTAGACGAAAACAGCATTATGTCTCTTCTAAGTAGAAATCCAGCTGTCTTAAATGCAACACCTACACTTGTTCGTATGACTCCACCAGAGGGTGCTGCTGCAGGTGGTGGCGATCCTTCTCAGGATGCTGCTGCAAAGGTTAGCGACATGGCATCTAAAGCTACCAAAATAGGATAATAGAAAATGTCAGACTGCTGCGTACCGGGTTCAGGTTTCCCAAATGCCGGGACAATGGATCAACTTGCCTTAAACCACCCGCTAATCTGGTCAGAAATCTGTGCAATTCAGCAAGCGATTCTTGCTGCTGCCAGTCAGTGTCAACCAGGCGGCGGCCAAATGTGTACTGTTGTCGGCGGCAATACTCCGATGACATTTGTTTCGGGCGTTGATACTGTCACTGTTGTAAATGGCGGTGTAGGCTACTTTGAAGATGTACCAACAGTCTATTTTGAGCCACCGGTCGGGGTAACGCCCGAAAGCATTGCTACCGGTACAGTTACTACTAACGGCGGAAATATATTATCTGTTAATATCGTTAGTGGTGGCACCGGCTATCAGCCAGTTCCGGCAACTATGAGTGTCACTTCTGTACTAGGACTAGGTGCTCTACTCGAGCCATTAGTTAATGCTGCCGGACAAATAGTTAACGTCAACATAGTTAATGCAGGATCGGGGTATACGACAGGTGATACAGTTACTGCTACTCGAGCAGTATTACCTAATATAGCTTATGTTAATGCTATATTTTCTATTACTTCAGTCGGAATATTAGGCGAGATTGTTTCTATTGCGGTATTAAACCCCGGATCCGGATATCAAAACAGTGTTACAGAGGCAAAGATTGTATCTACATTAGATACGTTATTACCATATCCGTTAGGTGGTGGATTTATCGGGACAGTGCTCACAGATCCATTAGGTGTTATCACCGGGGTTGTAGTTGATAATTCAGGTGCGGGTTATAGTAATTTTCTTCCGTATTTGGTTATTTCAGACCCGGGTACAGGCGCAGAGACAATAGTTACACTCAATGGTACATCGGTTGAATCAATTGATGTCACGGTGTCGGGTACAGAATACACAACTTCTGCTACAGGAATTGTTCTTAACCCCCCGACTGCTACATTACCTAACCCGCCTGCAACACCCGCAGTCGTTACTATAAATATATCCGAAAATACATTTGGAACCGACTCTAATCTGTATTGGCAAGTCTGGTCTGGTGCAGCAACAAGTAAACAGATTTCTTTGCAATTAAACGCAGTATTGTCGTACTTTAAGGGACTAGGATATACAATTATTATTCAGACAAACCCCAATACAGGTTCTACTATACAGTGGAAAATATGCTGGTGACGCTTTGACATTGTGATACTCTTTATGTTACAATCCGTTAATGCTAATACAACATCCATATAACTATCAACCTTTACAGAGAATAGATACCGGTAACGGTAGGCGTTATATAGTGGGAGAAGGTCGCCCACTCCCGTCTGTAACAACAATTCTTAGTAAAACAAAAGACATGACTCACATAAATGAGTGGAAAAAGAATGTCGGTGAGGCTGAAGCAACTAGAATAGTTACAGAAGCAAGCGGGCTCGGTAACGGCATGCATAAGAATTTAGAAAATTATATTCTTGGCAGCGATATGAGTGGTACACTAATGGCAAAAGCCCTTGCTAAGGTAATTATTAAAAATGGGCTCTCCAAGGTCGACGAAGTATGGGGGACAGAAGTTTCTCTATATTCGAAAGAACTGTATGCAGGTACTACCGATCTTACTGGATTGCACAATGGTAAGCCCTCTATAATGGACTTCAAGAATAGTCTAAGGGATAAGAAGAGAGAGTGGATCGAAGACTACTTTATGCAATTGGCAGCATATGCCTTATCCCATAATGAAATGTACGGCACAGATATATCTCGCGGCGTAGTAATGATTGCCACTCGTGAGGCTAAATATCAAGAATTTATCATAGAAGGCGATGAATTTAAATATTATGAAACTATGTGGGCAAACAAAGTATGCGCTTATTATGATCAGTACGGAATGGAATAAATACATCACACGAGAGGTATAGAATAATGGCATCACCAGTAGTAGTTTCGAGAATCCAAAATAGAAGAGGATTACAAAGTCAATTTGACAATCTATATCCGTTACCCTACGATTCTTTGCCGGGGGCAACATCCGTCGGCCAGGTTGTTACGGTTAATGACACGACAGGCATTACTCCTAATGCGCCAGTATTAGTTACTTCGGGTGTGGGATTATTTCAACCGGGTACGTTTGTAGCATCAATTGATTCTGCTACTGAATTTACAGTTTCGGCGGTACCCATTGTTGATTTATCGGGCGGCCTTTCTGTCGTATCGATTCCTAAATACAATGGTATCTGGGGTGCAAATATAATTTCTTATCCTAATATTCTTATGCCCGGTGAACTTGCATTATGTACGGATACAAGAAAAGTTTTTATGGGGAATCTAAACGGGGAATATGTTGAAATATTAACCTTTGAAGATAACAACGATCTATTGCTTGAACCAATTACCCTATCATTGCCAAACACACAAATTCCTGGCGACCCACCTGTTTTTGCACCCACAGGTCTTTTCTATAAATCAACACCGTTCCTTAATGTACTATACGATGTTACAGATAATACATTGTCTGATTGGAATTCAGAAGGCATTGTGTTTTCTAAGAATGGCGAATTAAAAATTACCTGTGCCGCCGGCAATGTGTCCCTAACCGATACAGGTACAGAGGTCGACTCCTTTGGTATATTTCTTAGCCTAATAGCTGTCTACAACTCGCCTAATATCGAAATTCATTATTCGCACGATTACGTTTCGAATAATTTAATTTTTAATTCCAGCACTATTCGCTGGGAACCATTTCCAATTTAATACTTAACATGATCTGGAATAATATTTCGGCTGATGTGCGCTTCTGCCTTTGGAAAAAACTAAGGACAGATATTATGGAGTTAACACTCGAGGAACAGGTCGGTAAGGTTGCAGAGTTCTGCTCTTCTATGCCAATCGGCGCTCGTTCCTTAGACTATTTTAATCCCGAGTCTTGGCCAACACCCTGGGAGATACTCTATCACAGTTCGTTTTGTACAAGTTCTATTAGTCTATTGATATTTTATACATTGGTTATTGTAAATCCCGATATTAACATAGAAATGTGGTTAGTAAAGGACAATAGCGGAGATTATCTTCTGCCAGTAATAAATGACCAATTTGTCCTAAACTATCAACACGGTACGGTAAGTAAGTGTCAAGACATACAAGAATACTTCGTTACTATGCAAAAGTATAGTAAATCACAAATAAAATCAATAACATAGAGAGAAAAAGGATATGGCGTTAGTTAAAGAAATTATGGTCGAAAAGAGAGATGGCACTAAGGAACCCTACGACGTCTCAAAGATTAAAAAATCAATTCAAATGGCCACAGAGGGCCAGGATGTAAATCCTCTTGCGCTAGAATCAAAATTCGATCAGTTCTTGAAGCCTGGTATTAAAACTAGAGACATTCAATTAAATGTAATACAGCATGCTATTCAGTTAGCCACTCCAATGGAGCCCGACTGGGTTAACGTAGCTGGCAGAGCATTAGCAGCCGACGAATGGGCAAATTTCCCGTTACGTGGTAAATCCTTTAAAGAGATCGTTCATTACAATATAGAACATGGATTCTATACAGCAGATCTTTTAAATTTCTATACAGACGAGAGCCTCGATGATTTAGGCGCCGCAGTCAAGCAGGTAAGAGATCTCGAATATAGTTACGCTAGTCTAATTACAGCAAAGAAGAAATATTTAGGTAAGTACGAATTAAATCAGCATATGCATATGGTAAATGCTATGCGCCTTGGGCAAAATGAACCTAAGGAAACGAGAATTAAATTCGTTAAAGAAGTTTATAACGCACTCTCTCAACGCAAGATTTCTTTAGCTACTCCTTTCTTATCAAATCTACGAAAAGGTGGAAATGTAGCATCTTGCTTTATTATCGCTGTGGAAGATGATATTGATAGTATATTTGACAATGTAAAGCGTGTAGCACTTATTTCAAAGAATGGCGGCGGACTCGGAGTATTCCTTGGATATCTTCGTGCGAAGGGCTCTGATGTAAACGGATTCTCAAATGCCGCCGGTACTATCGTTCAATGGATTAAGATTTTAAATGATACACTGGTTGCAGTTAATCAGGGAGGTAAACGTGCCGGCGCCGGCACAATTTCTCTACCCATATGGCATAATGATGTCCTGGATTTTCTCGATATGCAGACCGAGCACGGGGATCCGAGAATGAAGGCGTATGATATTTTCCCTCAAGTTTGTATACCTGATATCTTTATGGAACGAGATAAGAATAAGGGTTCGTGGGTAACATTTTGCCCATTTGAAGTAAAGAAGAAACTAGGGATAGATGTCAGGGGAATGTACGGTCAGGCCTTTACTGATGCCTATATGGAGATCGAAAAAGCTGCTGAAGAAGGTGTATTGACAATCACGCGAAAGTTTGATAATGCACGGGACCTCATGAAAATTATTATGAGGATCCAGTTTGAAACAGGATTACCATATATTTCCTTTACAGATACCATAAATGAATATAATCCAAATAAGGGCGATACCAATGGACACATCGGGATTCCGTGTGTTAATCTTTGTACCGAATCTTTCTCGAATGTAAAGCCGGACGAGCTCGGGCATGTTTGCAATTTGGCCTCTATTGTATTGGGTAACATTAAAGACATGAAAGAGTTGGGTAAAATTGCAGCATTGACTACAAAGATACTTGATTTCGGAATTAGTCTTACTAACGCCCCTGATAAGATTACTTCATCACATAACACACGATATAGGACTATCGGGATTGGGCTACAAGGACTTCATGATCATCTTGCAAGAGAGTTTATGAATTTTAGAGACCTCGATTACATCAGAGAGATTGCCGAGTGTGTTGAGTACCATGCTGCATTGTCGAGCGTCGAGCTGGCAAAGAGATTTGGGTCGTTCGAAGCGTTTGAACATTCGGAATGGAAGAATGGAAATCGTGTAGCTAAGTTTGCCGAGCATGCTAGTGGAAAATACGACTGGGCATATCTACAAGATCAGATTAACCAGTTTGGAATGAGAAATAGTCAACTAACAAGTCCTGCACCAAATACAAGCACATCAATTTATATGGATTCTAGCGCAAGCGTATTACCTGTTTATGATGCGTTTTTCTCTGAAGATAACAAGAATGGCAAATTAGTTGTTGTGGCAAAATACCTAAAGGAAAATCCACTATCGTATGGAAAAACCTTTTCAAAGCATACAGCAACAGAAATTATAGACGTAGTGGCTGAATTGCAAAAGTTCATTGACACAGGTTGCTCTATGGAGTTAATATTTGATCAACGCAGAGACAGCTTTAATGCTAAGGAACTTTACGATGCAATTCATTATGCACACAGTAAAGGATTGAAGGCAATTTACTACATTAGAGCCATTAAGAAAAATGCCACGGAAGATGCACTAGTAAGATCTGAAGAAGATTGCGTAGCTTGTGCTGGATAAGGAATTTAAATGCAAGAACTTACACAGAAGAAAATATTTGACGAGTTGGGCGACGATTCGCAGACTGCTCGTCAACTAATTAATGGAAATGCTACAGGTATTCTTAACCTAAACAGTGTTAAATATACGTGGGCTCCGAAATTGTATAAGATTATGGTTAACAATTTTTGGATCCCAGAGAAGATATCTCTTGTCGACGATAAGGTAACTATCAAGGAACTTACAAAAGACGAGATGAGTGCATTTAAGAATACCTTATCGTTTCTTATTGCACTAGATAGTATGCAAGTATCAAATCTACCTAACATTGCAGATTATATTACTGCGCCGGAGGTAGGCGGATTATTCACTATTCAGGCATTCCAGGAATTGATCCATTCTCAGGCATATCAGTATATGTTGCAGGAATTGTTCCCTAATATTGAGCGTGAAGAAATTTACGACTATTGGAGAAATAATTCGTTGTTGTTGAAGCGCAATAAATTTATTGCAGGACAGTACCAAAAATTCATCGACGATAAGTCGATTATTAATTTTAAGACTGCACTTGCTGCAAACTTTGCTCTCGAAGGAATCTACTTCTATAATGGATTTCAGTTCTTCTATCAACTGGCGGCTCGCAATAAGGTCGCAAACGTTGCTAAAATGATCAAGTACATTGAGAACGACGAAGTCACTCACATAAATATGTTCGCAAACATCATTCGCGAAATATTTGATATCAATAATCCGGAAGACAAGCAGATTCTACTCGATAACATTACACAGGCTGCTGAGCAAGAAATTGAGTGGGGTAAGGAAATTTACGGAGATAGAATTCTGGGTATCTCGCAAGAGAGCACCGAAGGATATGTAAAGTATTTGGTTAATCAGAGAACTAAATTATTGGGTTTAGGAATTATATACAAGGGGTTTACAAAGAATCCTTACGAATATCTAAATGCAGAAAAGCGTGAGAATTTCTTTGAAACAAAAGTAACAGAATACAGCCGCAGCGAAGCGGTTGATGGATGGGATGAATTTTAATGTTAACACAGAAACCGGCAGAAATGCCATACATTGGCGTATTCAAGACGCAGGCAGGCGAAGAATTTATTGGTAAGGTTGTCGACGAGACAATGCTTCAATATCAGGTAAAGAATCCTCTCTGCATGGTAGCAACACAGCAAGGTTTCCAATTTGCTCCGTTTATTATGATGGCGGACCCAGAGAAGCCAATAATGGTTCCTAAACCAGTCATTACTGCAATACCTGCACCGAAGCTGCAAGAACAATATGAACAGGCTATTTCGCCTATTCATCTTATGAAGAAGTAATAGGTGGAATATATGAAACCAACGAGTAAGACACCATATGAAATTCGATTAGAGCTTCTCCAACTCGCACAGGTAATCCTTAACGAAAAACATAAGGCTGCCGGAGTAGCAAATGGCAATAATCAAAATACATTTCCTACCACTGAGGAAATAATTGCTGAAGCTGAAAAGATGAACCAATTTATTTCCAAAGCAAACCAGCATTAATCATTGACTATCCGGCATAGACGTAGTAATATACGGCAAATGCCGGATTCTCACATGTACACACCAAAAAAATTATTTAAGAGATTGAAGTCGTGGATGCGATACGATCCACCCGGTGCCTTGTCCTCTAAGGGTTGGCGACTATTCAACGATGAATACAAAAAGAAGGCGCCAGTAAGATATTGGATTATGCACGACCTTAAATACAAAGCCTACATGCCTTTTGTTTGGAAGTACGAGAAAGTATCGGACTGGATTAGGTATCGTACCTATGACAGGTATCACATAGTCGAATCGGGCCTTGAGCCCGGATATTACGATGTTTGCACTCAGATGCTGCATGTCAACTTTAATATTCTGAAAGATTTTGTCGAAGTTGAGCAGGCATGGAGCAGATATCTGTGGTCTGGAGAATATAAGGAACAGGCATCTTGGTGCGAAAAACACATGCCTTTCTATCGTCGTGTCTTTCCATTCCGCAGCCCAGAGCATGGGATCAAACATTTTGAATGGGCCGCCACTTTGGATGACCCTGCTCTTCCGCCACATGAACGCTGCGATCACCAGGCTGTAGCCGCTAGAGAAATCTTGGTTCTGTATAAGTGGTGGGTTGAAGATCGACCGGCACGCAAAGAGATTGAGCATGTTCCATACGATCATCAGGGAAAGGGCATCTTGGGATGTTTTGATGATGACTTCAATCAAGATGCCGAGGATTACAAAGCTCATAAGGTATCCATGGATGAATCTTCTAGGCAGGAAGAAGAATGGGAAAAAGAGGATGAGGTAATGCTTATTCGCCTTATGAAAGTCAGGAAAAGTTTGTGGACCTAATTCCGCCCAATTTGGAAGTTGAAATGGCTCAGGACGCCATTGTAATCTCTTTCCTTGAAGAAAGAGATGTTGCTGTTCAATTCTATGCAGCACTTTGTAATATGCGTTGGAAGAAGATTAATATACTTCCCGACGACGAGCGTATTATTGAAAAATTAAAAGGCACTGATAGTAATATATGGAGTTGTTCATGGAGACACTCCGGTGGAATCATTGCAGACATTCGTAATGCCAACTATAATACAAAAGAAGACTACATGGATTTTTATTGCTCCGGGAACGAGGGTGATATATCTGATGTGGTAAAAGAATGTTTTTATAGAATGGGCTGGGAACCATGTCCCTGGGATAATGATGACGACCTTTAGTTTAGCAAATCATGTTAAGGACTTTGATGGAATGTTAGTCTTCGGCGACGTGCATGGAGACTACGATTCCTTTAAGCGTGCCTACGACTATGCAAGAAGTGAAAATTTCTTCTTTATGTCTATTGGTGACTTGGTTGATCGCAGCCGTAAGCCCTTTGAAGTAGTCAAGGCTATGTATGAGTGTATGTCCGATGGGTTGGGCGGGTTCGTTGTTGGCAATCACGACGAGAAACATCATCGCGGCGCCATGGGTAACAAGGTAAGTTTTTCCAGGGATGCGAAGCAAACATTAGATGATGTTGGCGTCGCACGGAAGGAAGAATTCAGCCGTATGTATTCTGCAATCGTCGAGGATAAGATGTTATCCGGGTTGTTTCATACTTTCGATGATTTGACATTGGTTCACGCCGCAAGTCACCCCTGTATCTGGGAAGGCGTCAGTGTAGTTGGAAAGACTGCCCGTTCACGATTCTTAGTAGGCGAAACCAATGGCGAAACATACGACGATGGCTATCCTGTTAGATTATATAACTGGATCGAAGAAGTTCCGATGGGCAAGACTGTTATGGTCGGCCACGACAAGCAGCCTGTTTATAATGTGCCTATCACTGAGCCCATGGTTGTTACCAATAAGAATGGTGGCAAGGTAGTATTTTTAGATACGGGCTGTGGGAAAGGCGGATTCTTAACCGGTGCTGTTGTATTACACGGCAAGAAGGGATTTAAGTTAGATAGCTTTATGGAGTTCAAATGAATACAATTAAAGGTAAGCTCGATCCATTTTTTGAGACTGGAACCGAGGGTGTAATTTAGTCCTTGTTTGACGACACTAAGGAAGGATATGATGCCCTTGTTATACTTGACCAGGGCGATTATCTTACTATTTTTGATCCCGACGATTCCACAAAGG
>Ga0105097_10001759_pt1 | contig 10452 bp, 7 predicted proteins | sample PPLLak12cMay2015_FD_87035 | JGI IMG/M metagenome (GOLD analysis project Ga0105097, IMG submission 87035) | Freshwater sediment microbial communities from Prairie Pothole Lake near Jamestown, North Dakota, USA - PPLs Lake P7 Core (1) Depth... | ecosystem: Environmental > Aquatic > Freshwater >... | reverse complement strand
GTCGGTAATCGATGTCAGGTTGATATCGCCAAAGGACCACTTGACGGTACCGGTATAACCGTCCGTTTCCAGTTCGTTGAAACCGGGGCGATCAAAGCTACCGGAATACACATCGCCGCCACTGCCCGCATATCCATCCAGAACCGGGTTGGGCACCCCGGGCGTGAGCTTGCCGTCATCAACCGAGGACACATAATAGAAAAAGCCGGTATCGATGTTTTCCTCGCCGTGGCGAACGTTAAACAGAATCTCGAGGTCCTCCATGGGAGTAAACAGAACATGGGCCCGGTAAGACTCGTCATTGGCGTTATTGAGTTCGCCCTGTCCCGGGAAGAAGTTGTCAATATAACCGTCAGCGTTATTGATAACCCCCGCGAACCGCGCGGACACCAGGTCATTGCCACCACCGATGGCGCCCTCCACACCGTACTTGTCGTAGTCGCCGACCGTGCCCATGACATAGCCGTCCAGTTCCTTGGTCGGCTTCTTGGTAATGAAATGCACCAGGCCGCCCGTGGCGTTGCGCCCGAACAGGGTACCCTGCGGGCCGCGCAGGATCTCCACCCGCTCCATGTCGTACAACATAAAGCCCGCGCCAGACATCTGGCTGATATATACCTCGTCTATATACAGTGCTACCGGGCTTTCCACGTTGGTCGCGAAATCATTGGCGACAACCCCGCGAACCGCAACCGAGTAGTTGGCCTCTCCGTTGGGCTGGATCGTCTGCACACCCGGGGCCATTGCGGTTACCTGCTGGGCGTTGGTCCAGCCCAGCTGCGACAGCTGATCGCCGGTAAACGCGGAGATGGCAATGCCCACGTCCTGGATACTCTCTTCCCGCTTCTGGGCGGTTACCGTGACTTCCTCAAGCACGGCGGCGCTGAGCCCGGAAGCGATAAATGACAGGGGTATGGCGATAGCAACTGCGGTCACGAGGGGTTTAGACTTGAACATGGGCTGTGTTCTCCGTGTTTTTTAAATTACCAGGTGGCTCAACCGGATCTTCCGCGAAGATCTTATCCCAGGCCAGCTCGAAAAAATACTAGTCCCTCACCCGCAGGGGTCACAATTGCCCAAAGGGAGCATGACCTTATACTAAAGTAGCAAAGCTGGGCCGATTTGACCGGGCAACCGCTAATCCCTTGGTACAATTTATCTATTCCCGGGTTGCATTATCCTGTGCTGTAACAGTGCCCATGCTGCAGCCGCGGCCCGTGCCTGCTCGAGCTGTCGCCAAACCCATAACCAAGGACAAAAAGGAGGCTGAAATGACCGTGGCCGTGAACGAGCTGAGTGCAATCAGGCCCGCAACCCGGGAATTTCTCGCCACCGAACACAGGAATTTTATCGACGGCCAGTGGTGCGCGGCCGCCAGCGGCAGAACCCTGGCCGTGGTCGATCCAGCCACGGGCCAGACCATCAGCCGGGTTGCCGACAGTGACGCCGCGGACGTAAACCTGGCGGTCGAGGCCGCGCGCAGGGCCTTCGAGAGGCGGTCCTGGCAACAGATGAAGCCCGCCGTGAGGGAACGCCTACTGCACCGACTGGCGGACCTGATGGAAGCGCATAGCGCGGTCCTGGCGGAACTCGAGTCAGTGGATAATGGCAAGAGCGTGGCGGTAGCGGCCGCGGTGGACCTGCCCTGCGCCGTTGACTGTATGCGGTTCATGGCGGGGATGCCGTCGAAACTCACCGGCAGCACCCTCCGGCCCTCGGTGCCTTTCCTCCCGGAAAGCGAGCTGTTTGCCTATGCCAATGCGGTACCGGTCGGAGTCGTGGGAGCGATCGTGCCCTGGAATTTCCCCACCCTGCTGCTGACCTGGAAAATCGCCCCTGCCCTGGCAGCGGGCTGTACCGTGGTGCTCAAACCCGCCGAGGAGACACCGCTCACCGCGCTCTATGTGGCGAGACTGGCCGCGGAGGCGGGCTTTCCCCCTGGCGTGCTCAATGTCGTGACCGGTTACGGGCACACTGCAGGAGCCGCCATCTCCGGTCACCACGGAATCGACAAGGTGACCTTCACCGGGTCGACCGAAGTCGGCCGGTTGATCCTGCAGGCCGCCACCGGCAACCTGAAGAAAGTGACCCTGGAGCTGGGCGGAAAATCCCCCGCCATCGTCCTGCCCGATGCCGACCTGGATATCGCCATCCCCGGCGCCGCCAGTGGCATCTTCTTCAACCACGGCCAGGTCTGCACGGCGGGCTCGAGGTTGTTTGTCCACAAGTCCAGGTTCGACCAGGTGGTTGAGGGGGTTGCCAACATCGCCCGCAATATGAAAGTCGGGCCCGGGCTGGACCCGGGCACCGAGATCGGCCCCCTGGTCTCGAAAATCCAGCAGGAGCGGGTCTGTGCCTATATCGCCTCGGGCCGGGAGAGTGGCGCCGAGGTGGTCACCGGTGGCGACTGCCCCGCCCGCGACGGCTTCTTCGTCAACCCGACGGTCTTCGTCAATACTCGCCCGGATATGAAAATCGTGCGCGAGGAAATATTCGGCCCGGTACTGGTGGCGAGCCCCTATGATGACATCGAGGAGGTTATCGCGCAGGCGAACGACACGCCCTACGGACTGGGCGCCAGTATCTGGTCCAGGGACGTCTCCACGGTCCACAGGATCGCCCCACGGATCCGAGCCGGCACCGTGTGGGTCAACTGCCACAATGTCATCGATGCCGCACTCCCCTTCGGTGGTTTCAAGCAGTCCGGCTGGGGCCGAGAAAACGGTGTCGAGGCCGTCAGGGCCTATACCGAAACCCAGACGATCGTAATCTCCCTGTAGCGAACTCTTTCCAGGTCCGGGCCGGCCATGCCGCCCGTTTCGCCGGCAGCCCAAGTCGACTATGATCGACCGATGGCTGCCGGCATTTCTTCCCTCAACTCCGCTATTGCTGACACCAGCGGCGCCATCGATGAGCTTTTTTCCAGCCTGCCACTGGACACGTCGGAGTTCGTGCTGCTGTTGCATGGCCCCAATCATACCGGCGCCGCACTCGAGGCCGCGCTGGCGCGGCATCCCGGCAAACGTTTTTTTGGCTGCTCCACATCGGGAGAGATAAGCCCCGGTGGCTACCTCGAGAACACGATCTCGGCCATCAGTTTTGACCGCAGTGCCTTCAGCTGCGTGGCGCGCAAGATCGAGGGCCTGCAGGACTTCGGTTTCCAGCAGGCCAGGGATCTCGTACTGTCCATGCAGTGGGAGCTGCGCGAACAATGCCCGCAATCAAATGCATCAAATACTTTCGCCCTGCTGCTGATAGACAGTCTCAGCCAAGCGGAGGAATTCGTCGCCGCTGCCCTGGGCAACGAGCTGGGTACGATTCACCTGGTCGGGGGGTCCAGTGGCGACAACTGGCGGCTCATCCGAACTCCAGTCCTGTACCAGGGCGCCTTCTGCGACGACAGCGCGGTGCTGCTCTTGGTCCATAGCGCCCTCGAGTTCAGGCACTACAACTTCCACAACTTTGTTCCCGGCGACAAGCGCGGCGTCATTACAGCGGCCACACCGGCACGGCGACTTGTTCACGAGATCAACGGTGAGGTTGCGGTCACAGAGTACGCCCGGCTGTGCTCGCTGGATCCGGCCATCCTGGACCAGGAAACACTCGCCCTGCACCCGGCTATCATTACCGTGGGCGATCGCGCCTACCCACGGGGCTTCATGCAGATCCTCGAGGACGGCTCGCTGCAGTGCGCCTGCGCCATTGACGAGGGCGTGGTGTTCCGGGTGGCCACACAGGTGGACTATGTGGCGCAATTGCAGCGAGCCTGCGAACGGATGCGCCACGACCTTGGCGATCGACTGCTGGTGCTGGGATTTGAGTGTGCGGCCCGCCGCCAGGTGGTCATGCGCTACCGGCTGCAGGAAGCGGTGTTCGAACAGTTCAGGGCCTGCAATGTCTGGGGTTTTTCCTGCATGGGAGAGCAGTCGAATTCGCTCAATATGAATAACTCATTCAACTGCCTCGCATTCCGCCTGGGGCCATGAAGATGGACGCCGACCCCTTGCCAGATTCGCTGCCCCCGGTTGTGCGCGAGCGCCTGTGGGAGCTCGAGCGGGAAGTGGCCAGATTGCGTAAAACCAACCAGGTACTGCTGGATCGGGTTGAACACCGGATCAACGTGGAGGGGGGTGCTTTCGCCGCGTTCCAGGCGGCGAGCAACCTGGAAAAGACCGTGGCGGACCGGACCACCGAGCTGCGCCAGGTCAACGAGCGCCTGGAACACGAACTCGACCTGCGTCGGAGCTTTGAGACCGCCCTGCTGAAAGCCAAGGCACAGGCCGAGGAAGCAACCGCCAGCCGCACCCGCTTTGTGGCCGCGGCCAGCCACGACCTGCGCCAGCCCCTGAATGCCGCGGTGCTTTACCTCGAGACAATAGACAGGCGGCGCCTGGCCGCCGCGGACGCCGACAGTTTGCGAGGGGTCGGGCTGGCGCTCGATACGCTGAACAGCCTGCTGGGCACCCTGCTCGATATCTCCCGCCTGGACAGCGGGGGCCTTCACCCCGAACCCGGTAACTTCTGCCTGCAGCGGCTGTTCGAACGCCTTGCGGTGGAGTACCGCTCGATTGCCGAGACCCGGGGCCTTGCCCTGGGAGTCAAAGCCACGAGCCTGGGCGTCCACAGCGATGCGATGCTGCTGGAGACGGTACTGCGCAACCTGCTCAGCAATGCCATCAAGTACACCGACAGCGGCCGCATCCTGATGGCAGCGCGGCGGCGCGGAAATTGCGTCAGTATCGAAGTCTGGGATACCGGAACGGGCATTCACCCCGTCCACATGGACAAGATCTTCGAGGAATTCTGGCGCGCACCCGGCGCATCCAGCGGCACCAAGGGCAGCATGGGGCTCGGCCTGTCCATCGTCCGGCGGATTTGCCGCCTGCTGGGCACGGATATCAGGGTGCGATCCACTCCCGGCAAAGGCAGCGTTTTTTCCCTCGAGCTGCCAGCGGGCGACGCCACGCAGGCCGTCGATCAACCCCGCCTCGAGCAGGCGCAACAGCCCATTATGGGCTTCAATGGAAGCCTGGTAGTGGTAGTGGATGACAATCAGGAAGTGCTGCGCAGCATGGCCCGCTTGCTGCAGAGCTGGGACTGCCAGGTGATCGCGACCACCGCCGTGGAGGAAGCGCTGACGACAATTATCGACGGGGATAGTGCACCGCGCCTGTTACTGACCGACTTCCACCTGGGCGATGGCAGCAACGGGATTGCGGCGATCGATGCCATCAACGCCGAAATCGCCTCGCCCGCACCCGCCATCATGATCAGCAGCGACAATTCGGCATCCCTGCGGGAGACACTCGACCAGCTAGGAATTCCACTGTTGACCAAGCCGGTCGATCCCGCCCGCCTGCGCGCGGTAATGCAGCATTTGCTGGCCAGACCCTAGAGTTTCTGCATGTGCCCGGCCAGCACGGCCTGGACCCGGTTATCCACCCCGAGCTTGCGCAGGATGGCCGAGACATGGGCCTTGACCGTGATTTCGCCGATCGCCAGTTCACGCGCGATGGCCTTGTTGGACATACCCTTTTCCAGCAGCGCGAGTACGGCCAATTGCCGGGGCGTGAGGTCCTCGCCCCTGCGACCCGTGCCTTTCTCCCCGGCGCGTTCGCCGGACACCTCTTTAACGACAGTCTCGATCAGGGCTTGGGATGGGACATAGACCCCGCCGCTCCTGACCAGCTGCAGGGCATGTCTTGTCACATCCGTACCAGAAGACTTCGGCAAATAACCGGAGACGCCCAGCCTGAAGGCTTCGCGCACCAGCGCGGGATCATCGCGCGCCGAGCAGATAATGACCGGCGTCGCCGGGCTGGCATTGCGCAACTGGCGTAAACCCTCGAGGCCGTCGGCATCGGGCAGGGAGAGATCGAGCAGCACCAGGTCGATGCTCCCGTCCTTGAGGCAAGCCAGGGCCGATGCGATATCCTCGCACTCCAACACCTGCACGTCGTCGAAGGCGGCGCACACCAGGTTGCGCAGCGCATCGCGGTAGAGTGGGTGATCGTCAGCGACCAGAACTCGATAGGGCGTCATACAAACGCAACCCGGCTCAATGCTGCGCCACCTTCACGGCATCGCCAGGACCGTATTCCGAGCGGATCAGCAAATCATGGTAATTGCGCCTGTCGATCACCGCCCTGGCGGATCTGTCACTGACCGAAACTACCCAGGTAACGCCCAGTGCCAGGGGCAGGGTAAAAAGGGCCGGATAGTCATAGGGAAACAGCGCCTGCCCGAAGCCCAGTACCGACACCCACACCTGGGGACCGACAATGATCAGTGCCACCGAGCTGAACAGCCCCACCAGGGCGCCAGCGATAGCACCGCGAGTCGTAAGACCGCTCCAGAACAGGGACAGGAATAAAACAGGAAAGTTGACCGAGGCCGCCACCACCATCGGCATCGTGGCGATAAAGGCCACGTTTTCATCCTGGAACAGAATGCCGAGAATCACCGCGATGATACCGATGCAGACGGTGGTGATCCTGGTCAGCTTCAACTCGGTACGGATGTCCGGTTCGCCCCTGCGGATCACCTGGGCGTAAAGGTCGTGCGAAATCGCGGCGGCGCCCGACACCGTGAGGCCGGCCACCACCGCCAGGATGGTGGCAAAGGTCACCGCCGACATGAAACCGGTGAGCAGGTCGCCGCCCACCGCTGTCGCCAGGTGAATGGCCGCCATATTACTGCCGCCGATAAGCTGGCCATCGGGCCCGAAAAATTCCGGCCTGTCGTATACCATGGCCACCGCACCGAAGCCAACCAGGACCAGGGCGAGATAGAAATAGCCCATGAAGAGCGAGGCATAAAAAGCGGACTTCTTGGCTTCGAGCATATTGGGCACCGTGAACAGGCGCATCAGGATATGGGGCAGACCCAGCGTCCCGAAAACCATGGACACCAGGATGGTCGCTATCTGCACCGGATCCTTGAACAATACCCCGGCCGCGAGGATGGCTTCTCCCCGGGGGTGGTTCAGCGCGGCATTGTGCAGCAGGACATCGAGACTGAAGTCGCTGGCCCGCATCACCAGGAAGGCTGTCAGGGTAACCCCTGTGATCAGCAGCACCGCCTTGATGATCTGCACCCAGGTGGTCGCCAGCATACCGCCGAAGGTGACATAGGCCAGTACCAGGACACTCACAAGCACCACCGCAAGCTCATACGGCAGGCCGAACAATAACTCGATCAGCTTGCCCGCCCCCACCATCTGCGCAATAAGGTAGAGAATCACCACCACAATACTGCTGACCAGCACCACAATGCGAATGGCGCTGCGCTCCAGGCGCTGGGATACCACGTCGATAAACGTATAGCTGCCCATGTTGCGCACCCGCTTGGCGAGCAGAAACAGCATCAGAGGCCAGGCAGAGAACGCGCCAAGGGCCAGCACCAGGCCATCGAAACCACCGAGAAACATGAGGCCGACAATGCCGAGGAAGGACGCGGCAGACATAAAGTCGCCGGCGATCGCCGTGCCATTTTGCAGACCGGTGATTGTTCCACCGGCGGTGTAGAAATCCCTGCTGCTGCGGGTGCGCCGCGATGCCCAGTAACTGATGCCCAGAGTGGCCGCCACGAACAGCAGAAACATCAGGATCGCGGTGGGATTGAGCGGCTGCCGCTGGACTTCCCCGTCAATGCCGCCTGCGGCCAGTGCCTGCCGCAAGGGCATCAGCAGGCTTGCCAGCAGGACCGGGAGGCGCGCCACTCGATGGCCGGCAAGGCACACTACCGTACTACCCCCCCTTCCCCGGGCTATCACCCCGGTTCAACACCAGGAACAGCAGTTCCAGAATAATGAATACGACGATCAGGCCCGCGAACATCAGCAGCGACCCGGTCACCCGGGAATCGCCAAGTCTTTCGCCGAGGAAGCCGCCCAAGGGGAGGTAATTGAGTACATAGGCGAAATACAGCACCAGTACCAGCAGCGCAAACCCCAGGCGCTGGCGGGTTTTGCGGCGTATTGCCTCAAGTCGCTGTTGTTCGGTCACCTGCTCGTTCCTTTTTACGCTTCAATTGCCGGCACGCCCGGGATTGGTGTCGTATCGTATAGCATGCGTTTGCTGTGTGCCATCAGGGTCCGGTCTGCCCGGCAAGGGCCTGAGTTCCCGGAATACTGTTGCGATAATAAGCCAGCAATGGCCGCCCGCGCGCAGTGGCACGAATGCGCCCATCCGCGCGAAGTTCGGTCACCCGTCGCTTCAACAACATGTAAATGGCATCGGCGAATTCCCTATCCTCCCGACCCGGTGGCGCCATCACCGGTGCACCGGCGCTGCGCAACGTTTCTCCCAGTGCCAGTGCCTGCTGTTGCAGATGTTTCCCGTCGATACCGCCGGCATCCGCCTCCAACAATACCGCTGCCAGCAGGGATATGGGCAGGATGGGAATCAGGTGCTCGATCTCCGCCCGCAGGGTCTCCCCGAGCCGGGTGATACCGGTGCGCCGCAGCTCCGGACCCTCGTCGGCCAGGACAATTCCCGAGGCAAGCTCCCAACTGGCCAGGGACAACGGAGCCCCAAAGTGTGCTACCACCTTGCCATAGGGCTTGGTCAGGCCGATCATCCGCGGCATCACCCGGACCATAAAACGCAGGAACGCAAGCAGTGCATACCATCTGCCCTTGTCGCGAAAGCCCTCCTGCTGGTACGCCAGCAGGGTTTTGTCTTCCGGAATCCGGTCGTAATTAAGGCCTACCGGCACAAAGACGATATCCCGGCAATTCTCCTGTCCGCGGGCCTTGAGCAGATAGCTGAGCAGGCCGAGCTTGAGCGGTTGCATTTTGCCGTCCCGAGTCAGCCCGCCCTCGAGGAACAGCCCCTGAGGCACGCAGCGGGAGGCTGCCAGGTAGACATAGCGCTGCACCAGGGTGCGATAGAGCGTATCGCCGCTGCCGTCCCTGCGCACGATATAGAAACCAATGGCATGCAGCAGGTAACTGAACGGCCAGGGGCGTGCCCACTCACCGGCGGAATAGGAGATAGCGGCGCGGCGGGATGCCAGGTAGATGAGCATGAAGGGATCAAGATTTGAGCGATGGTTCGACACCAGCACCACGCAGCAGTCGCGGCCGATCTTTCCCAGGGCATCCCGGTCGATAAATTCGGCGCGAATCCAGTACAGCATTCTCAGGTACCAGCGCGCCAGCCAGTAGCCGATACGGAAATATAGCAGCGCGCTGAAGAATGGGACGATTTCACAGGCATCGCGGTATGCCCGGGCCCGCAGGGCGGCCTGGGATTCGCCGGTCTGTGCGGCCAGCGCAGCGATGGTTTGCGTTACAACCGCATCGTTCAGAAGACGCTCCAGCCAGTCGGCCCGCCCGGCCAGCGCGTAGTCGGAGATACCGAACTCGAGCTGTTCATCCAGGCGCCGCGCCGAGCGCATCAGTCGACCTCCCGCAGCACCTGCCGCAGCCGATGCAGTGGCTCGACATCGCGCAACATTCCCAGGGGAGTCGAGAAATGGCCGCGCCGGTAACTGAAGCGGTTCGACGCGGGCACCTTCCAGAAGTCCAGCTGGTGGTTGGCCGCGCTCTCGAGAGTGACATTGTCACGGCTGCCGGTGACACTGACGATGCTCTCCGGTGGCATCGAGGGCGCCGCCAGGGGATCCAGGCGCAGCAGCCACTGCTCCGCGAGCTCGCGCGACCAACCCGCGCCGCGCAGCGCGGCCGAGAGATTCCAGATATCCGACAGGGTGCTGTCCAGGGCGGTCTGGGCGATATGCTGGGTGTGGATAACGGCAAACAGCGCATCCGGGCGCAACGCCCGGGGCCAGTGGCCGGACCGCATAGCGATGGACTTGGCAGTCTGCGCCCCCAGGCTGCTACCTCCAATCGCCACCGGGCCCGAACTGGTGCTGCGACTCCAGTCGATCAGTACCGCCCACTCCCGGTGCTGGGCCGCCAGGAAGTCGAACATCCCCGTGGGGGCGGTGGATAACAATTGCTCACCGCCAAAATGTCCGGGTAAAACCCGGCGGCCATGCCAGGGCGCCTCGGGGCGCACCACCCTGATTCCCAGGGCCGTCAGCCCGGCCACCTCGTCCACCAGGTTGTGGTAGTGGTCGAACTCGACACAAATGCCATGCCCAAAGATCATTGTCGGCGGATTTGCCACGCCGGGTGGTTCATGCACCCGGGCGTATACAGTATCAGCCATCTGCGGGGACGGTGATTCGAAGCGCAACCAGTAATCGCGGCCTGAGGGCACCGGTATGCTGCGCGAGCACTCGACCCGGGGCAGGGTGGCGGGCAGTTCAAACAGAGCATCCACGCGCTCGCCGTTTTCCCCAAACCGGTTGGCCACCTGTGCCGGCGAAGGCGGCATCATCTTCACCGAGGCCTGCAGCAGGTGGCGATAGGGCAGGAAACGACGCCGGCTGACGTTGTAGGCGGTGCGCGCATCGAGGCGCATCTCCTCGGCGATGAGCAAG
>Ga0105097_10001758_pt1 | contig 10453 bp, 9 predicted proteins | sample PPLLak12cMay2015_FD_87035 | JGI IMG/M metagenome (GOLD analysis project Ga0105097, IMG submission 87035) | Freshwater sediment microbial communities from Prairie Pothole Lake near Jamestown, North Dakota, USA - PPLs Lake P7 Core (1) Depth... | ecosystem: Environmental > Aquatic > Freshwater >... | reverse complement strand
ATCCTCGATATTGACCTGCTTGAAGATCCGGTTCTCCGGGTTCATGGTGGTGTCCCAGAGCTGGTGTGCGTTCATCTCACCAAGACCCTTGTACCGCTGGACGGAGACTCCTTTCTCGCCCATAGCGGCCGAGACTTTCTGCATCTCGTCCTCGTTATAGACGTATTTCTCCTCTTTTCCTTTTGCCACCCGGAAGAGGGGAGGCTGGGCGATATACACGTATCCTGCCTCGATAAGTTTCAGCATGTACCGGTAGAAGAACGTCAGGAGGAGGGTCCGGATATGTGCTCCGTCCACATCGGCATCGGTCATGATCACGATGCGATGATAGCGGGCACGCTCGGGATCGAATTTCTCACCGATGCCCGTGCCGATGGCCGAGATGAGTGTCTGAATCTCGGCGTTCTTCAAGATCTGGTGTTCGCCGGCCTTCTCCACGTTGAGGATCTTGCCACGCAGCGGGAGGATGGCCTGGAACTTCCGGTCCCGTCCTCCTTTCGCAGAACCCCCTGCAGAGTCTCCTTCAACGATGTAGATTTCGCTTTTTGCCGGATCCCGTTCCGAACAGTCCGCAAGTTTGCCGGGAAGACCGCTGCTTTCCAGCGAACTCTTGCGGCGTGCAAGGTCACGGGCGTTCCTTGCGGCCTCACGGGCTTTTGCTGCGGAGAGAGCTTTCTCTATAATAATCTGGAGTACCTTGGGATTCTCATCAAAATACTCGGAGAGCGAAGCATAGACAAGGGAGTCAACGATACCCTTGACGCTGCTGTTGCCAAGCCGCATCTTGGTCTGACCCTCGAACTGGGGATTTGCCATTTTTACTGATATTACGGAAGTGAGCCCTTCACGGACATCTTCACCGCGGAGGGTTAACGGGGAATTTTCCTTGATCAACCCGTTGCGTTTTGCCATGGAGTTGATGGCGCGGGTGATCGCACTCCGGAATCCCTCCAGGTGTGTCCCGCCCTCGCGGGTATTGACCGAGTTGACATACGCGAAAAGTTTCTCATCGTATGCCGTTGTGTACTGCATGGCAACCTCGAGCTCGAGCTTGTTTTCGACATCTTTCCGCGAGATATCGATGGGAAGCGGATGAAGACTCTCTGCACCCTCATTTAAGTATTTTACAAACTCGACAAGACCCCCGGCATAACAGTAATCTGCCGAGTCACCACTGCGGTCGTCAAAAATTTTTATCCGGACACCGGCGTTGAGAAAAGCCAGCTCCCGGAGGCGGTGGGCGAGAACATCATAATCGAATACGGTTGTCTCGAATATCGTGGCGTCGGGCACGAAATGGATCCGGGTCCCGGTCATTTTCGATCCGAACGTTGCCAGGAATTCCGCTCTCTGTTCGTTTTCGGCGCTTGCCGGGTCGGATGCCGTTGCAGGCGATATGGCTCGCACAGACGGGGCCGGTTCACCGTACCAGAGCTGGTAACGTTCAAGCAGTTCAGCGAGGGTCTCTTTATGTACCGAGAGAAGGCTGGTGGGCTTGCCCTGGCTGAACCTCATCTCGTAAACATTCCCGTCGCGATAGACGCGGGCTGAAAGCCAGTTGGAGAGGGCGTTAACCACCGATACGCCAACGCCGTGGAGGCCACCGGAGACCTGGTAACTCTCCTTATCGAATTTTCCCCCGGCATGCAGGACGGTGAGGACGACTTCCAGAGCACTCTTGTGGTTCTTTTCCATTGTATCAACCGGGATACCACGCCCGTTATCGACAACGGCTACCGAACCGTCTTTATTTATCATTACGGTTATAAGGTTACAATAGCCGGCGAGTGCTTCGTCAATAGAGTTGTCTACCACTTCATAGACAAGATGGTGCAGCCCGCGGGTGTCTGTACTGCCGATATACATTGCCGGGCGCTCACGGACCGGAGTAAGCCCTTCGAGAACCGTTATATGGGACGCATCGTAGGTTTCAGTCATGCAAAACCTCCCTTAAAAAGCGGAAAAAATACTGTACGGTAATCACAATAATTATTGGTCTTTAACTGACTTAAACCGAACTGAAGGAATTCTTTAAAGTGTAATTAAAGGGTATTGCTTCACCGGAATTTCCCGATGGTCGCATCCGGAATACCCAGTTCGCGATCGATTGCCACCACCAGCCGCTGCAGGGTGGCGATCACGTCGCGGGCATCTTCCTTATCCAGGGTTCCCGGCTGGTGCCAGATCACCTTCTTCCGCAGCAGGGTTGTGATCTCCTCGACATCCGTGCCTTTGAATTTTTCCGGCAGTACCAGTCCCTCAACATGATCGCCGGCCCCGAACCAGGCCTGTTCAGGAGGTAACGCGAAATGCTGTGCTATCAGGGTGATACTGGTGATAAACCCATGACCGAAAGGATATTCCATAATGAACAGATGGCAGCCGGATTACAAAAAAGTAATGCTATACAAGGCGAACCGGTGCCAGCCAGACGACAACGGGTACTGCGATGATAAAAATCATGCAGAGGGTTAATTCAACCCATTCCATCCATTTCAACGGTTTTTTTATCAGGAAGATGTGGCTTTTACTCCCGTAACCCCGGCAGAGCATGCTGGTGTATACCCGTTCTCCCTGTTCATAGGAACGGATAAAAATTGTACCAATCGTATACCCGACCTGCTTCATCCGGTAACGATAGGGAAGATCGGGATTAAACGGATCGAAACACCGTGTGGCAAGGGACTCGTTGACCTTCCGGTACATATACCCGAACACAAAGAGGTACCTGATCATCATGCCCAGGATAAGTGCGAACTCGGCAGGAAGTCCCATGCGTCCGGCCCCTTCCAGCATATCCTGGAGTTTTGTCGTGGATGACAGGAGGATGATTGAAGAGACGCTGACGATGAATTTGACCAGCAGGATCGCGGAAAATTCAAGGGATTCCGCGTAAATATGGAGACCGAACGGCAGATCGGCGATGGTATGGAAAACAGGATAATACTGGTTGGTAAAAAAGATCTGGAAGAGTATGATGAACAGGCCAAACGGCAGGATCATGGCAAGGCGTTTTACAAAAATTGCTGGAGGGAGATGACTCACCGCCCAGATCATCAGGAAAAATACAAAAAATATGCCCCCGACCGCAAAAACAATTTGTGAGTACGGCACTGCAACCATAGCGATGATCAGGGAGAATGCGCAGATAATTTTCACCCGGGCATCAAGACGGTGGATATGGCTGTCTTTGTACGCGGATTTCTCTATGTAAAAAAGTTCTTCAATCATGGATCATCATGCCTGAAAGCTTCCCATTATTTCCCGTCATCAGTTCCCTTGTACGTGCGGGCGAACGCTGCTTCTGCATCCTCATAGGTGTATGCCATGGGGATCGGGATGCCTTTCTCCTGGAGGGAACGGATCAGCTTGGGCAATACCGGCACGTCCAGCCGGACCGATCTGAGCATATCCGGCTGTAAGAAGATCTCTTCAACTTTTCCCTGTGCGACAAATCTCCCCTTGTTCATGACGTAGACATAATCAGCAACCTCGGCAACAAGCGAGACATCGTGGGTTGAAAAGATAACCGTCATGCCATATTTTCTCGATAACGAGTTGATGAATCCGATCAGGTCATGCACTCCCTGGGGATCAAGCCCGGCGGTAGGTTCATCGAGCACGAGCACTTCAGGCTCCATTGCAACAACCCCGGCGATAGCGACCCGTTTCTTTTCTCCCCCGCTCAGATGGTGGGGGACACGGTGGGCAAGATCTTCGATGCCGACAAGTCTGAGAGCCTCGTGAACGCGGTGATGGATCGTTTCCGGATCCAGCCCGAGATTTGTAGGACCAAAAGCTACGTCCTGTTCAACTGTTGGTGAAAATATCTGGTCATCGGCATTCTGGAAGACTATTCCGACAAATTTCCTCACCTCACGGATATTTGCGCTGGTGATGGGTTCGCCCCGGATTAATACCGAACCGGATGTCGGCTTGAAAATCCCGTTGAACAGTTTGAAAAGGGTACTCTTCCCGGCCCCATTTGACCCGATAACAGCAATACGGGCATTTCTTGGAGCTACAAAGTTCAGGCTGTGCAGTGCCGTGACATTGCCCGGGTAGGTATAGGTGAGATCGCGGGTTTCAATGAGGTGCATGGGGAATCTTCCTAGTGTGGGGAGGGGGAAATTAAATAACCTTTTTAATTTTTCCTCGCGATAAAACGGGATATGCCAAAACCGAGGGCAAAAAGGACCACAACGCCAAAAATGATCGCAAGCGCTTCACCGGGTTTGTCCAGACCGGGGATTGCATAGTCTGTCAGAGGTGCCTCCCATGATACACTGTTCCCGGTCTTTCCCATCTCAGCGGCATGTGCTGATTCGATCCCGGATTCGTTGACAGAAATGGTGTCCGGATCCTTTGCCCCCGACAGAGTCAGGAACGTGCTGTCGAGCCCGTCAGGGTAGGTTGATGCATAATAGGGGGCAAAGATTGCGATTGAAAGGGCGACAACGATACCGGCTGCAATCACAATATCTTTTACTTTACGACTGTCTTCGGGTCTGTCACCGCCAACAATATCGGGCCGTGCATGCATGATAAGGGAAAGCGCAAAGGCTGTTGCTCCCCCTTCGATAATCCCGATGAAGGCGTGATAGACGCCCATCGAAATGAGTCCCGGGGCAAGGGGAAAGGTCCCTGCCGCAGCGAGTTCCACGGCACAGACTATTGCAGGTATGAATAATGAGATCCAGCCGGCAATGAATGCAGCACAAAACCGGTTTTTGAACAGGTTGTTGACCGACCGGTAGGAATAAAATCCAAAAAATCCGCCGATCACACCCATATTGATGATATTTGCACCCATTGCGGTAATCCCGCCGTCACCAAAAAATATTCCCTGCAGTATGAGGACAAGGGTAAGGATAAATACCGCAGCAAAAGGGGAGCCAAGGACAATTGCTGCAAGTGCTGCACCGACTACATGTCCGCTGACTCCACCGGGAACAACGGAAAGGGGGAGGGCCATATTCATCGTCTGGATGGCAAATATACCGGCAGCCAGTACGGCAACAAGGGGGACTTTTTCCTCACTCATCTCTGACCTGGCCCAGCGGAGGGATAAAAAGATGAAGATTATCGCGATTATCCAGTAGATCAGTGCATGAGATATCGGGAAAAAACCGTCAGGAATATGCATGCTGTCCTCCCATTGTTATTACGTTTCTTGATATTTGTAGCACTCTTTGGTTAAAAAATATTGTTATTTAATATTCAGTGAAACATTTTTTCTGATTCATCAGACGCAATATTCCCTTTTAATGGTGTGGAAATTACAGTGTTGTGATGAATATTGAACAACCTGTATCAAACCGGGAATCGGAATCAAAGACACCGGGTATAACGTAAAGAATCGATCCTGAGACCGACAACCACTAACTTTCGGCACCAGAAGGATGAGGCACCATGTAGTTAATACATCATCAATTACCGGATTCGTGTTCGAAAAAATATGCCGGGATATCATTCCGGAAAAAACATCAGATTATGTTTCCGTTTTTTCCCCAGTTCCCGTGGAACTCTCTGTGAATAAAATCTCTCTGAAAACCTATACCACCTTGGTTATGGAAAATAGGGCAGGACAGGAAGGCAGCCCAGATGATAATCATTAATTCTTATCGTTCTTCCCAAAGATTCGCATTATGATGAGGAAGATAAGAAAAAAATGATCATTCCATCCGTGTCCATCCCTCGTCGAGCAATGCGTACATATCACTTGCGTTCACGGTGAGCTCGAACCTGTATGTCTCCAGGCAGACGTCACATGCCTCGCAGGTTATCTGGTCCAGCTGGATCTTCTTTACTTCCCTGACATCAATGGAATAGACGGATGCGTAGTAGTTCTTGATGATCTCCTCATCGGTCGGCATCCGGATATATACCCTCCCGGAGTTCTCTTCCCAGATCTGCCAGGTGGTCTTCTCGCACTTCTTTGGCCGGTAGGAGAAGGATATTTCAGAGCCTATGATGAACTGGCCCATTTCATCCCATTTCTCATCGATAACGGCTGATACCACGTTACCGTCGATTATAGCAATCTTTATTGAGTGCTCCGTAATTACCTGTGCTGTCACCTGGCCCGACCTGTTGCCATAGCCTGCGTGACTGCTCGTGAAGTTGTAGGTGAACACGTGCCGGACAGGGTTTGATTCCTGCTGGACGTAGCTGACGAATTCGAGGCCTGAGCCATCATACCGGTATGTCGGTGCTCCTCTGATCCAGTCCTCTGCAAGCTCCTTCATCTGGCTTTCATCAAGCATCCGTGTGAATTCAACGGTTTCCTGGAGCTTTTCCCGTATCCGGATCAGTCCTGACGGCATGTAGTCATTGACGTTATAGGTCGTCACCGTCTTTGTCTTCCCGTTCGCAGTGAAGGTTATATCCGTGAAGCCGACATCCGTCACGTACTTCTGTCCTTCGTCATACCTGTCCCCGTATGATTCGAAGTTGTTGTCGATGAATACCTTTACTATGGAGTTGAACTGTTCCTTTGTCAGCGCTTTTTCGAATCTTTCCGTAACATTTCCGTCCGACGAAGTGATTGTCAGTGTTGCATGGTCCTGCGTTACAACTAATTCCTGTATTGCATGCGTCTGAATGACAAATCCACCGTAGAATTTGTACTTTATCACGGCGTTGCTATAGTCCGGTTCCCGTGTCTGTACGCACGCTGCTATCGCTGCCGTTATTATCAGAAGCGCAAATATTCCTGACAGTTCTGTTTTCTTCATTTTTCCCTCCGGTATTATTTGTGGTAGTAGCACCGGGTACCGATTCCATTATTCAGGAATTTTATAAAACGTTTTCTGTGAATCAGATTTTATAACAAAATCTGAAACACTCCGGTCCGGGGCAAAGGTCCGGATTCTATCATCTTTCCTGACAGGTATCGCTGAATGGCCCTTGTCATCGCGATTCATTATCCAATGACTAAAAAACGACGTATGCCTGATTCGTCTTTTCGATCTGCCTGCAGGCAATTCACATCCGGACGCATGGTACCGAATCGGGTTGCATTTTTATTGACAGTCTTGCCTGGTGACTTTATATACTGAATAATTACCTTGCAGATGCCTGATGTCAGGTTTGAACTATATGCAATGTGAAAACTCGCCAACCCAAACGGAAAAAGAATAACGGCAATTCAGAAAGAATGGCAGGGGAACTCACACGCTGTCACCATGAGCCATCCAAACCGGAAATCTGTCTAAAAGCCGCGGTGCAGGCCACTCTTTCGGGCACATCGTACCGCAAACCGGTATTCCTGGGGCAATAGTCTGCGGTGGAGAGAACGGGGAAGAGAACCGGTGCCTTTATTGTCAGCATGCCATGACGGGTGGTACTGGTCCATGATATTTACATAGGAGTCAGGTGAAATCTCCCGGGCAATCCACGGTAAGACGAGGTCACTGCCGGCGAGATTTTCCGGCAGGACAAGATGACGGATAATCATGCCGCGAACCGCGATGCCCTTGTCGATCACCAGGTCGCCGACCTGGCGGTGCATCTCCATGATGCCTGTTTTCATGATGGCAACATAGTCCTGTGCATGGGAAAGGTTACCGGCAATCGCATCATTGCCGTATTTCGCATCGGGCATATAGATATCAACGATACCATCGAGAAGGCGGAGCGTGTCCACAGAATCATATCCCCCGCAGTTATAGACAAGAGGGATTCGTAATCCCTGCCGTACCGCAATCTCAAGGCCCGCGAGGATCTGGGGTACAATGTGGGTAGGAGTGACCAGGTTGATGTTATGACATCCCTGTTTCTGGAGGGACATCATCATATCTGCCAGCTTTTCACAGGAAACTTCTTGTCCGTGTGCGCATTGGCTGATGTTATAGTTCTGGCAGGATTCGCAGGCAAGGTTGCAGTGGGTTATGAAGATCGTCCCGGATCCATTGCGTCCTACCAAAGGCAGTTCTTCGCCAAAGTGAGGCCCGTACGAGGAAATTACCGGGAGGATCCCCGTCCGGCAGTATCCTCTCTTGTCATGAAGGCGGTTGACCCTGCATTTTCTCGCGCATACCGTGCAGGATTCAAGGAGTGCAAATGCCCGCTCGATCCGGTCCGCCAGTTCGCCGGATTCAGCACTTCTGATATAGGAGGGATAATCATCTCCCTTCATTGCTTCAACCCGGCCCACTCATCAAATCCCACGATGTTTTTCCCGCTCATTATCCTTCAGATCTCGGACTCCTTTATAATTTCACCGTTCAGGGCAGTGACGAACCGTAGTGAAGAGAGCGTTTCCTGCATGATTTCATCAATATTCATCTCCACCTCACATTTCTTTACCGTCTCGAGGGCTGCTGCTGTTGCCGGCATGGAAGGTACTGCCCGGCATGACAGGTCCCCCGGGTGCGCATCAAAGGTCCCGATACGGCGGGCGAGGGTGATAGTCTCTTCCTTATCGTAGGTTATGAGCGGGCGAAGAACCGGTACTATGACTGCTTCTGAAATTACTGACAGGTTTGCCAGTGTCTGGGAAGCTACTTGTCCGAGATTCTCTCCGGTAATTACCGCCAGCGCACCTTCCTTTTCCATCATGCTGCCTGCCACGTGCTGCATGAACCGTTTGCAGATGACACAGCGGTACCGGGGGGGGATACGGAGCTTATCCATGCTGTCATACAGGGGTTCGCTGTCGGCAATTACCAGAGACAGGGGATTACCAGGGCACCACCGGGACAACCTGCGGTGGTTTTCGATTGCCGCCATGAGGACATCCTTTCCCGCCCACCTTCCTGCATCGAGATGCAGATGGGTGATTTCGCACCCGCGTTTCATCATCAGCCAGGATGCCACCGGTGAATCAATACCTGAAGAGAGCAATGCAAGCACCCTCCCCTGGGTGCCCCATGGCAATCCACCTGGTCCGGCGATGCGGGAACTGTACACGAGTCCGCCAAAGTCCCGCACTTCAACAAAGAGTTCATAGTCAGGAGTATCCAGATCAACTTCAAGGCCAGGAATATGGTCATAGACTGCCGATCCTATCAGGGTACCAAGTTCCTGGCTGTCGGGGCCTGTTTTCTGTTGCCGTTTTGCACGGACGGCAAAACTCATTCCCGCGTGAAGGCTGGCTGATGCCAGAAAGACTGCTTCCTCACAGATATCCTCAAGCCGGGAGCTTGTCCGCGAACAGATACTGACATCAACGATACCAAAAATCCGTGAGACAACATCAGCAATTGCCTCAGGATGGTCACCATGGATCAGGATACGCCCGCGGGGTGTTTCAAAATGACAGGAAAGACCTGAAGCAGAAAGCGCTTTACCCATGTTGCGCAGGAGCATACCAATAAAATGGCGTTTTACCGGCTCGCTTTTTAAAAATAACTCCCCGTATCTGGCCATTACGAGTCTTTCTGCTCTGTCCACCACATCACCTTTGCCGGGAATATTGACCGTCAAGAGAGATAACGGTTGGTGGAGACAATCTGCACATGGAAAGATGAAATTGCATATTCGTCACACGGAGATTGTCCATTATCTGCATCGACAACGAAACCCTTTAATTTCGCAAATGAATAGTGTACTGAAATGGTAAAAAAGGCGATTAAAAAAACTGAAGAGGAACCGCTCAAGTTGTTTTATATTTTTTACAACCAGGAACGCTGGGACAACTGGTTAAAAACCCTCAGTGAATCCAGTTTTGAGGCAGATCCGAAGAGTGACGAGCTTCCTGAAGGTTTCCGGGTGCTTGACAATTTCTCAGTCGACATCTCTGTGTCGGTGCTGAAGATTATCAGGCTTTACCAGAATAAACGCTACACGTTTGAAGAAGCGGTCGATAAGCTTTCGCAGGTTGAAACGATAGTGATGTCTGCAGCACCGGAGGGTGATCTCGGAGAAATTATTGAGATCCTCCAGCTTCCCAAACTTGCGCTCTTTGCCTCATGCAGGTTATACCTTGCCGGAGGTTTTGATAAAGACATAAAGTCGCTTGTCAAAAAGGGAAGGGCTGCGATTGAAAAGGACATGGAGCTGGCTCTTGAGTCGGCTGCAAATATCGGTGCGAGTGTTATTGACGGGGCATCCTGTTGCGGGAAATTCTTAAAAGACGATGTTGAACAGACGACGCTTTTCGATGAATGGCTGATCGAATGCGAGCGGATGGGCGAGGCGATGTCCTCTCTTAAAAACTTTGATGAAGGAACCGGGGACGAGGATTGATCGCAGACCGGGCACGGTTCCGCCATGCAAAAAAGTTAGAGCGGCTGGCAGGTTTTCGCCTTCCCGAACAGGCTTTTTCGGGAACCATGCTCGAGACCCTCTCGTCGCGCCTTGATTATGATGCGCTTGATTTTGCAGTCAGGGAACAGATCCTTGCTTTTTTCAATGATTTCCTTCGCTGCGAATGCAAGGATTCGCCCCTGTGCGGCTGTCCGGAGAAAAAATTTGCAAAAAAAGTGATAGAACTCCGTGAGAACGGTCT
>Ga0105097_10001757_pt1 | contig 10457 bp, 7 predicted proteins | sample PPLLak12cMay2015_FD_87035 | JGI IMG/M metagenome (GOLD analysis project Ga0105097, IMG submission 87035) | Freshwater sediment microbial communities from Prairie Pothole Lake near Jamestown, North Dakota, USA - PPLs Lake P7 Core (1) Depth... | ecosystem: Environmental > Aquatic > Freshwater >... | reverse complement strand
CTGAATAGAATAAGTTATTTTTTCCTATATACCAGTTAGGAATATAACTATGAAAACTTACCCAACTTTTAGTATTAAAGTTGAATGATATGGTCCAAGATTTATTACAAAAGAATTCTGGATCATTCAAATAAACTGGTGTTCTTATTATTACAGGTACTATAGTTCCTTCACTCATAATTATTAATTTTTTATTAAACGCACTGAATTACCAGCTCCTTTATTTGTATAACTAGTATTGTAAGCTTGTGCACTATCCCATCTTAAAAACATACGTTTAGCATAAGCACTATCTTGTTCTGTAGATGACCAAAAATATCCAAGATATTTTATACTTGCAGGAGGGTTTATAACTACTCCAGAAGTAATATTTTGTCCTCCACCACGAGCTGTAAATCCACTTGTGTTTGTAGCACCTGTGTTTGGAGTTTGCCAATGTAAAATACCAGTCTCTTTCATTTTACCACCTGCAATTGTATTGCCACCTAGACAATCAATTAATGTATTCCACTCTGTACTACTTGGAACATGATAACCTAATGGAGCCAATCCTCTAGGATCGTTAACTGCATGCCAATTGTACAATTTACCATATGATGAATTATTTGATGAATCATAATTAACATAAGACCAACATCCTGTACCTGTTGCGTTATAACTATTTAATTGAGCTTGACTAGTGGCTTGTGGTATTGTATCACCATTTTTATAAGTAGTAACATCTAAATTGTATTTTGTCCATACTTGATTACAAATAGTAACTACTGGATAAGGTACTATTGTAGTAGTACTTGTTGTAGTTGATGTAGATGTAGTACTACTACTACTTGTTGTAGTTGTTGTACTAGGAGGGGTAAGAGTAGTGGTGGTAGTTGTTGTAGGAATTGTAATGTATTCTATTGTTTCTACATAGAACTCATTTTTTTCAGAATCATATTTTATATCTTTATCTAAAGGAACATAATCAAGTTTTGTAATTATAATTCTATCAAATTTACTATCATAAACTCCATGTAGTCCTATTCCATTGAAATGATTATCTGTATCTATATCTGGAAAATATCTTAATATTTCAAAAGCTAAATGATCTGTCATAAATCTATTTACACCAGAACCAAATCCTGTTAAATCTACAGCTTGTGATCCTGATATAAGAAATATTTGTCCTCTCTTAGCATCTGTTGTTATTTGTCCTTGAGGAATTTTTAACAACATTTTATTTTGAGTTCCTACATATCCCAAATCAGTTTCTGCAAAATCAATTGGAGGAGCTGCTGCAAATAATCTATTATTACCAATATAAGCCGCTTGAGGATTGCTCGTATCAATAGTTAATAATTTATTATACATTAGTGTTTTATTTTCAAATCTAGCTAAAATAGCTTTGTTTTGAATACCATCTAATGAAATTAAGTTTCCATAATTTTGAGGAAAATCAAAATAAGAAAGAGCTCTATAGGTTAACCAATTATTTACTCTATTATCAGCATCTACAGATTGTGCATCTGAATAAATAGTTCTAAATGGATAATTAGTATAACATACCTTACTCCAATCATTGGGAAGATTTGAATTAGGTGTCTCTCTGTTTTGTTTAGAATATGTTGTATTATAATAATATGTATTATCTTGTATAATAGGAACATTTGTTTGTTGAACCCAATCATCAGGAATATCTGTAGACACATGTGGCCAGAAGTCTCCTTCTTTATTATTGAAGGCTTGTCTAAGATCTGTGTTATAAGAACTTTCACAATAGAAATTAGGCACTCCATATGCAAACAAATAAAAGAATCCATCATAAAATGTTCTATATGTGCCTGAAACCCCTCCTTCAGTTTTAGGTATAGACGCAGGATCATTAGGACAATCAAAGCTACGTGCTTTGACTGTTATAATGTTTGTCATAGTTTTATGTGTAGACAGTATACTTCTTGCAGAGTGCCAGTATTTTGGATATGCAATATTTCCAATTTCATCATAAAATATATCTGAATCATCTATACCATCTACTCTATTATCAAGGAAAAAGGGAAGTTTAGTTTTGTATGCAAATCTACTTATAAATGTATCTCCTCCAAATAAAACTTCTAAAGGATATATTGATGAATTAAAAAATGCTTGATAACCTGTATCAACAGTTGTATATGTGTACATTTGTCCCCATTGACTTGGTGCTACATTTTTTAAAGAAGCATAATAAGAAACAACTTTTATGTCTTGTTCTTTTTCTGGAGTGTCACATAAATCTTTTGTAGAAATTGTAAACCTTGAATTTTCAGTTATTAATGGTGTTCCTGATGAAGATAATAAAGATGCTGTTTCATTAGGATAAGGAAACGAAGGAATATAATCTTCTTCATTTCCTTTTGTTCTTAAAAATACAGAAGATTCTCTTTGAAAGTTATTTATATTCTTATCATCTCCAATGTTTTGAACTCCAGGAATCAAATATGATTTTAAATCTAAAGGTCTTTGTTTTATTCCTGTTATTCCATTTGATGTAATGTTATTTCCAATTTCTGAAGAATAATCATAACTAGCTATAGAATTGAATGAGTAGGCATAATTCTTTCTTGTAATGCCATTTACATAAATAGTTAAATATGCTTGATATGCTGTAAATCTAGCAGTTATATCAGTAGGAGCAATATCAAATGATGCATCTAACGCATCTTCTTGAGCTTCTTTTGAAAGAAGTCTGTATTTAGCATTATTCTTAACTTCAACAAAATGTGCTCTACCACCCCCAAACATTACATTCTCAAGTTTTAATACATCACCTAAGAACGGTTGTCCAAATGATGTTTCAGGAGAATTAAATATTTGTCTGTATTTATTAGTAGAGTTTTCAGTTATAGGTAAAGGTACTGGATTATAACATGGTATTTTAGATCTTCTTCCTCTGTTTCTATTTGTTGGATAAAATCCTTCATCACAAAAATCAAATGGTTGAGTAACTACTTGAGGAGCATCTCCTCCATAAGTTGTATTATATGGAAGTGCCCCAACATCTAATCTACGAGCATACTGAAACTGAATTGTAATACTTCCACATTGTGACCCACACGGCCAATATAAAAAATTTATTAGTGGACTGTTATTACTTGACCATCTAGTATCAGAACCAGGCGTGTAACAGGACACTAAAATGGCTCCAGGAATTTCTACAACATCATAATTAGCAGGACCTATAAGTGCTTTTCCAGTTAACCATATAGGTCTTGTTAATGAACAAAACTCATAATTCTCATTTGCATACATGTCTTTAATAGTATACTTTGCTGTCTCTGGATCTGTATAAGCATATTCCCCAGTTTCTATACATTCAACAAACCACACTTCTGTTTGTTCTAAAACTGTATATGCATTATTTGATGTTAATAAAAAAGGATCATCATTAAGATCATTGTATGGATAGTTTGGATAATATAAAGTTTTATTATTTCTAGTATATTCTCCAATGTTTCTTAACATTCCTTTAGCTACAATAGATTTGTTTGTAGATCTATCTCCTCTAAATATCTTGAATCCAACTATATCTGTCTTTTGTTCTTGTGTAAGATTAGATGTTTGAATTAATGAATTAACTTGAGCAACATCAATTTTTACACCAATTGGAAAAACAGCATTATTTTGCATTGCTGGTTGAAATCCAACATCTAATGTATATATAGGATTTTCATATATAGGACTTACAAGAACATCTGGAAATTTGTGATGTCTAATTTTTTGTCCTGCAAGATCTCCCCATAATAAATCATTACATGGATATTCTAAATCAGATTCCCAATAAGCAAACTCACCATATTGATAGGGTGTAGCATTTCCAATAGATGATCCAGTAGCAACTCCTATTACAGAAGCTGTATTGTATATTTTCCAATAAGGGCTATATCCAACTCCTGTAAGAGGATCAAAGTAATCTGGTTCTCCTATAAAATCTGAATTTGTATTTGGAACATCTGGCAAAGATTCATTGTAATTTTTCATTCTACCAGGAATATGAAAACCATCTGTCTGTTTTCCATTATTCAATAAAAATACAATTTCAAATGCATACACCTCATCACGTAAATATCCACGTAAGTTTGTGGCATTTAATTCATTAGCATAATTTTCATTTGGAGGTATTTTATATGTTTCCCAGTTTAATGATACTTTACTAGCAATAGATTGATAGTTGATTCTATCTATAGATGTTAATTGATCCCACACAAGAATATCCTGTACAACTGTTAAATCTTGAGCAATATCATAATAAGAAAATCTTTCAAAAATATCATTTATAGATACAGTTACATTTACAACACTTTGTCCTGTATAAATAATTGTATTATATGATTCTTCTATAGAAAAAGTTCCAACTAGTTCTACTGATGTAATTGCATTTATTGTTTTAATTACAGCAAGATTATAGTAATTGAACTGTCCACTTAAATCTAATTCATTTATATTAACTTTAATAGATTTACCTACTTTGTAACTAAAATCAGGAGTAGTTAGTTGTGTATTAGCAATAGGTGTAGGATTTGTTACAGAATAATATGATGTATAAGGATTTCCTACAGCATCTGAATATTGTACAGCAAACTGATAAGTTCCTGATGTAAGATCTCCTCCACTTATAACATCTACTACATTTAATGTAGGAATTGAAAAATTAGGCTGTATTTTTAATTGATTACAATCTAATTGATTTGTTTCTACAGCATCACAAAGGTTTGTATCTATCTGTAATATATAAGGAATATTATCTAAATCTAAATATCTTCTAGGATTGAACCCATCTGTCCAATATATTTCTGTTGTGCAATTTGTAATTCTATGTACAACTTTATGTATTGGGTGATTAATATTAAAATTTAAACAACTAGCACTTACAATTTTTCTGTAAATACAATCATTGTTAATCATTTGTCCTATTTCACTTTCTCCTGTAGAAATATTTAATAAGAAAAAAATGTGTTTATTTTTCTCTTGTATAAAATAACTTCCTATCAAAGAGTATCCATTAGGAAAACTTACACAGAGTTCATTTCCTGGCTCATTTTGATAGTTAACAGCTGTAGCATCAAAATTTTCTACAGAAGCATTTAAAGCATAAGTAAGTGTACCCTGTTCAATCTGATTAAGAGATTGATCCATGTTTAGCCCAACTGTAGCATTATTATATTCTGGTCTTATATTTCCTTGTTGTTCTTCAGCCATAATAATTAATTGTTACGTCTTCTTCCATACCTATTAGTACGATTGGGAAGCTCATACATATTAAATCTATTAAGATCATTTTTAATTCTTCTTTGTTTGTCCCAAACAGTTTGTTTTTTCATTTCAATATCAGCCATTACAAAAGCTTCTTCATAAAGTTGTTTATGATACATCATTTTTTGTTGAATCTGATTAAATGTTTCATCATTAATTTGGTTTGTTAAAGTTTCAAACATTTTAAATTTAATGAATGCTTCAACATATTCTCTAATACGATAGTTATCTGGAATCAATTGATTACCCATTCCATCATACTCTGTAGCATAAAATAATAAATGAACAACTCCATTTCTAAAATTAGTAACAAATTTATTATCTCTAATATCAAAACTATCATAACTAGCTGATCCAGGAGTAAATTCTCTTATTGTAGGAGCTCCTTGACTCATTTCCCAATTACTTGTATATTCTACACTACAGTTTTTTTGTGCAGAAATATTTCCTGGTTTTAATAAATAATTGTGTGTAAAAGATCTTGCAATTTGATTATTAGTTTTATAAACAGCTTGTACTAAATTTGGCATACAATCAGGACACCCTGTTGTACATTGCGAATTATTACAAGGAACTCCATTAGAAATTACAGGAGACACCTGTATTGTAGATGCTGTAGCTGCTTGTGAATAAAATGAATTAGCAGACTGATAAGGATAACCAGGAATTTCAGTACACAGCCAAGCTTCTCTTACAGCATAAAAATTATCAGGAAGTCTAGCTTGAAAATCTTCAATAAAAAGAATTTCTTCATTTATTGCATATGTTGTTCTTCCTAATTTTTTTAAAGCTTTGTCTAAATATGTAGGAAACAATAAATCGTCTATAGCACCTGTATCGAAGTAACTCTTAAGTTCCTCTTTAATAGTAGAATAAACTGGTTCTGGTGATATAAAATTATATTTGTAGTAATTGCTCATAATTTATGGTTTCCATTGATTATAAATAAATTGATATTTTTGATCTGTCTTTATGTAATGGGCCAGCAGTCTTGATGTAACTCTTGAGGGTTTAAAATACCAAAACTCAGAATGTCTAAATCTTGCTGCTCTTTTAAACCAAATCCATCCAAAAAAATATCCTTCTGTGTGATAATTAAAATTATATATTATTTTTCCTTTTTCTTTGGTTTTTTTCCAGTCTACAGGAAGGTTTATAAACTCATCATTTAATCCTTTAGTTTTTTTTCTTTTCTTTTTAGTAATAGAAAATTCTCCAAAACCATAAGGCATTTTTACTTTTTCTCCTGTTTCAAGAATGTATTGTTTAAAACTTTCATTATAAGTGTAGATTATATTTCTCCACTGATCAAAAGTTAATTTTGTATTAGGATGTTTTTTGCAAAATAAATTGTAGTTTTCTTTACTTGCTGACCACCAGTCTACTTTTACCCTCATTAATTTGTAGGTTTTGTGTTAGGAGCTTGGCCATCTATTCCTTCAGAAGAAATATCTGATTTTAAGTTGAAATATGTCTGTAACAATTTCTGTGAGGTTAATTGTAGCACTTGTTGTTCTAAATAACCAGGAAGTGGAAATTCTTTATCTAAAGGATTTTTACACCATTCTTCTTCTGTAACATCTGTTCCACAACCACATTCAGGATATAGAACTTCATTAGGAACATCTTCTTCAAAAAAAGCAACAAACCTAATTGACTTAATCATAGGATTGTTTACATATACATATTCATTTGTAATCCAATAGTATTCTTCATTTTTAATTACAGGAAGACTTAACAAATTAATATATCTATTAACAGTTATTTCTTTTAATTTTTTTCCTTTTCCACTCAATGCATTAATTGAGTAAACTCCTTGAATAACATATTGATAATTTCCTTCTGCAATTCCTGGAATTTTAAATTTTGTTCTAGCTATTGTACACTCATCTACATAATTACAACATTCAGAAATAGATACTTCCACCATTTCCAAACAAGGGATAGTAGTAAATAATGTATCTGTAGCCCAAAGCTTTCTAAGATTTGTTTCTCTCTTGATTAACAACAAAGAGTTATTTCTTATTTCAGAAAGAATTACTCTGTCCGTAATAAGACTGTCTGTTGATAAAAGTTTATGTATGGATCTTACATCACTAACCAATTTTCTACCTGTTGCCATAATTTTTATATTCGTGATTCAAATTCAGCTATTCTTCCTTTTACAGGATGATATGCTGTAGCTATACCAGCTCTAATGTTATGCACATAATTATTATCTAAATGCCATCTATCTACTCCACTTAAACTTGGCATCTGTTGGATTCTAACTCCTTTAACTTCTTTAGCCATGTAATGATGTTTATCTCCTGTATGTACCTCACGATACTTAGAGCATCCAAAAGCTTCACTGTTTTTACCTGTAGCAAATAATAAAGGCAAATCTTCTATTTTGCAGTTACCATGATGATAGCCAATAAATGTGTTGCCCAATAGTACAACTTTTGTTGTTGAATGTTCTCTTTGAAATGTAATATTAAGTTTGTTTGAAAAATATACATCTAAAGCATGAGCTAAATAAAATGATTTAGTTCTATCATGATTACCTTGTACAAGAACAACCTCTACATTATCTGCATGTGCCTTTAACACTGATATCGCTGTAACCAACAAATCAAACCCTTCTTCATATTCATTGTCATACCCTGTTAATACATCTTGAGGAGTACCATTTGTAGTTTGATTTTGATAATTGTCTGTATGAAAGAAATCATTTGAAATTGGAAAAACAACAGTTTTAATGTTAAAAGAAGCTGTTGCTTTGTTTAATAGTTCCAAAAGAACATACATAAATTGTTGTTTCTTGTCTTGTATAGTTTCTCCTTCTAAAGTTTTTTTAGCTAAATGAAAATCAGCTATAGATATTTCTAAATCTACATCTTCCTTATGATCAGAAGAATTGATTTGTTTAATTGTAATTTCTGATGGTTTGTAGTTTTTTAAAAACTTAGCAAAGTCTTCAGGAGAGTAATCTTTTGCTTGTTTCTTTTTACTAAAAACAGAAGAAGTAAACTTTCCACTTGGTAACATCTTAGACCAGTAGTTGGTTATGATGTATTTATCTAAATTTATTTTGTGTAGTTTGGCTAGTTCAATATCATCTTTAGGATCAAAGTCTGATACTATTGTGCTCTCTATAGTTCCTTTTTCAACATTTACTTTACGTTCTTCTGTATAATTTCTTATAGGAACTTCATCATCATTATCTTTTTCTCTCAGCTCTTTAAGAAGCTCATTCACTTCATATTCACTTATTCCTAGTTTCTCTGCATAGAACTTTTTACTTTTCTTTTGCGTTAGTAACTCTTCTAATCGATATAACAAGCTTTGATTTTCAGACATATGTATTCATATTAGTTAAAAAATATTGTAAAGATAAAAAATAGTTTTTATAAATTCCAAATTATTTTAGTTATAAACTTAATTCTTTATAACTAAATTAGTTATAAATAAAAAATCCCAGGGACATTTTTGTCCCCAGGAATAAAATCTTGTAAAACCAACAAAACAAGATTTTTAAATTACATAAAAGCTACAGTTGTAGTAGTTGTAGTAGTTGAAGAGTCTGTAGTTGTAGTTGTAGTTGTTGGTGAACTTGTTGTTGTGGTTGTAGTAGTTTCTTCTACAGGTACATTAATATAATTTGTACACACTCCATTAGATTTAACTCTAATTGTTGATGTAAAATCAGGAACTAATGAAGAGGCATAACCTGCTTCTAAAGAAGCTTTAGGAACCGCAGATTCAAAAGCTGACACATATCCATCTAAGTTTGAATACAAATCAAAGGGTCCACTATCAGCTCCTGCTGTTGTTAATGTTATTAATACTGTCATATTATATTATTAAAAAATTAATTTTTTCTTACACAATAGTTAATATTATTCTATTTATGGACATACTCCTAAATTTACTATTACTACTAATCCTGCTGGAACAGTACTTGTAATACTTCTAGCACAAACAGATTCTGTTCCAAAAACCTCTATATTTTGAGGGGTTCCTGAGCAATCAATATAATTAACTTCTCCACCAGTGGCATCATATGTTAAACTATAACTATAACACTCATCAACTATAGGACAAATTCCTTGGCACTCTACACAATCACCATCAAACTCCTCTAAAAAAGTATTATCAACAGGTTCAATACTTGGTCCAAAAACAGTCCAACAATACAAATCAGATGTTCTAATAACAGTTCCTAAAGGAGTTGTATCAGGTAAAACAATATATGTATTAATAGGTTGATCAATACATTCTCCACAACTATCTAATTGCATGACCACATAGTTAATTGTAGTGGTAGTAGTAGTAGTTGATGTGCTACTAGAAGTTGTTGTTGTTGTAGTTGGTTCAACAGTTGTGGTTGTAGTGGTGGTAGTTGGTGTTATAGTAGTGGTTGTTGTAGTAGTTGTTGGTATTAAACTAATTTGTATGTCAATATAGTTAGTGCATATTCCTGTAGATACCACTCTGATTGTAGTAGTTCCTTCGGGTACAACTATTGATGTATATCCAGCCACTAATGCTGCTGTAGATATACCTGTTTCAAATGGAACAATAAATCCATCTATATTAGAAAAAAGATTAAAAGGACCTGCATCCCCACCAACTGGTAAAATTAATGTTATTAATACTGTCATATTTTTTGTTTATTATTATAGACACCCTACAGTGCCATTATTATATATGTAAACTATACTATCATATGGATCAATAGATGTTATTTTTCTTCCGCATACAAATGTTATACCAAATGTAGCAACATGTGTTTGATCATCTCCATTACAGTCTATATAACTTATTTCAGGAGTAGTACCCTCTTCATTATTTTCAAATTCATATTCATTACAATCAGTTAAATCAGGACAACCACTTTCTGTACAAATAGCACAACTTAATATAGCTCCTGGAGCCCAGAAGGCTACTACTGATGGTTCTGCTAAAATAGAAGTACCAACTGTCCAACAAAATCCTTCACTAGTTTTAATAACTTCTCCTGGCAAAAATTCTCCAACAGGTATTAAAGCATTTGCTGTTGTTGGTTGTCCAGCACAATTAGTACATCTAATTAACTGAATTACTTCAAAGAATGGATTAATTGTGGTAGTAGTTGTAGTTGTAATTTCGTTTGTTGTAGTTGTAGTAGTGGTAGGGACTTCTGTAGTTGTAGTGGTTGTAGTGTTTGG
>Ga0105097_10001756_pt1 | contig 10462 bp, 10 predicted proteins | sample PPLLak12cMay2015_FD_87035 | JGI IMG/M metagenome (GOLD analysis project Ga0105097, IMG submission 87035) | Freshwater sediment microbial communities from Prairie Pothole Lake near Jamestown, North Dakota, USA - PPLs Lake P7 Core (1) Depth... | ecosystem: Environmental > Aquatic > Freshwater >... | reverse complement strand
TATGGCGAAGTACGCGGCTTAAATGCACCTCCTCTCAAAGCGTGGGCTCCGGCTTCTTTCACCGCCTGGGCAGTTTCCAGTAGCTGCGTCCGGCTCTCCACTGAGCAAGGCCCGGCGATGATCAAGATTTGATCACTGCCAAGCTGAACGCCGTTCACCGGAAATACCGTATTCTGCGGTCGGAATTCCCGGGATGCCAGCTTGTATGGTCTTGTGATGGGTACCACACGATCGACTCCTGGCAGATACAGGAATAAATCCTTATCTACTGGTCGCCCATCCCCAATCGCGCCAATAATCGTGCGCTCTTCGCCGGTCGAGAGGTGGGCACGCAAGCCAAAGTGCTGCACTCGTTCCACCACATGATCAATCTGCTCCTGGTCCGCGTCGGTTCTCATAATAATCATCATGGTAATTCACTCCTGTGCTAATATTTTCATCATTTACGGATTGCCGCCAGGTCGGGACGCAGGCGGAGCGTTTCGCCCAGGTACACATGCTGGATAGCCAATTGGGGCTGCGAGGTATTCCAATGTAGTAGGACCCGGATAACCCGTCCCATACCCCCTGGAACCGGTATCTCGCGCGCACACAGCATCGGTACATGATCCCAACCCATAGTCCGGGCAGCGTAGGCGGGGTAGTTTGCATCCAGATCGTCAGTCACAGTAAAGAAGGCACTGGCAATCTCTTCCACCTGAATAAGTGGGTTGGCCTCCAGGATCGCCTCCAACAACTCCTGCGTCGCCGCCCAGATCGATTCGGACTCATTCGCCTCAGCTTGTGTTGCGCCTCTCACGCCTCTAATTGCCATAAAATAAACCTCCTGATGAAAAAACCCCGAGACCGCTGGTCTCGGGGTTCTAGGGTTCGGATCCTTCTATGTTCCCTTAAGCACCGCCAACGGCAGCCGGATTTCGGTAGCCGTAAAAATAATAAAAATAGAAAGCAGCGCTTGTGTGGGCCATTGGATATTTCCCCAATCTTATCTCATGCGCCTTAATCAGTCAAGGGATTGTAACCGTTTCTTCCGCCCCTAAAGTATCAGAAACAGGCTGATGACATAGGGCACTAACACCAGCAAAGCCATCAAGGGATTGCCTCGCCTGGAGTTATTCTTGCTGTCCCAATTGAACAGGTAAACGGCCAGGCTAAACGCTAGCAGGGTGCTTGCCAGCAACACGCCTGTAGCAACCCAGGGATTCAAAACCGTCTCCTGTAGATATGCCAGACCCAACATCGCCTGCATAGCCTGGGTAGTCGGCAGCAGGGCTGCAAATGGTTGCACTGCACTTGGAAGGATAGATAAAGGCATCATCAGTCCGCCAATAAGCATAGATGGCAGGAAAATCAGTTGGGACCACAACACTGTCGCCCGGGTGTTGTTGGAAATCACCCCAATCAGCGCTCCCAGTGTGCCGCAGGTAAATGCCGTCAGGATAGTTAGCAACACGAAAGCTGTCCAGTTAATCGGGGCCAGTCCGTCGAAAAGCAGAATCCCAACTACCGTGATTACTGCGGAAGTAATTAAGGAATGGAATATCGTGGAAAACACGGGTATCGAAAGGATGGAGAATGCTGGCACTCCATTGATCTTGAAGCTACGGAAAATCCCTGCTTCGCGCGATTCGACAATCGGGCTTGGCAGCCCCAGGATGTTGCTTGCCAAAACGGCAAAAATCACCAGAGCCGGCACCATGGTATCCAGAAATCCAGGGTTGATTTGCGGCATGATGAAGCTGATCATCAAGAAGAACCCGAACGGAAAAAGATAATTAATGAAGAGCTGATTTGTGTTACGCAACCCAGTCTTAAACTCGAAAGCAAAGTGATTAACAAAGGCAGTCATTGGATGCCTCCTTCGGCAGTGATTTCGAGGAACCGCTCTTCCAAAGATGGACGTTCGACTCGCAGATCGATCAACCGGTCATCCGTTTGACGGATATATTCCAAAACGGCTGAAACCGTTGGGCCGGGATCCGAGCTGTAATAAATAATATATTCTTCATGAATTGCCTGCTGGCTGACTGCCGGGAATACCTTGTTATCCTGATGCAATATGGATTGCTCGGTGCGGACGGACACTTTGGTCAGCCCGGCTCCTGCGGCGGTCAGGTCAGTAGGCGAGCCGCTGGCTACAATTCGGCCGCGCAATAAGATTGCCACTCTATCAGCCATTTTTTCCGCTTCGGCCATATCATGTGTCGCCAGTAATATGGTTGTACCATTATTTCGCAACTCGGCCATCAAGGCGTGAAGCTCTACCCTGGTATTTACATCCAAACCCGCAGTGGGCTCATCCAAGATAATCAGCGGTGGGTTATGGGCAACCGCCAATGCCAGAGCCATTCTCCTCTGCTGCCCAGTGGATAGCTGGTGAAATTGCGCTGTCCTCTTCTCGGCCAGCCCCATGCGCTCAATTAAATCCAGCCTTACCGGAACGCCGTGGTAGGCGCAAAAAAATCGCATCGCCTCGTCCACTTTCATGTTGGCAGGAAGACCGGAGGTTTGCAGCTGAATGCCAACCACCTTGCTCAATTTTCCGGGGTCTTTTTCGGGGTTGATGCCCATTACAGCTAACCGTCCAGAATCGGGTTTGCGTAGACCTTCAAGGCATTCCAGCGTGGTTGTCTTCCCAGCGCCATTTGGCCCCAGCAAGCCAAATATCTCCCCCTGCCCCACTTCAAAACTGATTCCCGAAACGGCGACAAAGTCGCCATAAGCCTTTGTGAAATCATTGACTTTAAGGACAGGATCACTCATTCTGCTTTACCTCCGTGATTGGTTGTTGGCCAGCAGGCTGATGAGAGCCTGCTGGCAGGTAAGATTGTTCAGTATTTATTATATAAGATATTCACCAAGACACACTCACTTAACTGGGCTAGGTCAAGACATCTAATATTCTCACCAAAAGATCTTGCGGATATGGTATAAACCTGCCTGTATGATTTTCGATACCTACCAGCCAACTTCCTGGCAGCGCCGTGTTCAAAAACTTGCTGCACTCCCTTTCTTTTCCAGGATATTAGCCGGCACGCTGCACCGCATAGATCCAGCGGTACTCAACACAAGTCGGGGGAAATACACCGCCACCTCCCTGCTGACCGGATTGCCGGTAGTCTGGTTAATCACGATTGGCGCGCGTAGCAGAAAGCTCCGCACCACGCCTCTGGTAGGCATCCCGGATGGGAACCGGCTGGTGCTGGTGGCTTCCTATTTTGGCAAAGCTCACCATCCGAGCTGGTATCATAATCTGAAGGTAAACCCGGAAGTCCACATCAAGATGAATGGCTTCCAGGCACGCTGCTTAGCGCAGGAAGTATTTTCTCCCGAATATGAAAGCTTATGGGAGATTGCGATTGGCTTATATCCCGGCTATGCAAGCTACAAACAACGCACCAATGGCCGGCACATCCCGTTGATTTCAGTAACCCCTCTCGATCAGAGCGGCTGATATGCAATTCCGCGGCCTGATATAATGGTGTGCAGGCAGGCCATTTATTCAGGAGGCGAACGATGAAGCCGCGGGCAAGAGACCTGGGTATCCCACTGGAAGGAACGCCAGGTCGCTACAACGCCATCACCGATGTTCCTGGTGTAATAGTCGGTCATTCAACCATCATACGGGGAGATGGTCAGTTGGTTGTTGGCCAGGGACCGGTGCGAACGGGGGTTACAGCTATTCGCGTCCACAACCTGGGCTTTGAACCGCTGTATGCTGGCTGGTATTCATTAAACGGCTGTGGGGAGATGACTGGCACAACCTGGATTGAAGAATCTGGCTTTTTATACGGGCCTGTTCTGACCACCAACACAATGAGTATTGGCGATGCTCACAGGGCTTTGGCCGGTTGGCTGTACGAAAATTTCAATATTCCGGCCAGCCTACCCGTGGTGGCTGAGACCTACGACGGCTTCTTGAACGATATCAATGGCTTTCATGTCAAAATGGAGCATGTCTACGCGGCGCTGGAATCGGCAGCCTCCGGGGCAGTCGCGGAAGGGTGTGTGGGCGGAGGTACCGGGATGGTCTGTCATGGCTTTAAGGGCGGTATCGGGTCTTCATCCCGCGTGGTAGAGCCCATCCACGGAGGCTATACCGTTGGCGCACTGGTGCAGGCAAACCATGGCTCACGCCGCCAGCTTAGAATTGCCGGCATGCCGGTAGGCCAGGAAATCACCGACCTGATGCCCGAGTACCATACAACCGAAGGTTTCAACTTGTCCAGTTCCATCATTGTGGTAATCGCCACAGATTGCCCGCTCTTGCCCCATCAGCTAAAACGTCTGGCGCGCCGGGTCCCGATAGGGATCGGGAGAGTGGGTGGGCTTGGCGAACATTTCTCAGGCGATATATTCCTGGCATTCTCCACCGAACGGGTCGGGGATCCGGACGAGATCGGACTTCGGCAGACGATCTCCTTAAGAAACGAGAAGATGAACCCACTGTTCAGTGCAGTTGTCCAGGCTACTGAGGAGGCCATCCTCAATGCCCTGATGGCTGCCGAAACTACCATTGGGATCAACGGCAACATCGTCCACGCTCTACCTCACGATCAGCTTGAACAGCTGTTAAAAAAATATTGCCTATAATAAATGCCTTTGAATATCATGCCAACCAATCCAGCTTACAGCCATTCAGAAAATCGGTTATTTCAGACTCTGTCCGATACGATCCAGGCCGAGATGCAGCGCCTTCAGGTTCCTGGAGTTGCTCTTGGTGTCTATGCTGATGGGCAACAGATGGTTCGTGGTTTTGGTGTCACCAGTGTGGATAACCCACTCCCGGTGACGGAGGATTCCCTGTTTCAAATCGGCTCGATCACGAAAACATTCCTGACCACGCTGGTCCTTTGCCTGGTCGAGACGGGCCGCTTGGATCTGGATTCTCCGATCATTAACTACCTGCCCGATCTGCACATGAGCGATGCAACTGTCCGGGAACAAGTGACGATGCGACACCTGCTCACGCACACCGGTGGCTGGGTAGGAGATTACTTTAATGACTTCGGCGCCGGAGGGGATGCCCTTCAACGAATGGTTGTGGAGGTTGGCCGGCTTCCCCAACTCTATCCTTTGGGAGAATTCTGGTCGTATAACAATTCCGGATTCTACCTGGCTGGACGCGTGATCGAGGTTCTGACTGGCCTGCCCTTTGAGACTGCCCTGAAGCAGTATGTACTATCGCCCCTGGGCCTGAAGAGAGCCTTATTCTTCCCAGAAGATATCCTGCTCGAACGATTTGCTGCCGGTCATGAAGTCATTGACAAACAGGTTGCCGTCGCAAGACCCTGGGCGGTACCCCGAGCGGTCGCGCCAGCTGGTGGTCTGGTTACCGATATCCCCACTTTGCTTCGCTATGCCCGCTACCATATGGGTGAGTGGGATGACTTCGAGAGTCACATCCTCAGCCTGGAGCGGGTAAAAGAAATGCAGCAACCACTCCTGCCTGCCACGGGGTTCAGCCGCATGGGCCTATCCTGGTGGATAGACGATTTCGACGGCGTGAAAATCATCCGTCACGGCGGTGGTACCAAGGGGCAGATCGCACATCTGGCTATCGTACCTGAAAAACGGTTTGCATTGGCTATCCTTACCAATTGCGAAGAAGCTGATCCACTCATCCTGGCGATCCGTAAGCAAGCCTTTCAGTCCTACCTGGGGATTTCATTCCCAATAGCCACACCGCTAAAAATGCCACCCTCCGAAACAGCCGAGTTCATCGGTGAATATCAGAACGCCATGGATACCCTTTTACTCAGCGCGACTGATGGTGGCCTGCTGCTGCAAGATATCCCCAAGGGCGGCTTTCCGACACCAGATACGCCTCCTGGTCCGATGCCTCCTGCCGTGCGGCTGGCATTCTATGCACCGGATAAAGTCATTGGCCTGGAGGAGCCATACCACGAAGCGCGCGGCGAATTCTTGCGGGATTCTAAAGGAAAGGTTGCCTGGCTTCGTCTGGGTGGCAGGGTACATCTCAGGCAATGAGTGAAACTACCAATTCGCCGGCTCAACCAACTTCCTCAGAAGCAAACCTGAGCATTTTCCACCGGGGTTTCGACCGGTTTTACCCGCTAATCCGCTATTTTTATGAGCGCATCCGCGGTCATGCCTGGTTCTCACAAATTACCGCCAACCTATGGCTGGGTGGCGCACCAGATTTTCCACGGGATTACCAATTTCTGCTGGATCATGGGATTTCCGCTGTGGTAAACATCCGCGCCGAGCGTGAAGACGATACTACTTTTTACCACGCTCATCAGATTGATTATATTTCCTACAAAATTCCGGATGTGGCAGCCCCCGATCCGGATACGATCGACCAGGCGGTGCAGTGGATGCAGCACGAGATCGCCGGCGGACGCACAGTATTGGTGCATTGCGCTAAAGGACGCGGACGTTCAGCTACCCTGGCAGCTGCTTACCTGAAGGCTGCCGAAGGCTTATCACTGGACCAAGCAGTCGAGTTGCTAGAGGACAAACGCAGGCTCACCAAGATTGAAGCCCGTCATCGTCAGGTATTGGCTGCCTGGTCGGAAAGATTCTCGCCATACGATTCGTCAACCGGTAACACAGGATAATTTCCCGTTGCAAACCGTGCAATCATGTGAGCATCTTCCTCAAAAGCAAGTTCTGGCAGAGCATCCCCAAACTCAAACCACTGTGCATCAGAAAAATCGTCACCTGATCGTAACTCTCCTCCAACGACACTCGCCAGTAAGTAGACACTAAAAAAGTGATACTTTGCGGAGATGAAGGAAGATGCAACATTGAGGATTGCTTCTATCTTGATCTGCAACCCGGTTTCTTCCCAAACTTCACGAATCCCTGCCGTCAGAAAATCTTCTTCAAACTCAATGTAGCCACTGGGTGTAGCCCATTTTCCCTGGCTGACCCCTGCCAGTCGTTTCCCTAGTAAAAAATAATTCCCCGAAATGACCAGCACCGCCACCGCTGGCGCAGGGTTGCGAAACTGGATAAATCCGCAGCCTGGACATACCGGCCGGTGGCGACCTTCGACTACAATTAATGCCAGCCGGCTCGTGCAACAGGGGCAGTATTTATAATCCCCGCTACGCTGCTCGGGATTAACGTCCTGGGCAGTAAACACCTGGTGGATTTTCATGTTTTCCAGCCTCCCACGGCCAGCGCAAGGATGCGATACAGCTCAGCTTCCTGCCTGGCTTCGAGTGGTGGTACTTCATGGGTTGCGACCAGGTGCTCCGCCAATGCTTGAGCCCTTTCCGCCATCCCCTGCCGTCCTTCATGCTCCCATGTCTCCCAGGAATTGCGCTCTGCCAAATTTGTCAGCAGCACTTCACCACCCCGCAGGTAACGCCGGGTGTGTTTCTGAGCCAGGTAGTTATGCGATCCATCCATCACTTCGGCTATCACCGAAACTGCCAGGGCGTCCTCCCCAGCCTCATAACCGCGCCGGATGCGCTGCACGCTAGCCGCAATCTCATCATCGCAAACTATTTGAGCTAACGATCCCATCACTCCGGCTTCCATCTCCCCGATGCCAGACAGCTCATCCGCACCTGCCAATGCCGGCAGCAGCGCATTCCAGGCGCGCTCAAAACCATTTTGAATATCCAGGGTGTGCGAGTTTGTGGAAAACCCATACACATTGACCGGTAAGCCATAATAGTGAGCGATGTGCACCGTCCCGGCGGAAGCTAGCCCCAGCTCCGCACCTCCCCACACCGATAAGCCGCTACGTGGTTCCATCATCGCCAACCTGCCGCAGTAAATCACCGGCAGCCTGGGGTGAACCAGCCCGGCCAATACAATACTGGTCAGGACTTCCGCGTTTTGCTGCACCAGTGCTCCGGCGATCAAAAACGGGGCAGTGGTTCCAGCGGTAGGGCAGGGCAGTGGAGCGAAGATGATCCCCTGCCGGGCGATTTCCATGATCGCCGCCGTCAGCTCATCCGGAAAATTTAGCGGGCTGACCGGTGACACACTGAGTGTCAGGATTTCTCTCGGATCGTCAACAACTTCTGCCATGCGCACAGCGTGGATGACCTCCGCTGCCGACTGCACGCCTGGACCTTGCAGCGGCTTGATCGTATTGGGCAGCGCATATCGGTACATCGCCAGGGACATGATCTCCCCAGGAACATCTTGAGGGGTGAAGAACGGTGTCACCGTGGTGGCGTTTTGCTGCGCATCCAGCAGCCGGGTGCTCTCCACGACATCTTGCACCTGCGCCGCCCGGCGCTTTCCCGTACGAGGATCAAAAATGTCCCGTGCGCCGCCCAGGTTATGCCAGTGCAGTGAGCCATCACCAATTACCGCGGTTCGGCCATCTCGGCCGCGAAACTTCACTTTTCGCGGGCAGCCTGCCAGCACATCCAGGACAAGCTCAGGCGGAAATAGTACACGCTCTCCGCGTAATATTGCGCCTGCGCCAACCAGGATCTCCCGCCCTTCTCGATGAGTCAGAATCACACCGGTCTCGCTGAGCACTTGTAGTGTTGCCAGGTGGATCGCTTCAACCTCATCCTTTGATAACACATCGAGTCGAACCATCTTCCCTCCTGATTTCTGATCTAGTACCAATCCTTCGACCAATCAGCCTTCTTAATTGTTAGTCAGTGCAGTGTAAAAAAAGCGACCCTTTCCAATCTGCCCCAAAATATACTACAATACCTTCAATCTGGATCATGCCTCAACATCTTGTATTCAATCCATCCATGACTTGATCGGAAACACCCCATGACCCCTATCGCAGATACCACTCAAATAAAACCTGATTCCCGTTTCCTGGCCCTTGCCTGGATAACCACACTCCTGGCTTCTTTTCTTCCGGATATACTCTTCAAAGAACTTACCGGGAGCATGCCGCCCTGGTTAGTGTGGGCTAAGGCAGTTTTTTTGACAGCCTTCATCGCCCTGTCCATATTTTTACCGGAGATTCGGCCGTTAAGAAAATTTTGGGTAATGATGCTGGCTCTCATCCTGCTTGAAAGATTTTTCTATGGCTGGGTGAGCGGCACAGATGCCTGGCAAGGATTATTGAGCCAGATATCAGATTCGTTCGTGAAATCATTGCTGAGCACCCAGGGGATGCGGGTTGCCATTGCTGTGGGAATGATCCTGGTTTTGCTGATCTTGGGTTACCGACGCCGTGAGTTCTTCTTGGCACGAGGTGATATTGATTCTCCGGCAGAGCCAGTGCGCTGGCTGGGCATCAACCGGCCCGTTCCCTGGATTCGCCTGGGGATGATTTCATCGGTAGCAATCGGCTTGGGCTTGCTGGTTTTCCTGTTTGCCGCCGGTCGGCCATCTTTGGAGACATTGAAAAACGTCATCCCTTACCTTCCCTGGGTGTTACTTTTTGCCGCCACGAACGCTTTCGGAGAAGAAATGAGTTATCGGGCAGCACTCCTGACTCCCCTCCACACTGCCGTCGGGAAGAGCCAATCTATCCTTCTCACCGCAGCCCTGTTCGGTATCTGGCATTTTTATGGCGTTCCTTATGGTGTGATTGGCGTGTTGATGGCGGGCTTTTTAGGTTGGTGGCTCGGTAAAAGTATGCTAGAGACCCGCGGATTCTTCTGGCCCTGGTTTATTCATTTTGTGCAAGATGTATGCATCTTCGGTTTTATGGCTATCGGGAGCATTACCCCTGGAGGATAATTAATGAAATTTGGCTTTGTCTTGCCTTTTGGCGACGCCCGTACTGCAGCAGAACTGGCTGCCATGGCAGAAACAGCCGGATGGGACGGCTTCTTCGTCTGGGAGCCGGTTTGGGGGATCGACGCCTGGGTAGCCTTAACGGCTGCTGCGATGGTAACCAAGAAAATCCGTCTCGGCACGATGCTTACTCCGATCTCCCGCATGCGCCCCTGGAAGCTGGCCAGCGAGACCGCCACTCTGGACAACCTTTCTGTAGGGCGCGTCATCTTATCCGTTGGATTAGGAGCAATCGATAGCGGCTTTATTGCCTTTGGCGAAATCACCGATCGCAAACAGCGCGCCGAGCTGCTGGACGAAGGACTTGCCATCCTGACCGGTCTATGGGCCGGGCAACCTTTTGCCTTTGACGGGCGTCACTATCATGTCAAAGCGACCGATTTCTACCTACCCCCGCGGCCGGTTCAGCAGCCGCGCATCCCGATCTGGGTAGTTGGGGCCTGGCCGTTCCCCAAATCCATGCAACGGGCGCTGCGATATGACGGAATTTTGCCAACAGTGATCGACCCCGAAACTGGCGCTCGCCAGGCTCTCCCTGATGAGATCCGCCAGATAGCCGCCTATATCAGGGCAAATCAATCATCCGAGGAGCCCTATGATATCGTCGTAGATGGTCAAACCCCCGGTGCAGACCCAGCCCACACTCTTGAGATTATCACCCCTTGGGCAGAAGCCGGCGCCACCTGGTGGATAGAATCTTTGTGGGACGCCCCACGTACTTCCGAAGGTCTTCTCACTGTACAGCAGCGCATTGAAC
>Ga0105097_10001755_pt1 | contig 10463 bp, 9 predicted proteins | sample PPLLak12cMay2015_FD_87035 | JGI IMG/M metagenome (GOLD analysis project Ga0105097, IMG submission 87035) | Freshwater sediment microbial communities from Prairie Pothole Lake near Jamestown, North Dakota, USA - PPLs Lake P7 Core (1) Depth... | ecosystem: Environmental > Aquatic > Freshwater >... | reverse complement strand
TGGATCGATCGTGAACAGGTTTGCCCGCGCTCCAGTCCGGATGTAAAATGAGGACCCGGTCATTTCCGATCCCCTGACAGCTGCACCCAGCAGGACCGTTGGATCGATCCCGTATACCGTGGACGCGAAAGCCATCTCGGAGAACATATCCGGTGGCACAAACATCACGTTATCAGTACCGAGAAGTATCGTACAACCCAGGTCCACCATCTCCTGTAGTGGAGGATGGCGTGCTGAGGAGGTTACGCCGAGAAGCCAGTTGGATCTGGGACAGACGACGACAGGGATCTGACGGTCTGCACATTCGCGGAGCTGTTTCTTTGTCGCATGGGTGCAGTGAACAAGCAGGTCCGGCTCAAGAGCGATCGCCTCATCCACATCCCTGCTGTCCTGTTCACCCGCGTGCAGGGCAATTTTTTTCCCCGCCTTCCGTGCGCTGGCAACCTGTGTTCCGGCATCCGCAACATCACGGGTGCTGCTGATCCCAAGCCCGTCAGCGATCTCCTCGCCCCCGTCACGCCCGAAGACGACCGTGCGGAGGGACAACCCGTCCGCTGCTTCCCTGAGCGCAGAGACTCCGGCAGTTCCTCCTTCACGGAAATCCGCACACCCTGCCACACCGCCAGCGATCATTCCCCCGATGCTCGCATGCATCCCCCGTATCAGGTCCTCGCGGGAAGCTTCAGCCAGCAGGCGGTGCTTCAGGCCATCCGGCGGGGTGACAAGGGAGGCGATGTCCCCGGTTGCCCCGCAGTCCATTGCGATCGTGTCGCCAAGATGGGTGTGGGCATTAAAAAAGGCGGGGCAGATCCATATCCCGGGTGCCCGTGTTTTCTCTTCAATTGCGGCGATGATCCCGCTCTCGATTATAATATCAACAGGCCGGAGGGTAAGGTCTTCTCCAACGAGTGCATGTCCGGACAGGGTTAATGAGGTATTTTTCATACGCCGTAACTCTTCTTTATATATTGAAAAACGAAATATATTTGCATGGCAAAGAAACAGGGTGGCAGGTTACTCTCATCAGCCGGTCTCGTCAACTACTACGAGAGCGAGGACAGACGGGCAATTCATATCAGTCCGATCACAGTGATGGCCGTATCAGCGGCAATTGGCATTATTATTCTGGTTTTGAACATGGTATACGGATAAATACATAATTCCCGTTTAAACGGGAGTTATCTTTTTTTTAAGGGTACATTCTTTTAGCAAGCCGACCCGCTGATATCTGTGATTCTCAGAGAAACGGCTGTAAAACGGATCCATTCCTGTTGTCGTGGACGGTAACCGCTGGAATTTATTATTCCTTTTGATGCCATGCACCGGCGCCTCGCAAATCTATATTTTAATATAAGTATTTCATACACGCTATACGTTCTTCAGGACGTTTTAGATAGTGGTGAAAAAGATGAAGCAACTTTTGGTTTTGGGGCTGATTATGGCCTTATGTATTGTACCAGTTATGGCAGCTCCGGTGGTTGTTGTCGATGACCAGGGACCAGATGATGAACCCGGTCAGAAAGATCTCAGCCAGCTGACCGTAGAATATACTCTCGGCCTCCTGACATTCTCCGGCTGGAATTGGGATGATACCTCATCAAGCGGGGCAAACACACGTGATGCCTGTACGTTGTTTGACACAGACAATGATTTAAACGCGAACTATTCACTCTGCGTGATTGTGAACGCAACGGGGGGATCTGAGGTAAAACTATATTCCTGCGATGCTGACAGCCGGCAGGATCGCTGTGGCGGGCCGACTGAGGTTACTGCTATCTCGTCGACATGCGCTGCAAGTGTCGTTGCAAACTCTGATCCCTTCTCAGCGGATCCCCTGCATGATGACAACAGTGATTGCTCAACATCTCCCATTTGTTTCACTTCCGACACTGTGGCCAGTTGCACGATTGATTTAGACGATGTTGGGGGATCAACATCTGCCAGACTTCTTAATGTATGCTCGTACCCGTCACAAGAGCCCAACTCGGATCCGTCCGATTGTGTCGTCACGGAGCCATTGGATCCCTGCGATGGGGTAGACTGTGATGATGATAATGTCTGTAACGGTCTTGAGACCTGTGATCCGACTGATGGAAGCTGTGATCCCGGAACAACATTGGACTGCGACGATGGGGATGCCTGCACTGACGACAGCTGTGACCCGACAAGCGGCTGCATCAATACCGCCATCAGCTGTGACGACCAGGATGCCTGCACTTATGACAGGTGTGATTCAGAAACAGGATGTGTCAACGCCGCAATCAACTGTGATGACAGCAACGCCTGTACTGACGACAGCTGTGACCCGACAAGCGGCTGCGTCAATACTGCCATCGGCTGTGACGACCAGGATGCCTGCACCGTCGACACCTGCGACACTCAGGGGTGCCAGCACTCCGCAATCAGCTGTGACGACGGGAAGGAATGCACGGATGATACCTGCGACCCGATGAGTGGCTGCGTAACCACCAATTCTCCGCCCGGCACCGAATGCTCCATTGGTGTATGTGACGGGAATGGCACCTGTGGTGGCGGGACTCCTGTCCCCGAGTTCCCCACAATTGCCTTACCCGTTGGCCTGATAATCGGGTTCCTTGGTGCGGTGCTCTTCATCCAGAACACCAGAAAATAATTTTTTTTCTGACTGACAACAGGAATTCTGATAATTCAGAACTTTTTTGGATCTTTAAATTTATTTTAAAAAAAAGATCCCAGGTCAAAGAGGTTATGTTCAGGATCTCATTAACACCTCTTTTCAGTATGGAATCAAGCTCGCGCAACAGGGAATCCCTGCTCATCTCGGTTATCACAATTAACCCGCACCGTTATCAGTCAGCCGATATATTTTTAAGAGGATAAAGCACATCACACGATTACCATGTACCTCATCATCCGGTGCCCGGGATGCAGGGCATTCACCTATGTTGACCGGTTCCAGCGCTGGAAGCTCTGTCCGGTCTGCGGGCATGCCCATGAGGTCAGCAAAGCACCGGCATACCTCGAAGTTGAGGACTATACGGAAGCGGAACATATCGTAAAACAGATGGAAAAACACCTCCAGACCACAAAGAAAACCGATTTTACCCAGGAAGAAACCGTCGAGCTGCGACATCATTATACTGAAGCGCTCAAAAAAAAGCTCAAGGGGCACCACGCGTAATTTTGTGAAATCTACAAATTCTCCCCGGGAAATTCCCCGGTAATATACTCCACGGGGTATGTCATAATAATAAGAAAAAATGTGTCGGAAAAAAGTCAATTTTTAATCGCGTTCTGCACCTTAAAAATAATCTCGGCTGACAAAACCTCCATTTTATGTGCAGAGGCCGCATGATCAATAAATTCTTTCATGATTTTGGTGTCAGTCGTTCCTGACGCCTGAAATGAGCAGTCCATTCCAAGATCTTTGCATATCTTCAGCCCCACAGGCAATCCTCTCCTCTCTATCAGTCCGACATTTGTCGTTTTTATATCATGTGCAAAACAATATCGCACCTGTTGTCTGATTACCACTCTGTGGTAATATTATATAAATATATCTTATATTTATTCCGCATTCAATATGAAAAAATCGTTCCGGGCATGTATTTATGAGGGGAGATGGTGAGACAGAGAACGATTAACCCCTGCAATGTACTCACCCCGGGTCCCTGATGCTGATGGGGTATCATCTGACAGAAATAATCAGTATCATTACCTTATCTCCTCATTACTTCTCCTCAGTTCGATACCATGAGATTTTCCCCGGTCTGCGATATCCTGTATAGTCTCCAATCCACTTAGCTCCCCGGGCCATCCGGATTCAGAGCGACGCAGGGTCCCGCCACATGTCCGGAAAGAATTATTATCACTATTTTCCTTAAAAAAAACATGAACCGGACCAGTCCGGTGATCTCAATCGGGTCTCACGGGCAGTATTTTTTTCTCGAATGTCACGGAAAATATCCGTATTAGTGGTCCAGTTTTCTGAAGAATGAGTCTGACCGTCACCCATAATTGAGTCGTTCAGATACGTTACGGATTTTCCTCCGTAAAGTACACATTCATCGCATTCCTGTCCATTGTAGCATTATATCCCGATCTGCGGAGTTCCATCATTGAGAGACGGAGCCAGTTCCCGAATTTTCCCCGGGAATTGTTTTCAGGATCCATGGAGGACAGATCGGTATAGCCAAGAGATTTTGCAGCGGGCATGAGAATATTTTGGGCTGCCCAGAAATCCAGTGCTACCGGATCCGTACTTGCAGCGATAATGTTTGTCCGCGTCGCCTCATCGTCAGATGTTCTTGGACCATTGTCAGGAATGGCATTGATCCATATAGCATCAAGAATAGTTATGACCGGGAACCGGGTCTCTGCCATTTCGGTCCCCATACCGCCTTTGTCCACACTCGAATGTGCTCTGCCCCCCATCTGGCGGGTGAGCTTATCCGAAGGGACTCCCATGTAATGCTTCATGGCCCCGGAGACGCCATAATTGCCATGCGATTTCAGGACAGGCATATTGATGATCTTCAGCCGGTCTCCCTCATACGCACCTCTTTCTGAATTCCATATACCTTCTTTGAAGCTCACGAAGGTTCCGTACTCGGTCCTGAATTTCGGGTACGAGACCCGGATGCCCGTTCTGGGATTTATGGTCTCGTCTACGATATACCCGTCATCCATATCACCATCTGCATACTCCTGAACCCGCCTGTTTGTAATGGTATCCCAGAGAAATGTTGATACGTGGTGCTCTCCGGAAAATGATGAGGCTACACGTGTCATCGACTGGGACCGGTCTTCTGCATTATTTTTTACGTAGCTCATATTTCCGCCGGTACCTGTTGGTCCATGCTGGGTCTGGCCGTTGTCTGCGATGATTATCTCACCCGCGAATCCATCCGGATGGTCAACAATTGCCTGAATCAGCGCCCTGAGAAGATCGGTATTTGTCCCGCCACGTTCATCCCACTGGCTGTTTACTTTGATGATTACGACATCGTCCTTTGCAATTAATCCCGTTGCAGACATTCCATTTCTGACTGCGTAGAATGGGGTCCCTTTATGTTCCATGAGTGTGAGGAGCTGATTGACTCCCCCGTCATTACCCGACGTCCCGTTCACCACAAAAATGTCTGAGGTTACATTGGATACCGGCACATCTTCAGTCAGGGGTTCAGGATTTCGTGCTCCAAAAAAATACCAGGCACCGGTAATTAAAATAACCAGAAATATTCCCGCGCCCAGGAGTCTGTTGGTCTGACTTCGTCCATGCCGGTTGGATTTGATAATCGACAGGAGTGGAAACAGATAGACGGCAAACCAGAGATTAGCTCCTGCTATTGATGCCTGCTGGCAGGGATATTCTATGCGTGAGGGTTTTGTACCGGTCCTGAACAGGAACCAGATGATACAGGCCAGCCCCGCGATAAAGAAGTAGAAATTGTGGCGGATCCAATGGATCACTCTCCGTCTGATGGTCATGTCATGCATTTTATCCCATCGTGGTTTTTTCCGTTCCTGTCCTCATGAGAAAATCCTATCGAAATCCAGCCGGGTCATTCAGTTCTATGCACTACTGTTTCTTACCCCCACCTTTGTACTTTTCGGAAGTGACAGTTGACCCGGACGTTTTCAAAGTTACCTATAAGGTACTAAAAACCATATCGAAACAAAAAGAGAGAGACTGAGTACCCGGAGAAACTTATGAAGCAGTATGATGTGGCGATAATTGGTGCAGGTCCTGCCGGATTGTCCTGTGCCATCCATGCCGCAGCACCGGGACGCCGGATCCTCCTGCTCGAAAAGAACTCTACTCCCGGCAACAAGCTCCTGCTTGCCGGTTCAGGTCAGTGCAATTTCACTCATACCGGCGATATCCGTAATTTCCCTGCTCACTATGGTGATCACGGGAAATTTCTGAAACCCGCGCTCTTTTCGTTTCCGAACCTCGCCCTCATCGCGTTCTTTGCAACACGCGGACTCGGTGCGGAAACTGATGCGAATGGCAAGATATTTCCGGAAACGAGGAAATCTGCAGATGTGCTCGCCGCTCTCGTCAAGGAGTGCGGGCAGCGGGGCGTCGACCTTCACTGTGCAGAGCCGGTAACCGGTGTTTCCCACGAAACAGGTGAGTTTGAGATAACAACGCCAAAAGCAACATACCTGTGCCCGGTACTCGTGATTACGACCGGCGGAGCTTCCTACCCGGTGACCGGTTCGACCGGGGATGGCTACCGGTTTTCTGCAGCCCTTGGACAGCCGGTCACCGATATCGCCCCGGCACTTACTCCACTCAGGATCGGGTCCTTCCCGTTTGCGGCATTGTCCGGCATGTCATTTGAGCACCTGCATTTCTCTGTCTGGAGAGCGGGAAAAAAGATCGCTGATCGTACGGGGGATGTCCTGTTTACCCACCTGGGTTTATCAGGTCCGGGTATTCTTGATGCTTCCCGGGACATACGGGCCGGCGACGAGGTCAGGCTCTCGTTTGCGGGGAACCTCGGGCGTGGGGAGTTTGCAGCTGACCTGGCGAAACGTATCGAAGAAAACAGGACCTGGCAGCTTTCCACGCTCCTTGCCGCGTACCCGATTCCCGAACGCCTCAACCGGAAACTGCTTTCCCTGTCTGCCATACCCGCTGATATCAGATGTTCACACTTCTCCGCGGCACAACGATCAAAACTCATCGCAAACGTTACGGAATTTCCCCTTATTGTTACAGCGCCCGGGGATTTTTCGGTTGCCATGGTGACCCGTGGAGGAGTTGCCCTTGAGCACGTGAACCAGAAAACCCTGGAATCAAAGATCGTACCAGACCTGTACTTTGCCGGTGAAGTACTCGATATTGACGGGGATACCGGGGGATATAATATCCAGGCAGCGTTCTCAACGGGTTTTCTAGCCGCGGCCAGCATCAGGAAACGATGGGAGTGCCGGTGAGCAGGGGACGGATACTTTTTCCGCGTTTTTATGAAATTTTTGCGGGTCTGTTTTTTTCAGTGACTGCCATATTACCAACCTGTCAATCACAGCATAGTAAAAATTCCCAGAAAAAACATGAAAACCATGTAACGAGAATTACCCGCCTCAGGGCTCCTCCAGGGCACGGCGGGGCAGAGAAATATTGGGATTTTCTGTTGTTTATCCGCCGCGGGGGCGTCCCTACGGGGCGGCGGCGTTTATCCTCAGGAACAGGAGATTGCCAATTCCCCTGGTTAAATATGAAAAGACAGGAATGTCTGGTTCAGGTTCACTTTTCGTATCCCGAAATCCGGTCAACGGGTTTTGTTTAAGGTTAAATCTAGGTGCCTATGCGAGAAATCAGCTCATCACGGACCCGGTATGACTTACCATCAGACGCCTGTGCAATGATCTCTATACGGTCGGTCTCCTGCGATCCCGCAAGGGTGATCTCGTTTACACCTTTCAGGGGCTTGATGATACCCGTTGCCACCGATCCGCCCGGGTGGGTGACCTTGATATCCGCACTTATAACGCCGCTTCCCGTGAAAATGACCGTGATCTTTGAAGTAACCGGGTTTTTCTGGATATAAAAGTCGAAATTCGGGTTTGACGGTATAATCTGGGTTGGCAGGGGAATGAGAGCACGGGAGGACGGGATGGATGTCTTTGTCGGGGTTGGTGTGATTGTCCCGACATTGGTTGGTACCGGTGTGGGAGTGATCTCTGCCGCTTGCGGATTTTTATCGGTGAGCATCGGTAGTCCGATGAAATATACAGCCGCACTCATCATAATCAACACAATGCATCCTGCGATGATCTTTGTCCTGTTTACCCGTGGTTTTGCGGGTGCACCCGGTTCCCCCGGAGCTAAAAACAGCGCGTCATCGACAGTATCTGATGATCCCCGCTCTGATGGTCGAGGAACCGTAACCGGTTTTTTTGCCTCACGTTTTATTAAAGGCCCGGGTTTTGGCGTATGGTGGGATTCCAGCGTCTCATCCTCATCATATTCCTTCCCGTATTGTTCCAGTAATTCATCTGTATCCGGTTCCTGAATTTCCTCTTTATGGTGGTGCGGAGTCTCGAATTTAGCCGGCACAATAGTATCTACATCATTTTCTTCAGGAATTTCATCCGTGTCAGGTTCCGGAATTTCCTCCTCGTCCTGTTCCAATGTCTGATCTTCAACCGGCTCCGTGCTCTCTTCCCCGGAACCTTTCGATGCATCAAACGGTTCCGGTACTTTCCCCGGAATAACCGGGGCTCCACATAAATCGCAATACTTTACCTGAGCTATGAATTGAGTACCACATTTACTGCAGGTTGACAGCTCCGGTATCCGGGTCCCGCAGGTTTCACAGAATTTATAGCCGGGTTCGACCGGGCTGTTGCAGGTGGGACAGGTACGCTTTAGCTCTGGGGGTGAGGCCGGATCCTCCATGGAACGCAGTTTAGCTCTCACTTATTAAAAAGATGGGCCATTTGGCCGGACCGATTATTCTGCACCGGTTCAAAAATCAACTTCCCCAATCCGTCCACTAGCATGATATTCGTGAATGGAACAGGAGGAAACGGAGAAACCTTCATTCCAGAAGATCAACATTTTCGTATCACATTTCATGAGGTTACCATTGAGTGTTTAAATGTCATCTATAGAAACGTGCGTGAACCCAGGGTTCGCACCCGAACGATGAAAATCATTAAACCATGTAATTCTATGAGGGTTCCCCGCATCAGGGCTTCTCCGAGGCACGGCGGGGCAGTATGGTGTTTACAAATATGCTTACAGGCACTGATCCGCCGCGGGGGCGTCCCTTTTTGGTGCGGGGGGTGCATCGCAGATAATTATGAGGAATAAACATTCCATTACTCACTTCTGTTTAATTTAATTTCATGGGAAATGTATCCCGACTCGAAAAAACAGGTTCCGGGTTATCGTTATTTTTCCTTTTCTTCATTACCAATGCATATCGGGGATCCAGCTTTCTTGATCAGGTAGTAGCCTCCGGCAAGACCGAGGACAACAGCCCCTATTCCGGTCAGTTCAAGCCCAAAGTCAATTCCTGATACGCTGGTGGGATCGAGGAGGATAACCTTCCGTGCAATGGCTATAATGGCGAGGAGCAAAACAATTTCCACGTGGATGGTGTTCTCGCTGAAATACGCCTTGATGGTATCGAGCAGCTCGACACCGATTAACACCAGCAGGAATGCCCCGAGCACCGCGATAAGTTCGTGGGATTCCAGCAGAAAGGAGGGAGTATTGATCAGAGAATTGTAGATATACCAGATAAGCTCTACAAAGGACGCGGCAAGTACGAACATAAGCAGGCCCATCAGGAGCACATAGACCGTCTTTTCGAATTTATTCACTATCTCAATCATACCCATCATCCTTCAACCGGTATGAGGTCAGGTGCAGCCGGGTTATATAATTTCACTACATCACCGATCACGATTACTGCAGGAGGTTTTACACCTTTTTTAGCTGCATCTCCGGTAATTGATCCAAGCGACCCGACAGTAACCCTGCGATCGGTACGCAGGCCCCGCTCAATAATGGCGACCGGTGTTTCTGCTGCCTTCCCGTTCCTGATCAGGGCATCTGCAATCTTCCCAAGGTTTGCAACTCCCATGAGGATAACAATCGTTCCCCGGCTCTTTGCCAGCAGCTCCCAGTCAAGCGCCGGCCCGGGTTTGGTCGGGTCCTCGTTGCCGGTCAGGATAGTAACCTGTGATGCGTATTTCCGGTGCGTGAGTGGGATCCCGACCGATGCCGGGACAGCAAGGGCACTGCTCACTCCCGGCACCATTTCAACGGCTATCCCGGCACCACGGACCGTTTCAAGTTCCTCCCCACCCCGACCGAACAGGAACGGATCTCCCCCTTTGAGCCTGACGACATTCATTCCCTTGTGCGCCCGGTCAATAATCAGGGCCTCGATCTGATCCTGCTCAAGAGTATGCTTCCCCCCATACTTCCCGCAGTCGATCTTTTCAGCCCGGGCGGGGAGCGAAGCGAGGACCTCATCGCCGGGCAACTGGTCGAACAGGATGACATCGGCAGCATCGATCACGGCTCTTGCCCTCATTGTCAGGAGTCCTTCTCCGCCCGGACCCGATCCGACAAGGTATACTTTCCCGCTCATGGGGTGATCCCCAGTTTCCGGTACGCTTCATCGATCAGGTCCTGTGCACGTGCATGAAGCAAAAGTCCCTGTTCGCGTGCCTGCTCAATACTCTGCACATCCGTTTCCAGCCGCTCGGTACGGGTCCCCTCAAGCGAGAGCACTTCGGCGATCAGGTGCCCGCTGTTGCAGTAGATGCCAAGGGGAGTGAAACACCCGCCGCCGAGTTTTTCCATGACCGCTCTCTCAATTGCCACGTCAGTGCGCGTCCGGGGATGATCAAGCACGGAAAGTTCCTCCATGAGAGAGGGATCTGCCCTGCTGACAACGGCAATGGTACCCTGGTTGGGGGCAGGGACAAATCTCTCCGGTGATAACCGCTCA
>Ga0105097_10001754_pt1 | contig 10466 bp, 7 predicted proteins | sample PPLLak12cMay2015_FD_87035 | JGI IMG/M metagenome (GOLD analysis project Ga0105097, IMG submission 87035) | Freshwater sediment microbial communities from Prairie Pothole Lake near Jamestown, North Dakota, USA - PPLs Lake P7 Core (1) Depth... | ecosystem: Environmental > Aquatic > Freshwater >... | reverse complement strand
GAGGCGATCTGATCGCTGCTCCCGGGCGGGCGCCGGGCGCCTGCCCTATTTTCCGCCGAGGGGGTCCTGCGGCGATACACCCACCACCCGCGCGCCGGTGAAAAAATCGATCGACTGGCAGGTGCCTTCCTCGCCCAGGCCCGACAGGCCCCAGGCCCCGCGCGGTGCGTTGGGGCTGAGTGACAGCAGGCTGTAGCCGTTGATCTTGACACTGCCGGTGCGGATGCGGCGGCCGAAGTCAAAAGCGCGTTGCTGGTTGCCGCTGTAGACATAGGCCGCCAGGCCATAGGGTGTGCCATTGGCCAGTTGCAGCGCCTGGGCCTCGGTATCGAAGCTGTGAACAGTTGCCACCGGGCCGAATATCTCCTCGATGGTGTCCGCAGGTTCACAGCCGTCCACCAGGGTGGGCGGCACGAAGTAGCCGCCCAGGTCCGGCAGAGGGGTAGCCTGGATCACGCGGCCTCCAAGGCTGCGCAGCCGTTCCACTTCCGCCAGCACGCTCTCATACTGCTGCTGGTGTATCAGCGGGCCCATATCGGAATTCTCATCCAGCGAATGCCCCAGTCTGATGGCTGCCAGCTGCTGCCGAACCCGCTCCAGCAGGGCGTCTTTTACCGAGCGCTGGACCAGCACGCGGCCAAGGGCGCGGCACCACTGTGCATTGAGGTTGGTGAGGCCGTAAGTGATGCCGATGGCGGCCTGTTCCAGGTCCGCATCCTCGAACACCACCAGCGGATTGTTGCCCCCCAGCTCCAGCTGGGTGGGTTTGAAGCTGCGGGCGCAGGCCTCGGCGATCACCCGTCCACCTGCGGTGCCACCGGTAAAGGAGATGGATTTGATACGCGCATCGCCCACCATCTGCCCGCCAATGTGGCGACTGCCGCAGGTCAACTGGAAAGTGCCGCGGGGCAACCCCTGGGCATGGATGGCTGCGGCCATGAGCAGCGCCGAGTGGGGCGCCCACTCCGAGGGTTTCATGATGCAGGGAGCGCCGGCGGCGAGGGCGCTGGCGATCTTGTGTGAACCGATCGCGGTGGGGCCGTTCCAGGGCGATACCAGCAGCGCGGGGCCCCAGGGCCGGCGCAAGTATTCCACCGCGCCCGCTTTGCCCGGCAGCGCCTGCGCCAGGTTGCCATCGCGAATATAACTGGCCGCGCTGCGAAAGATGACAGGGGCGAGCTGGGCCATGCGTCGGGTGGTGTTGATGATCGCACCGGTGGTAATCGCATCGGCGACGGCGATGCGCTCGCGCAGGGCCGGTTGTGCCAACCGGTCGGCGATGCGATCGAGGATGTCGGCACGCTCGGTTGCAGGGGTGTTCTCCCATTCACCCGCCTCATAGGCTGCGTGGGCAGCGGCCAGCGCGGCCTCGACCCGCTCTGGTGAGCAGGACATTTGCTCCTGCAGGGGCTGTTGGTTGTTGGGATCGCGCAACATGTTGCCGCGCTCAACTGTGGGCGCTTCCACGCCGCCGTCGATATAGTTGAGTAGCGCCGGTAAGCTGTCAGCCCCGTGCTGGTGTTGTTTCTGTTGGAGATGCTTCACTGTCTGCCGCTACCGTTGCAGTTTCGCGCAGTCTGGAATAGCCGCCCGCGGGCGTCTTTGCGGATTGTCAAATTAGGGACGCAATAGCGCTACAATGACCTCTGCACGGGTTTTCCGAGGATTGGGCAATGCTGATTTGGATAACGCTCGCTGGCATGGGCCTGTTGCTGCTGCTGTATGTGGCCCGGTATCGACGCCATCCGCCGGGAGAGTGGAGCGCGTCCGCCGCCTGGTTGCGCGCCGGGATTTACTTTTGCTTCTGCCTGGCCGTGGCGGACCTCAGTGGCGCCCTGCGGGCCACTCTGGCAAGCCCGCTGGTGTACCCCGGGCAGTGGGCGGACCCCTGGTGGTGGCTCAGTACCGCGGTGGTCACCGTATTCATCTTCGCCGCCTACTGGGGTTACTGGTATCGCAACACCCTGCGCTTCGGGCGCAAGCTGGATGTGCTGCCGCAATTGCTGTTTGGTCTGTGTTGGGGAGTCACCACGGGCCTGTATTTCCTCTCCTTCTGGCAACTGGCACTGGCGGTCGGTCCCGACTGGCCGCTGTGGGCGGTGTGGCTGTTGGCCTATGCGCTGATTTCCCTGTGGCAGGCCCTGTGGATGGATATGTACTGGGACGTCTACGTGTCACCCGAACACGATTCTCCCGCCTCCATCCGGGCGAAAGTGCCGCGCACCCATATCCCCAATATGACCCTGTGCCTGACCTACTTCGCGATCTACCAGAACTACTGGATATTCATCGCGCTGCAGACGGTGGCACTGCTGGCGGCCTCGTTCGGCATGCGCATGCCTGCCCCCTGGAACAGGGAGCCCACACCGCCCGCGCGCCGGGTGCCAGGCCTGCTGGGATTGCCCCGCGCCGGCGGGTATGTACCGCCGCACGCCTAGAGCGAGCGCGCGTGGGCGAGGGCATCGCCAAGCGTTGCAAAGGTGAAGGTAGTGACCTGGTCGGGCTTGAACCCCGACTTCGCCAGTGCCTTGAGCGGCTGGAACTCAAATTCCGTCATGCACAGCGCAGTTCCGGTCTTGCTGCAATGCGAGATGAATTTTTGCAGTGCCGCCAGTCCGCCGGCGTCAAGGATGGAAACGCCATCCATGCTGAGAATTACGCCCCCCTGTTGCGGCGCCTGCTGGGTCAGGTCGCCGAACACCCTGTCGGCCGCAGCGAAAAATAGCGGACCCTTGATCCGGAAGGCCTTCCACCCGGGGGGTAACGCCTGCGGCAGCAATCTGGTGTTGCCGCTTATGTCCGTCAGCCAGGTCATTTCCGCCATCTGTTTCATGAACAACAGGGAGGCCAGCACCACCCCGGCACTGATGGCGATTACCATGTCGAACAATACGGTGAGCGCAAGGCAGCTGCAGAATACGATGATATCGCTGGAGGCAGAGGTTCTCACGAGACTTGCCGCCTTGTGAAACTCACTCATATTCCAGGCGACTATCACCAGCAGCGCGGCCATGCTGGCCATGGGCAGGAGTGACAGCGCCGGCGACAGGGTGAGTATTGCCAGCAGCACCACCAGCGCATGGATGGCGGCTGCTACCGGGGATTGCGCGCCGGCCTTGACGTTGGTGGCTGAGCGCGCGATCGCGGCAGTTGAGGTGATACCGCCAAACAGGGGCGCAAGGATATTTCCCAGACCCTGGCCCAGCAACTCACTGTTGGCGCTGTGCTTCTTGCCGGTCATGCCGTCCAGCACCACCGCGCACAACAGGGACTCGATTGCCCCGAGCATGGCGATGGCAAATGCGGCGGTGAGCAGATCCTGCGCGACCGGCCAGCTGGCAGCCAATGGCGGCTCTCCCGGCGAGCTTCTGGCCCAGGGCCAGGCGAGGTCCGGCAGGGCGGAGGGTATGCCGTCAATCCGGCTGCCATCACTCGCCAAAAAGTGGAAGGAGTTGCCTATGGTGGCGACCTCCCAGCCAAATATCGAAAGCAGCCAGGCGAAAGTCGCGCCGATGACGAGGGCTGGCAGGTGCGGCGGGATCCCGCTTCCCAGCTTCGACCACGTCATCAGCACCGCCAGCGTCAGCAGTCCCACCAGTACCGTGGGCGGATCCAGCGCCGGAGTCGCCTGGAGTATGGCAAGCACCTTGCCGCCAAAGTGTGTGGGCAGGGTATCGAGCTGCAGTCCCAGCAGGTCCTTGAGCTGTAGTACGGCGATGACAATGGCAATTCCCCCGGTAAAGCCCAGAGTAACGGCCTGTGGGATGTACTCGATGTAACGGCCGAGCCGCAGCAGTGCCATCAGTATGAGGATGAAGCCCGACAGCACGGTTGCAATCAGCAGGCCGGCGAGGCCGTGCTGCTGAACAATAGGATAGAGGATCACCACGAAGGCCGCGGTCGGGCCCGAGACGCTGTAGCGCGAACCGCCGGTGAGCGGGGTGACGAAGCCGGCAACGATCGCCGCGTACAAACCATATTGGGGAGCCACACCGCAGGCGATGGCCAGGGCCATGGCCAGGGGAATGGCCACCAGCCCAACGGTTATCCCTGCCAGCACGTCGCCCTTGAGTCGGGCGAGGTTATAGGGAGGATCCCGGAATGACTCGCGCAGGGCGTGGCCGATCCGCAATGAGAATAAATGGGCGCGGTGGGTCATGCGACGCGGTCCGGGCTAAAGTGAAAGTGGGTCACTCCCGGAAAGTACTCTTCTACCGGCTCATTTCAATGGAAATAATACAAGTACCACAGGTTTTCCTGTGGGCCAAAGTCACGCCGGGGAGTTCGGGTCGCTTGCCTGCCGGACGCGGTTTTCCTATACTTCGCCCCGCCGTGCCGGCATAGCTCAGTTGGTAGAGCAACGCACTCGTAACGCGTAGGTCCGGTGTTCGATCCACCGTGCCGGCACCAATCAAATCAGGTAGTTACAGCGTCAGAATAAAAACACCGGCTCAAGCGGTGAAAGCACGACGTCTGAATGCCCTGGGAGCAAGGCTGTAATGGCATGTTAAGCCGCACTTTTTTTCTTCTGTGCCAGTTCACGTATCAGCTGCCGTCGCATCGCGGTGGCGGGTCCATTGGCTCAGGGCGGCTTCTCGACGCCCAGTTGCCACAGCAGGAACGCATACTCGAAGGCGAGCTCGCGCAATTGGTCGTAGCGGCCGCTCTTGCCGCCGTGGCCGGCGGGCTCCATGTCGATTTTGAACAGCAGTGGATTGCTGTCAGTCTTCAGCGCGCGCAGTCGGGCCACGTACTTGGCCGGCTCCCAGTACATGACCTGCGAGTCGTTGTAGCTGCTGGTGACCAGGATCGTCGGGTAGTCTTTTGCCTCCAGGTTGTCATAGGGGCTGTAGCTTTTGATGTAGCGGTACTGCGTCTCGATCTTTGGGTTGCCCCACTCTTCGAACTCACTCACCGTCAGCGGCAGTGATTCGTCCAGCATCGAGTTGATCGCATCGACGAAAGGTACCTGGAGTATCACGACCTTGAACAGATCGGGCCGCAGGTTGGTGATCGCGCCCATGAGCAAGCCGCCGGCGCTGCCGCCCATAACCGCGAGCTTCTCCTTGCTGGTGTATCGCGCCTCTATCAGGTGCTCGGACGCGGCGATGAAGTCCGTGAAGGTATTGCGCTTGTTCAGCATGCGACCGGCATCATGCCATGTCTTGCCGAGCTCGCCGCCGCCGCGCGGGTATGTCACCGCATAGATCAGGCCGCGATCGACCAGGCTGAAGACAGGGTGAAAGAAAACGGCCGACTCAGGCGAGCCGTAAGCGCCATAGGCGTAGAGCAGGGCGGGATTGCTGCCATCCTGAACTGTTTCTTTTCGCATCAGCAGCCACATCGGGACCTTGACGCCGTCCTGCGCCGTCGCCTCGGCCAACTCGACGCGATAGCGCGCCGGATCGTAGCCGCCGGGCACCGGGTCTTGCTTGCGGAGCGTGCGCTCTCGCGTTGCCGGGTCGTAGTCGAATATCGAGGGCGGAGTCAGGGGCGACTGGTAAGCCAGGCGGTAGAAGCTGGCCTCAAATTCGGGATTGTTCTCCGGAGCAACGTCGAACGCAGCTTCAGGGAAATCTATCCGGTGGGTGGTGCCCCCGGCATGCTCAGTCACCCGCAGCTGCGGTACACCGCCCTCGCGCTCCTGTAATACGTGAAAGTCCCGGAACAGATCGACACCCTCCAGCATCACATGCTCGCGAACCGCCACCACCTCGCGCCAGTTGGCGCGCGACGGGTCGCTCTCGCTCGCCACCACGAGGCGGAAGTTGGGTCCCTTGTCGTTGGTGCGGATCCAGAACTCACCGGGCCGGTGATCGACCACGTACTCATGACCCTGTTCGCGGGCAGCGATCAGTCGTGGCTCTTCCGCGGGCTGGCTTGCAGGGACGTAACGCACCTCGGACGTGGTCCAACTCGAGGTGGAGATGAAGATCATCTCCCGGTCGCGCGACCTGGAGACGTAGGTGCTAAAGCGCTCGTCGTTTTCCTCGTAGACGAGCGGGTCTTTCGCCTGTCCGATGACGTGGCGGTAAACACGGTACGAGCGCTTGGTCTGTTCGTCTTCCATGGTATAGAAGAGCGACCGGTTATCCTCGGCCCACACCATGCTGGTCACCCGGGGTATCGCCTCGGGCCCTATGCGGCCGGTACGCAGGTCCTTTATATAGAGTGTGTACTGACGGAAACCGGTGTTGTCGACGGCGTAGGCCAGCAAGTTGCCGTTTGGACTTACGCCAAGAATCTCCACGCCCACGAACGACTTGCCCTCCGCAAGGGCGTTGACGTCGAGGATCACTTCCTCGGGCGCTTCCATCGAACCCTTCCTGCGACAGTGAATCGGGTACTGCTTGCCTTCTTCCGTGCGTGAGTAGTAGTAGAAACCACGGTCGAGTACCGGTACGCCCATGTCCGTCTGCTGGGTACGCGCAAGCATTTCCCCGTACAGCTGTTGCTGCAGAGTCTCGGTGGGCTGCATGAAGGCATTGGTGTAGTCGCGCTCTGCGTAGAGATAGGACTCCACCTCGGGCGTACCCTTATTGCGCAGCCAGAAGTAATCGTCGACGAGTGTATCGCCGTGCAGCGTAGTGGTATGCGCTTCCCTGCGAGCAACCGGTGGTTGTAGCGCAGGCGCAGGTGCGTCGGCGAAGGGGGCCTGCGCGGGCGGCGGTGCGGCGCAGCCGTGGCCAAGCAGGCCCAGCAGGAGAAGCGTGGCGATCAGTAGCGAACGGCGGTTGCTGTACATGGTTTGAAGTTCCCATCTAGAGTCCAAGCGGAGCCCTTTTCGTCCTACCGCTCGAATGGTTTAGCCCAGTTTGCAGGGAAACCCCGTTGCCCAGCCGGTTCGCGGAGTCCACTGTGAATTACTGGTGTTTTTGGCTGCGAGCACGGGCGAGGCGGCGGAATAGCCAGCTTCGAGCCGGCTCGATGCCCGTGCGGACGAACTCTAGGGGGCTCGGGTCCATCAGGAAGCGCCGCTGGCAGCCTTCAACGCCACTGGCGCCCGCGAAGAGAATGCGATCGCCGGTTTGCAGCGTGGTATCGAGCTCAGGGATGAAGTCGCGGCGCTGGCCGCGCTGGAGTAGCAGCGGCACGGTGCGCAGGGTATTGGGGGGATCGGTCGGGTCGATGAGCAATTCGCGCAACAGCAGGGGGGTGTCACCTGGCGACTGCAGCACCTTCCGTAAACCGGGATAGGTGGGGAGGCAGTCGAAAACCCAGACATAGGGGACGCGCTCGTCGAGCTCCAGGAGCAGGCGCGTGATGATCTGCTCGGCCAGCTCATTGCCGCGCTGTCGCACCTGCAGCAGGAAGCTGTTTAGCAGCGGTGACATCAGGAGCTGCAGGCATTCGTGTAGCATGACATCTGACTTGACGAAAACCAGATCGGCGCGTGAGGCTTCGATGAGACTGCGAGCGGCGTACTGGTTTTGTCGAATGAGCAATTTCAGTTCAGGCTTGATGCGCCGCGCGCGCGACACCAGGGCGAGGTTGATCACGTCACTTTCGGTACCGGCAATCAGGCCGATGGCGCCATCGATGCCGGCGACACGAAGACTGTCCTCTGAATTATCGCTGCGCTGTAGGTGGGGTTCATCAATCAGGCGAAAATCGTCGTCGATGGCAGTCCAGGCGCACCCCGCGGCCTCCAGCGACCGTGCCATCGCATGTCCAAAACGGCCGAAGCCGCAGATAAGCCAGTGCCCCCCGGGCATGGCAATGGGGCGCGGGCAGCTGCTCTCAGGTGGGCTGGTGAGCCATTCCTCTACCCACAGTACAGCGGGAGAGTTGATGCTGCGTGCAAGGTTGGTGGCAAACGTTGCAAACGGATCAATGACTTTAACGTTGCCGAAGTCTTCGAGATCCGCTAGTGCAAAGGAATCGTGCACACGGGCGATCACGTCGAGTGCCGGTTGCGCCACCGCGGCACCGATGGCGATGGCCTGTGCAACCTCATCATCACCCACCAGTACGACAAGGGCGCGGCAGTGCCGGTGGGCTATGCCCGCTTCCTGCTGAATTTCGGGTAATCGGGCATCGGCGCTGAGCACCAGCGGCGAGTGGCGGAATTCCTCGACATCGATTGCATCTGCGCGATCGCTGCGTTCCTCTATGATCACGGTGCGAAAGTCCAACTCGTCCAGGGCATGGGCCAATGCGCGTCCGCTCTGGCCGTAACCGGCAATGATGATGAAGGGCTCCTCAAGGCGTCGCACACGAGTAGTGAAACGGCTGCGCGCCAGTGCGGCGCGGAAAGCCTTGTCTTGTACAAGGCTTATGATGCTGCCCAGCGCGTAGGCCCAGCAGGTGACCGACAAATAGATGCTGAAAATTGTCCAGGCGCGCTGGGCATCGGTAAAGGGATAGGGTAGCTCACCGAAGCCGATGGTGGTGGCGGTATAGCTGATGACGTAGAAGGCGTGGAAGATCCCCAGATAATACGGCTCACCATCGGGCCCGATGCCGGGCATGAGGGTCAGGCCAAACACCGAGACGGCGTAGGCCAGTATCAGCGCAATCAGCGGCGCACGCAGGCGCCGCAGGGCCAGAAGGGAAACATCACCCATCTACGCGCTCACCTGGTCTGCCGCAGGGTCTCGCCGATGAGCAGGATGACAGAGACGATGTTGGCAAGGAGTGCGCCGCCGGACAGCGACACGATCAAGGACATGGTCTCACCGTTCATGGGCTGTTGGTTTACGTACACATGCCAGGTCCAGATCAGGCTGGCGGCAATCAGCTGGAACATGGCCACCAGGCTGGTGGCCAGGTGGGTTGCGCCAATGTGGGTGCGATCGCCGAATTTGAGTACCGTGGCGATGAGGTTCACCACCACGGTGGCGAAGAGCTCGCTGGGGTGATGCAGCTCCGGCCGGTCGATTTCGCCGATGAAGAACCCGAAATTGAGCGTGCAGGCAAAGATGATAAAGAAACCGAATATGACTTTTTCGAGATTCATTGCGGGTACCTATAGAGAACAAGTCAGGCAAAAAATGAGGATCGCTGTTTCCAGGCGAATTGGCAAGGGCTCAGTGCAATAGACAAGCGAATGTATCACCTCCGTCCCGGGATGGGTCTACGGAAAGCTCCAGGTTTTGTGCGCCGATCATTCGAGACGAGCGAATGCGAGTTATTCCTAGTGGAAACTCTACGATCTTCACATTTCCCGGTTCAAGCAGAAAATAATTCGGTGTTCCAGCCCCAGGCGGCACCTTGAGTCGCTGGAAGCAGTTGTAATCCACAGCTTGAGACTCACCGAGGGCAAAATCTGAGATAGGGGTCTTCGGGTTACCCGTTGATGGTAATGGGTATACGGGGCTAACTTCCCCGCGCGATGTTGGTGGCACGTTTTCTGTTGGCGGGCCCGCTGCCCCTGGTTTGTTCGCTTCATGTGGATCAAACGCCATGATGGTTGGGGCGAACTCGGCAGCGGCTATAGCGACCGAGATGCCGTTATGAATGTTCTCGGGTGTGTTCTGGCGCGCAGCAATGACACCGATTAATTTACCCTGCCCGTCCAGGAGTGGGCCACCAGAGTTCCCCTGCGCGACGGAGATTCTGGCAAGAATGACATTGACCGGCGCGCCTGCGAATATGTTTGACTCAGAATTCACTGCCAGGTCAGCAATGGCACCGTCGAGCGGTACCAGGCTTATCCCCCTCGGGGCGCCCCACAGGAAAACTTCCATCCCCGCACGCGGACTGGTGGCGCTTAGTTCAATTGGTATAACCGTCGCTGGAATCCTTTCCAGCTTGAGAATTGCGATGTCATGCTGCTGGCTCTCCTTCCAAATACTCGCGCTAACTTCTTCGCCGAAAGCCGTGCGCACCGTCACCGGTGCAACTGCCTTGCTCTGTCCCGGGGCTGGCCGCTGCAACGCCGGCTCAATTACATGGGAATTCGTGATCGCAAAGATAGTGCCGTTGATGTCGAAGAAAAATCCGCTGCCGGATGAACTGCCGGCGAAAACCTGTGCAACGCCTGCCTGGGTGCGCTTGATCACACTGTTTTCTATCTGGGATGGGGATGTGAAATCGACCTGGTTAGTCTGCGCCCGGCCCAGCGTCGAAAATCCAAGCAAAAGAAGCGCAACAAGAAACACATTCACAGATTTTCCCCCCGTGTTATGAAAAGTCGCACGCACACCGGTCCAGTTTATCTCCCAACCCTAACAAGAGGTCTAGAAAGTCTCGGACCATGGCCTTAGATCAAGTTCGTGGGTCCAGGCGCTGCGTTGTTGACTGTGCAGCATGTAATAGGCGTCGGCGATGGCCTCGACATTGAGCATGCCATCCGGTCCGCGTTGCTCAAACCAATCGGGAGCAAGGGTCAACAGGCGATCGCCATGGATCCCGCCATCAATGATCACGTGTGCCACATGGATGTTCTGGGGTCCAAATTCGCGCGCCAGGCTCTGCGCCAGGGCGCGCAGACCGGCCTTGGCGGCGGCGAATGGGCTGAAATT
>Ga0105097_10001750_pt1 | contig 10472 bp, 4 predicted proteins | sample PPLLak12cMay2015_FD_87035 | JGI IMG/M metagenome (GOLD analysis project Ga0105097, IMG submission 87035) | Freshwater sediment microbial communities from Prairie Pothole Lake near Jamestown, North Dakota, USA - PPLs Lake P7 Core (1) Depth... | ecosystem: Environmental > Aquatic > Freshwater >... | reverse complement strand
AGCGAAAAAATGAGTGGTACTTTTTCGAACAGCCGCAAGGCCGCTCATGCTATCCGTGAAAGGCAGGAAAAAGACATAGCAGTATTCAGCTCCAATAAAGTTACGGTAGCCCTGGGACTCATTCTTCTACGTGCGGCTGAAGCCATCGAAAGCGGGAAATCATTTGCCGAAGTTACCGGAAGTATTGAAGACTGGGTTTCGAAAGCACACCTTATGGTGAATGCCCATTCACTTAAATACCTGATCAGGGGCGGACGGGTAAGCGCCATGAAAGGATTTTTCGGTAAGCTGATGGGGATTCAACCGATCATTATCGTGACCAAAGAAGGGAAAGCAGAGCTTTTTGGCAAACCCACCTCGACCAAACAAAGCATGAAAATGGTGATGGATGAAACCATTAAACTGATTGACGGAAAGAAATTGTGGGGTTATGCCATTGCCCATGCTCAAAATCCGGAAGGAGCAAACTGGTATGCCAATGAAATGGAAGGGATCACCGGGATGAAACCCAAATTTATTAGCGCTGCCTCGCCGGTACTTGGCACCCACGCTGGACCAGGGGTGTTTGGGCTTGCCTTTTTGCTGGAATAGAGCAAGTCTGCAAATGGTTTTTCCAGTTTTATTCAACCTTGCCAAAGCATGCTTTCACAATTTTTTAAATAAAATACATGGTTAAATCTTTTCTCTTTTTCTTACTTTAGCCGCCATTAAAAACGTGATAGCGGTTAAAAGGAATTTCAGATGATTAACAAGCAACTGGTTGACCCAAAAAGCATAGTGGTTGTCGGCGGATCGAACGATGTTACCAAGCCGGGTGGTAAGGTACTGAAAAACCTGATCGATGGAAATTACCAGGGGAATTTGTATGTGGTCAACCTGAAGGAAAAAGAAGTGCAGGGAATCCGGAGCTACCAGGATCCGGTTAGCTTACCTAATGTGGAAATGGCCATTATTGCAATCGCTGCCAGATTTACTTTCGATTGGGTAAAATTCCTTACTGAGGAAAAGAACACAAAAGCGTTCATCATCCTTTCAGCTGGTTTCAGTGAGCTGAATGAAGAAGGAAGAAAAATAGAAAAACAGATTGTTGAGCAGGTAAATAAATTTGATGCTGCGCTTATTGGTCCGAATTGTATAGGCATGCTCACTCCTGCTTTTCATGGTGTATTTACACAGCCTATTCCCAAGCTTGATTCGCATGGTTGTGATCTGTTATCAGGTTCCGGAGCTACGGCTTGTTATTTCATGGAGTCGGGCATCCACAAAGGATTATCCTTTTCCAAAATTATTTCAACCGGAAACTCCGCCCAGATGGGAATTGAGGAGATGATCCAATATATGGATGAAAGTTCTCCTCCCGAAACCACCTCGCGCGTAAAGCTGCTCTATTTTGAAAACATCAATAAACCCCGGTTGCTTTTAAAACATGCAAGCTCCCTCATCAGGAAAGGATGCAGGATTGCAGCGATAAAAGCAGGGAGTTCCGAAGCAGGAATCCGTGCCGCTTCATCACATACCGGCGCACTGGCTACGCCCGATGTTGCTGTTGATGCTCTGTTTCGTAAAGCGGGTATTATCCGGTGTTACATTCGGGAAGAGCTGGTTGCAGTGGCTTCAGTTTTTCTCCACCCTGAAATAAAAGGAAAAAACATTGCCATTATAACCCATGCCGGGGGTCCGGCAGTGATGCTTACTGATGCATTATCAATTGGTGGATTAAATGTTCCGCCGATAACAGGAAAGTATGCCGATGAACTCAAGGCGAAATTGTTTCCGGGCTCATCTGTGGCCAATCCGATTGATTTTTTGGCAACCGGAACAGCAGAACAATTGGGAATGATCATCGATTATGTAAATGAAAAATTTGACCACATAGATGCGATGGTTGTGATTTTTGGAACACCCGGTTTGGTTCCCATCAACGAGGTTTATAACTTACTGGATGAAAAAATGAAGACATCTCCCAAACCCATCTTTCCGGTTCTACCATCCATTATAACAGCAAAGAATGAAGTTGCGGAGTTCCTGGGTAAAGGAAGGATCAACTTCCCGGATGAAGTATTGTTAGGTACGGCATTGGCCAAGGTTTACTTTACACCCGAGCCACAACCAGTGGAGATTGATGTTCCGGAAATCGATGTTCAGAAAATAAGGAATATCATTGATGGCGCATCATCAGGTTATATTTCTGCAGTTGAAATTCAGGGATTATTGGATGCCGCGGCTATCCCGAGAACAGGCGAAACCATTGCAGTCAATTTAAATGACGCAATAAAATCAGCAAAAAAAATAGGTTTTCCTTTGGTGATGAAAGTGGTTGGACCTCTGCACAAATCAGATGTGGGCGGAGTAGTGCTGAATGTCGAAAACACCGCCAGGTTAAAAGATGAGTTTGCCAGGATGATGAAAATTCAGGATACAACCGGGATATTGCTTCAGCCGATGCTTTCAGGAATGGAGCTATTCATTGGGGTAAAGCGGGAAGAAAAATTTGGGCACATGGTCTTTTGCGGACTCGGTGGCATTTTCATCGAAATTCTTAAAGACGTTCAATCGGCCCTTGCTCCTGTCAGCATAGACGAAGCATTGGACATGATAGCAAAGTTAAAAGGTAAAAAAATACTTGAGGGAATTAGGGGACAAAAAGGAATTAACATAGGAACCTTTGCTGAGATCATCACCAGAGTATCGGCACTAATAACAGCAGCGCCGGAAATCGTTGAGATGGATTTGAATCCTTTGCTCGGTTCTGGCGATAAAATTATAGCTGTGGATGCAAGAATCAATATCCAGAAAAATTATTAATTGGAAACATTTACTTTTGTAACATCGTCTAAGAAGAATATTTAAGCAGAATAATATGGCAAACATTGCATTTGGAAGCAAGTATTTTATTTTTTCAAAGTTCAGCAGCATTCCCAAAACATCAAAGATAGAAGCTGACAGAGCCAACCTTATAAAAGAATTCAACGATTTGAATGAATTTGCGAATTCAAAGGAACTAAAAGATTTTTCAGCCCTTGGTAAATATCTCGAATCGAAGGAATGTCAGAGTTTGCGATCATCCATCGATGCCGACAGGAAAAAGGAGCAGGACAAAATCAAGCTTTATGAAACCCGAAAAAAATCAAAATCATTTAAGGATTATTTCAAGTTCAAGACATCACCAAAACTCAAAGATTACCTTGCATTCCTTGCCTCGAAAGAATTAAAGGATTATGAGGAGCTGGAGAAGACTGTCACTTCAAAGAAATATGAAGAAGAAAAGAAAAATTTTGAAAACCAAAAATCAGCAGAGGATAAGAAGGTTCAGGAATTCAATGGAATGAAGAAGTCCAAAGCGTTCAAAACATACTTTAAATTCGCAGGGAGTCAAAAACTGAAAGAATTCAGTACCATTTCCGGTTCAGCGGATCTGAAAAAATATTTTGATCTTGAAACCCTGATCAACTCCAAAGAATTTCAGAAACAAAAAAGCGCTGTCGATCCGAAGCAATTTAATGCTTCACCGGAAAATAAAAAGATTCAGGAATTAGGGCAACTTAAAAAATCCAGATCTATAAAATTGTACTTTAAATTCAAAGAATCGGCAGCCTATAAAAATTATTTGTCCTTTGAAAAATCAGGAGAACTAAAAAAGTATAATGAACTGGAACAATACCTAAATTCTGCCGCTCATAAAGACAAACTGGCCTCTGCAACTAAAAATCTTGCTGCTCTCACCGGTCAGTTCAGTGATTACCTTCAAAAGAAGAAATCAAGAAAGATAAAAGATTTCTATCACTTCCAGAATTCACCAAAGTATAAAAGTTTTCAGGCATTTGACAAATCAAAAGAATTGTCAGATTATCTTGCTTTAGAAAAATACCTCCAGTCGGATGATCACAAAACCCTCCTTAAGTCCATTGAAGAAAAAGATACTGCAGAAAAGGAAAAGAAAAGCAAATACGAAGCTTTTAAAAACTCTAAGAAATACAAGTGGTATCTTGGGCTTAAGGATTCGGATAAATTCAATGTGCTGAAAAAATGGGAAGTGGTTTTTGAAGATGATTTTACCGATAAGCAACTGGATCGTAAAAAATGGATGACGCGCTATTACTGGGGAGATAAACTCATCAATGACGCCTACGCCTTTGAAACGGATAAGGCGTTTCCGACCGACGGGAAAAACCTTGAGTATGGAAACAGCCATGTAAAAATTGTGACCCGTAACGAAAAAACAAAAGGCAAGATGTGGAAGCCGCCCTTCGGATTTATTCCACGGGACTTTACTTACACTACGGGATTAATCAGTACGGCTGGATTGCACAAACAGAAATTCGGAAAGATCGAAGCAAAATTAAAGATCAACTATACCAAGCCTGTCGATTACCATTTCTGGATGGCTTCACAAATGAACCTGCCTCATGTGGACATATTAAAGGTTGCCGGGAAGAAATCAAAGGTTGATATGGCTAATCTTTATGGAAATGTCACAGCCAAAAAAGCACCCGAAAAGAAAACCGCAGAGTTTTCCGGACTTGATGTGACCCAGGATTTCTTTATTTACTCCCTTGATTGGACCAAAGATAAACTCACCTGGAAAATAAACGGTGTGACAGTAAATGAACAAACCAAGGGAATTCCGCAGGAGGAGATGTATCTAGTCTTTAGTTGCGGCATAACCGGTAAAACCGAAAACCTTGGGCTACCTGCATCGATGGATATTGATTGGGTAAGATGCTATAAACAGGTTTAAAGTTCAAGGTTCAAAGTCTAAAGTTTAAATTCTTAATTAAAACTTTAACCCAAAACTTGCATAAATAAAGGGCAAGGCATCCACTGAATAATAACGAAAGTTAACTGAAGTAGTAAAACTGGTAACTGGTTCGTATTGAAATCCTACAATGTAATAATCAAGCTTTGAAATTTCATCCGGCATTTTCATATTCAGGTGATCATATCGCCCAAGCGCCTGAAAATATTTATTTAATACAGCTGAACCGTAAACTGAGAACCCATAATAATCGGTATTGTTGTCGAATCCATAGTTGTAAATATAAGTGTACTCCCCTCCTATCCTGAATTTTTCAGCTTTATAACCCGCAAACCCTGAAATTACAGATTTAGCATTTTTACCGGCGCCAGTATCAGGCGAAGGGCCATAATCAAGGTAAAGCTTTAAGGTGATCCGTTCAGTAGGATAATACTGAATATTGTTTGAATAAAGAAACTTGCTGTTTTTGTCCTGGTATCGGAAGGGTCCCTCGCCATTAACTACTGAAAACTGGTTAAGTAATTTATCCTTATATTTAAAGTCAAACTGAATTCCAAAATCAGCAGGCATTCCAAGCCTGAATTTTTCCTGGTAAGTTACATCTATATAGCGGTATCCCCAGAATTTATCCTGAAAGGTAAGATACTGGGTGTTCAATAATTCTCCGACACGCAAAGAAAAATATTCACTGATATCCCATTTTATTTCCGCCATCTTCAGGTAAGCAGTATATTTACTTCCTTCAAAATAATCGTAAGTCATTGGATTCCCCGTACTGTCGGTAATACTCACAATATTGGTCGTCCTGGTAACATCAAGCATGATCTTACCACTGACTTTTTCCGAAATCTGGTTGAAATAACCAAGGATGCCCTGGTTGAATTCAAATGCCGCCTGCGGTTTATAAGTGTCTTTGAAGCCATACCTGAATCCGGTATAAATCTGCCCGAAGGCATAGCTGCTCTTCTCTTTCATGATTTCCTGGGAGGAACTCTGGCTGAATAACAATACCGGCAATACTAAAAATAAAAAGAAGAAAAACCTGCTGTTCATCGGGCTTTTTTTGTCCGAACAAATTTAGAAATATAATCGTCAAATCATATCATAAGTCTGTTAAATTTCATTTCAATACATCCATTGGTATGAACCTCCTAATAAATATTTTTTCTCTCTGCTGTTTTCTATGTAAAAGTTATATATTTGACCACTGATTTTTTATTTAACAGACATCCTTTTTAAATGTTAATGAACAATGAAAAATACCCCGATCAATTCAGAGATTGTCAGTAAAAGGTTAAAAGAAAGCGGTATCGTAAGTGTTGGCCGTGCATCCATCCGTGAAATTAAAAGACTCATTGACGGAATTGAAGCGGATTCCGGAGAAAAGTTTATCAGGATGGAAATGGGGATCCCCGGATTGCCTCCTTCCCGAATTGCGATTGATGCAGAAATTGATGCGCTTAACAGGGGAATGGCTGCAATCTATCCTGACATCTATGGTATTCCTTCGCTTAAAAAGGAAATTGCAAGGTTCTGCAAGCTTTTTCTGAACATCGATGTGAGCGAGGAGGGGTGTTTGCCAACAGTAGGGTCCATGATGGGAGCATTTGCTTCCTTTCTTACCATCAACAGGATGTATGCCGACAGGGATGGAACCTTATTTCTTGATCCCGGGTTTCCGGTTCATAAGCAGCAATGCCGCATCCTCGGACAAAAGCATTATGCCTTCGACGTGTATAATTATCGCGGTGATAAGCTCCGTGATAAGATGGAATCGTATATGGAATCAGGTAAAGTTTCATCCATTTTATACTCAAACCCAAATAATCCATCCTGGATTTGCTTTACAGAAAAAGAGTTGAAAATAATTGCCGAACTTGCTGACAAGTACAATGTAATTGTTATTGAAGACCTGGCTTATTTTGGAATGGATTTCCGAAAGGATTACTCAAAACCCGGCCAACCGCCATACCAGCCGTCTGTTGCTCATTATACCGATAAATATATATTACTCATTTCAAGTTCAAAAGCATTCAGTTATGCAGGCCAGCGGATAGGAATGATGGCTATTTCAAATAAGGTTTTTCAAACCATTGCTCCTGACCTGAAGCGGTTTTATGCTTTTGACCAGGTGGGAAAGGCGATGATATTCGGCTCGGTTTATGCCATCAGTTCAGGAACAGCCCATACGCCGCAATATGCACTTGCGGCAGTGCTCAAAGCTGTGAATGACGGCACTTACAATTTTATTGAGGTGGTAAAAGAATATGGGGCAAGAGCCAAGGTGTTGAAAAAAATGTTTATCGATAATGGGTTTAAGATCGTTTATGATAAAGATGAAGACCAGCCCATTGCCGATGGATTTTACTTCACATTTTCCTACCCGGGTTTTACTGGCGATGAATTGCTAAAGGAATTACTTTCCTATGGAATAAGCGCTATATCTCTCGAAATAACCGGCAGCGAAAGGCTGGAAGGGATCAGGGCTTGCGTTTCGCTGATTCAGCGGGAGCAATTTCCGGTGCTTGAAAGCCGGCTGAAGACGTTTCATGAAAATCATACGGTGAAGGGATAAAAAAAAGAATAATGAACAAGGATTAACGATTTAAGATTTTAGAAGTAAAGCGAGAATGTAAAAATCATAATTCGAAAATCGTTAATCTTTATGCTTAAATAACAAACCATTATTTATACCATACAAAGTATGCCATTTCTCGCTTCTTCAATCAGGAAATCAAGCTTGCCGGTTTCAGAATCTTTTTTGATTTTCTGATCCCAATACCCCCATTCTTTTTCGATAATCCAATCTCTAAGCCTTTTAAAATCATCCATCGAAAGGGAGTTGATCTCCTTTTGTATTTCTTTAATTTTGATTATCAGTCTTTTTTTATTTTTAAAAGCACCAATAATTCTCAGTAATGGTAGACTCGTTCAAATGAAAAGAAAAATTATTGTCAGGTTCCAATATAACTGGAAATCATATTTAAACTACCAAAATAACTGGTATCGAAAGGCTGGAAGGGATCAGGGCATGCGTATGATTGATTCAGCCCGAGCAGTTTCCGTTGATGGAAAAACGGCTGAAGATTTTTCACAAAAATCATTCTATGAATTAAAATCCATTTCAGTCCTTGAGGCAGCGCACTGACAAACCATAAGTTTTCTGTATGTTATCACGATATATATTATCATAATTTGCACTCAGGGTTCTCGTAAATGATTTACTTGCATTATATTCAGTTGAAGACCATAAATGATTATATACGCTCGCTCCAATGAAAAAACCATTATCGTTTAAACCGCCAGGCACAGCCTTAAAACCTGAAGTATTGGTTCCGTTTCCTTGAGAATTCCATCCATAGGTCGATTTCATTTTAATCCCGACATCAAACCCACTCCAATTTATTGTATTACAATCCACTGTAGGATCAACAAACTGAGTAACAGTACACCATTCAGAATCAGTCGGAATATGCCATCCCTGAGGACAAATCCCTTGATTTCCAAGAACAAAATTGTAATTCATCATTTCGTCCCATTGGTAAAGGCCACCATATTCATCACAATTTATTGAAAGGTTGGAGAAGCAATATTTTTCAATTATTCCATTGTTTGTTTGCTCAACTGATCCGTTAACCATGGTTCCAACATTAAGATTTTCTTTGAGCCAGCATTGATTTCCTATTTGAACAGTATTATAAACCTGACCCTCATAAGTAACAGTAGGAATCTCAGTACAAGGTTCACCATTGCTACCTCCACTTTGAGTTGTAAATTCCAATTGGTTACCATAAGCTGTACCTATATTATTGGTTGCGTAAGCCCTCAGATAATAGGTTGTATTTGCGCTTAACTCATTAAGTAAACTTAAAAATTCACCTAGGCTTATGCCATCAATGGTATACTGATCATCGATTGTCGGATTGCCTGCAGTGTTCCAGCACACCCCTTTGACAGTAACATATGCCCCACCATCACCCGTTATGTTTCCACCGCTGACCGCAGAAGTCGGTGTAATATTTGAAACTTCAGTTGTTATAACAAAAGGAATAGTTGCAGTGGAAGGATCTCCTTTCATGCAACGGACATTAAATCCATAATTTTTATCCGGATTGCCGGGAATATTACTTTCTGTCGTAGTAATAAGTACCTGGGAAATAGCATTAGTTTGACTACTCTCGGTAGATGACCAAAAAAATGAACTAAAATTAATATTGCCGAACATTCCACCTGAAGAACGTGCACCATCCGGAAGAGCTGTAAATCCACTACTGTTAGTTGCGCCAGTGTTCGGATCAAGCCATAAACCCGTGCCCGTTTCAAGTGTTCCTGTCGATTTCATTTGTCCGCCAGCAATTAGATACCCACCTAAGTATTCCCTCAGAGAAGCCCAATCAGCATAGGTTGGAATTCTCCAATCAGGAGGACATATGGCCTGAATTCCTTGCTGATTTGAATATTGCATCATCTCATTCCATTGGTACATACCGCCATAGGTAATGCAGTTTTGTGAATTATTATCGTAACAGTATTTCTCAATAATACCATTGTTTGTCTGATTATTGCTTCCTGCGATCATGCTACCAACATTTAAATTTTCTTTCAACCAGCATTGATTGTCCATTAGCAGTGTGTTATAAGTCTGGTTTTCGTATATTACAGTTGCACCACCTGGACACGGGATACCCATAGCAGAAAAATAAATTTGGTTTCCATAGGCAGTGCCCGCACTATTAGTTGCATATGCTCTTACATAATAGGTGAGATTAGGACTTAAACCAGTTATGTAACTGGTGAATATTCCTGTCCCTGAACCATCAATAGTATGAGAATCTGAAAGGTCAGGATTAGGGTCAATACTCCAGCAAAGACCTCTGGATATTACTTCGGAACCTCCATCATCTGTCACATTGCCCCCGCTTGTTGCTGTTGTTTGGGTAATATTTGTGGCCTCAAGAGTTAAAACAACTGGGAAGCCTGATGATCCATCATTTCTTACACATCTAATGCTATTACCATCTGTCTTCCAGCCGTACCCTAAACCAGTACTTGCATCCGAATAACTCAAAAAGGAACCTATGATAGCATCATTTGAGTTGAAATCTGAAGAAGACCAATGTGATGCATAATATCCCATTTGCCAAAAATCACCTTTGCCAAAGCTAAATTTCCCACCAGGCAGGGCACTGAAACCGCTTATGTTGGTTGCCTCCATATTTGGAGCGTTCCACAAGCCTGTATTGAATTCAATAGTGCCATGAGTTTTCATCTTTCCGCCTGCAATAGTATTTCCGCCCAAATAAGAAAAGAGTTCATTCCACTCTTCCGATGTTGGTATATGCCAACCATCTGCTGTTGGACAAATTCCCTGCACTCCGGGGGCAGTCTGATATTTCATCGCTTCGTCCCATTGGTAAAGCCCTCCATAAATTTCGCAATTTTGAGGATTATTGTCGTAACAATATTTTTCAATTATATTATTATTAGATTGCAGATAGCCACCAATTATCATTGTTCCAACATTTAGGTTTTCCTTTAGCCAACATTGGTTACCAATCTTTTCTGTAGTATAGGTTTTGCCTTCATAATAAACAGTAGGAATGCCAGGACAGGGTATATTTCCGGCAGTAAAAACCAATTGATTCCCATAAGCAGTCCCAATAGCATTTGTGGCATAAGCCCGAACATAATAGGTAATATTTGGACTTAATCCCGT
>Ga0105097_10001749_pt1 | contig 10473 bp, 8 predicted proteins | sample PPLLak12cMay2015_FD_87035 | JGI IMG/M metagenome (GOLD analysis project Ga0105097, IMG submission 87035) | Freshwater sediment microbial communities from Prairie Pothole Lake near Jamestown, North Dakota, USA - PPLs Lake P7 Core (1) Depth... | ecosystem: Environmental > Aquatic > Freshwater >... | reverse complement strand
CACCTGTCTTACCATTGATAGAAGACGAGTTCCTGATTAGTCATGCAAAGGCAAGTAGTGTTTTTATCTTTCTCTCGGTAGGTTACGGAATTTCAATATTCTTTTCCGGACTTCTCTCGGGAATCTTTGGATACAGGAAATCCATCATCCTTTCCTTGCTTGTTACGGCTCTTATGTTTTTCTTAATCCCCTTTGTCAAAGTCTTTGCTGCTCTTTATGTTTTTTCCCTTATCATCGGAATGGCAACCGGTATCTATATTCCCGCTGTCATTCCTCTCATTACCAGCTACTACGACGAAAAAATTTGGAGCAAAACAATTGCAATTCATGATTCTGCTGCGTCCATAGGGGTTTTTGCGGCACCCTTGATTGCCATCTTTCTCCTTCGCTTTTTTTATTGGAGAGGTGTATTGGGCGTCATGGGTTTTGTTTTTGTTCTTGTCGCCATCATTGTTTATTTTCTTTTCAATGAACTGAAAGTTTCCCGTGTTACCAAAGCAGTGTTTGGAAAATTTATCCGACGAAGAGCATTGTGGGTTCTCAGCATCATCTGGGTATTTGCAGCATCAACAAGTATTGGCGTCTATTATATAACACCTCTGTTTCTTACCAAAGAGCTTTACCTGGACATAGGATACGCGAACACGATTTTTGGCATATCCAGGCTCGGTGGATTCGTTGTGGCAATAAGTTCTGGTTTTCTTGTAAGCAGGTTCAGCATTCGCACTATTATGGTTTCAATTTTGATTATCTCCGGAGCCTCAACAGCGTTTGTAGCGTTAGCAAGCGTTAAGTTTATTGGAATAGCCCTTTTCCTCCAGGCAAGTTTTATTTATGGCTTTTTTCCTGCCGGGCTTATTGCAATTTCGAGAATTTTTGACATGAATGTCCGGGGTCTGGCAACAGGTTTCATTTTTGGTTTTGGTGTAATTATTGGCTGGGGCGTTACCCCCTATCTGCTTGGCCTCTCAGGCGATTATTTGAGTTTTCAAATTGGTATTCTTCTACTTGGTGTTGCAGTCATACTGTCGAGCAGCCTCGTATTTCTGTTGAAAGAACTTCGCCCTGAAAAAGAGTGAGGGTTCAAGGGAGATACTCTTGAACCCTCGAACCCTTGAATCCTGTTGATTAATACTGATATACCGTTGGTACCTTCTGAGCCTTCTCCTGGCCCTTCCAGTATTCGATGCGCTCTTTCACAAAAGCTATCCATGCGTCGACATCAGCCGCCTTAGAACCCTTGGAAACAACGTCTTTCCTGTAATCTGCTATAACAGGGTCTACAGCTTTAATCCATTTGGCCGCCTCAGCATCAGCCAGAGGAACAATCTGGCCTCCCTGCTTGGTAAAATAGTCTTTTCCTTCGATATCAATCTTGTTCCACTCTACAAACCATCTCTGGTTAAACTCGTTTGAAAATTCGGTTATGGTCTGCTTAACATCAGCAGGCAGGCTGTTCCACTTGTTTTTATTCATAAGAACATAGAAGCAATATGCGCTCCCAATTTTCCATGATGCAGTGGTATATTTTATAAGTTCGCCGGTCTTAAATCCCTTCAGTGTCTCCAGTGGCAGCAAGGCTCCTTCAATGACCCCTCTTTTCATTGAATCATACATCTCTGGGGTTGATACAGGAATTGGCACTGCTCCAAGGGCTTTCACGATATCACCAAGCCGTCCGGTTCCTCTTAGCTTTAATCCTTTCGCATCCTCGAGCGTCTTCACGGGCTTACTCAGGGTTTGAACAACATTAATTGGAGATGTGCTGAGCATGAGCACGTGGTAATTGTCGAAATCTTTTGGTTTAAACTTGTTGTAAAACTCAACCGCAACGTGGCCGGCTATCCATGGGCTCGGAAAACCAAGTGGCAATTCCATGATTTCCATGACAGGAAAACGCCCTCTCGTATAAGAAAGGTTCGATAGCCCTATGTCAGCAATACCAGTCTGAACACCAGCTGCCATCTTATCAGCAGAGAGGAGCGTGCTGCCGGTATACTGGGTTATCTCAACTTTACCAGCAAGCTTTTTGTTCAGCTCTTCGCAGTATTTGCCCATCATCACTGAATTCATGTGGGTAGGTGGAAAATAGTTAGCCAGTTTAAGCTTAATTACATCAGCAGCGGAATACGTTGAAAAAGCAAATAACACCACCAACACAAGAAATGCTACCTTTCTTCCCATAAGTACTACCTCCTTTATTTGTTTGTTACAATCCATCATCACACTATACGTGTTTTGATCAGCTAATCAAATGGTATCACCTTATTGTTTGACGTTCAATTCATTTTGAGACCTGACTTTCCATTAAGCATACTCACTTGAAGAACAACGAAGGAAGCCACAGGGCAAGCTGAGGAAAGAGAAACAGAAGCCCTCCAACCACTACAAGTGAGATTAAAAATGGGGTAACACCTTTATATATTTCCCCCATAGGCACCTTTGTAATGTTTTTTACGACGAACACGCAAACCGCTACCGGCGGTATAACGACTCCTATCGCGACAGTAATGGCGATGACAATGCCAAACCAGATAGGATCGAAACCAAGTTTTTCTACTGCCGGGTAAAAGATCGGCGTTGCCAGGATCATAAATGCAAGGTCATCAATAAAAGAGCCACCGAACAAATATATAAAACAGATAATCAACATAATGAGGTAGCGATGGATCGGCAAGCCAACCTGCCACTCTGCAGTTCTTTGGGGAATTTTGGTAACTGCTATAAAATGGCCAAGTATTACTGATCCGGCAATGAGCATAAGGATCATGCCGGCAGTGCGAAGCGCCTCGGTAACAGATGTTGTGTATCCCTTAAACTTGAGATCTCTCTTAATGAGTGCCAGAATAAGGATAGCGAAGGTACCAACTGCTCCTGCTTCAGTTGGCGTGAAAAAGCCTGTCATGATTCCACCGACCACAACGCAAAAAACCATAAGTACCCAGAAAATTTCCGGCAACGATCGCACCCTTTCACTCCAGGTCGACTTTGCCGACATGGGTGCAATCTTAGGGTTAATCCTGGCCCAGCCATAAATAACACCCAAGAAGAATAAAGCAATCATTAAACCGGGGATTATCCCCGCCATAAAAAGCTTTCCAATTGACTGTTCAGTGATAACACCGAATATAATGAGGACAACACTTGGCGGTATGATACATCCAAGGGTTCCTACTGTTGCAACAATACCCGTTGAAAGCTTCTTGTCATACCCAAATCGGTCCATCTCCGGAATGGCAACACTGGCAAAGGTGGCAGAGGTGGCTGCTGAGGAGCCGCAAATAGCCTTGAAACCGGTTGCTCCCATGACGGTTGCCATTGCTAGTCCGCCCGGAATATGGCCGATAAATTTATGAGCGGCATCATACAGCCTTACAGCAATACCTGCATTAAAACCAATCTGTCCCATTAAAATAAAAAGCGGGAAAACTGTGTATCCGTAATTTGTTATAACATCATAGATATCTCGCCCCACAAGTTGCATAGCAGCTGGCCAACCATTTAGATACGCAAAGCCAACCATTCCCACCAGGGCCATTCCAAAGCCCAGTTCAATACCCGTTCCGAAAAGAAGCAGCAAAATAACGAGAAAAACTATTCCTACGGTAACCTCACTCATGTTGACCCCTCCAGACCATCACGATATCAGAGACTAATACGAGACATTCAATAAAACAACATACACCCACGCAATAGGCTATTGGGAAAAAAGGTATCTTGAGCGTGGATGAGACTTCTCCTGACATGTTAAATTCTCTTGCGATAAGGAAAAGGTTATACCCAATTATGGCAAAGAGCGCTATACATAAAAGTCTCGTACAGGTAATCATTACGGCTCTACCCTTTGGGGAAAGCTTTTCCAGAAGAAATTCCATGATGACATGCCCTTTGTCTAATGAAACCTTGGGGATTGTAAAACCAATAACAACAGCAAGCAGCATTGCCACCAGTTCATATGCCCCAAGGATCGGGTAACCCAGAGAACGCATGATTACATCGGACACGGTTAAAAGCATCATGACAGTCAGTGCAGTTCCGCCGATTATATTGAGAATCTTATTCACTGCTTTCAAGAAGATATCAAATTTGCTTTCCATTGCGCCTCCATTTCTGCATATCTTGCTTCGATACTTTTAATGCTTCTTTATATTGCTCAAAAATCTATTTCACTGTTCCATATTATGAACTTTCGTTTCTTGTTTTTATGGGAAAAGGATAAATAACAAAGAAACCTCTTGTCAAGCAATTTGTACTCCATTATACACACTATTAAAAACTCCACAGAGTTCAAAAAAAATCTTTGAAATGGCGTTTTATTGTATAAATAACTATGTTATCCGCAGTTTTTATCTTCCTTCTCCTGTATAACCTAGTTCTTTGGAAATAGCTGTGCCTGTCCTTGTGGCCTCTTTAATAATACTGTCCAACTCCTTCTCCTTCACCGATGAGGATATGAAACCAACTCCTAAACCGGCTATAACCTTTCCTGTGTGGTCAAAAATTGGAACACCAACCCCGGTTATTCCATCGAGCGCCATCTCCACCTCGACAACATAACCTTGTGACCGAATCTTTCTAAGCAACTTTATGAACTCCTCTTTTTTTATAATTGATTTCGACGTAAATGCTGTCAACGCCTGTTTCTGAAGGATCCTCTTAATTTCTTTATCAGCGAGATATGCCATGAGAACAAATCCTAACATACCCCAGTAAGGAGGGCGGCGTGTGCCAATCTTGGAGGTAAAGCTTATTGGGTTCCTCGGATCCTCTATCTTATCTATATAGAGCAGTTCATCCTTATCGAGGACTGCCAAGAATATTGTCTTACCAAGTTTTGTTTGAAGGATATTCAGATGAGAAGATGCAATTTTCCTCAGCGAAAAGGAATCAGAAACACTCTTGGCAAGCTCTAAAACTCTTAGTCCAAGGGAATAGTGTTTAGACAGCGGATCCTGTCGAAGAAACCCATAATTTATCAGAGTCGAGCAAAGTCTTAGCACCGTAGCTCGTGAAAGATTAAGCGTTTCAGAAAGTTGTGCCAAGGAAAGGATTGGTCTCTCGCTACTTAATGCATTGAGTATTCGCAATGCCCTCTCCAATGATCTGTTGTAGAAAGGCTTTCCTTTTTCTATTTCACTCGATTTCACGTAATGAAATACCTTTTCATACAGTTAACCGTACATGATCAAGTTTGTCAAGGGGAAATATGTCTTTACATAAATGCTCTTCGAGGTAAACTCATCTCATGAACAATATATTCACTAGATAGAATGTTATGATCCTTGCCGAAATCGCCAGAAAATTAGGTTTTTTGTTTCGCTTCATTAAAGTGAATTATGTATTAATATATAAAACATTAATAGTATAAAAAGTTAACTTTATATTATAATTATTTTTGTAACTTCTTAGTAAAACTCAAGCACGGGGTGACATATGGCGATTGAAGGTTTCACAGAATATGCAAAGGAAGATCGTGAGAAGTACAACAGCAGAAGATGGTGGCTCGGGATGACATGGGGAGATTTATTTGACAAGGCAACAGATATCTACCCCGACAAGATTGGCCTGGTTGACGGCGTGGGTCGTTGGACCTATGGTGAACTTCGCAAGAAAGCAGACCGGCTAGCCATAAGCCTTATGAAGCGCGGTATAAAGCCAAAAGACTGGGTCCTTCTCCAGTTTCCCAACTGGCATGAATATGTTGTTTCCTTCTTTGCTATGCAGAAGATAGGCGCTTTGACGCTCCTGCTCATTCCCAGACATAACCAGTCAGAGATCAATCACCTTTGCTCATTAACAAAGCCGGTGGCCTGGATCGTACCAAAACAGTACGGCAAGATTGACTACCAGCCCATCATTGATGATGTCCTGAAAGAAAATCCCCAGATTCAGCAGATAGTCCAGGTAAGGGCTGAAAAGAAAGGTAAGTACCCTACCCTTGAAGAGCTGATCGAAGAAGCAGAGTTGACCCCTGAGACCCTCAAGGCCCTTGAAGAACGAAGACCCGACCCTGACGAGGTATCTCATATTATGCCCACAGGAGGGACGACCGGCTTGCCAAAAGCAAGCGTACGGACCCATAATTGTTACATATGCAACGTTGAATATCACTCGCGGGCCTGGGACATCACGAGCAATGATACATTCATGGTGGTAACCCCTGTTGGTCACAGTATGGCCATGCACTGGGGTATTGGTGCGGCATTTCTCAATTTTGCAAAGCTCGTCCTCCTCGATTCTACCCAGCCTGAAGACATTTGCGATTGGATTCAAAAAGAAAAGGTGTCAGCCATACCTTCTGTTCCGGCACTCATTGCGAGAATTATCACTATGGACGGACTTGAAAAGTACGATCTGACCTCGCTCAAGAAGATATCGGTGGGTGGAGCACCAAGTACGCCAGAGTTGTTGCGGGGCGCCTATGAAAAACTCAAATGTATAGTTATCAACGGGTTCGGATCGTCCGAGGGTACAAACACAGCAACCCGGCCTGGAGATAGTATCGATATTATCTGTAACAGTGTGGGGCGGCCTGCCTGTCCCTATGACACAATTAAGATCATTGATGACGCAGGAAACGAAGTACCTGCCGGCACCGAAGGGGAACTTGTTTCAAAAGGACCGGGTATCTTTACCGGCTATTTTAAATCTCAGAAGGAAAACAAAGAGACCTTTACAAAAGATGGCTTCTTCAAAACAGGAGACAAGGCAAGGAAGGATCAATTTGGAAACATCACTATAACGGGAAGGATTAAGGACATTATCAACAGAGGTGGAGAGAAGATAAGCGCCCTGGAGATTGAACACCGATTGAGCGCCCACCCTCAAATTCATGAAGCGGCCGTTGTCGGCATGCCTGATCCGGTCCTCGGTGAGAGGATTTGTGCGTATGTCGTTACAAAACAGGGAATACACCCAACCTTCGAAGAGATTATATCTTTCCTTAAGGCAAACGGTGCTTCTGTGCAGCAACTTCCAGAGAGAATCGAGTTTATTGAATCACTACCAGCAACGAAAGTCGGTAAGGTAGATAAGAAGGCCCTCAGGGAAGACATAAAGAAACGGCTTGAATAAAAAGCTTTGTTTTAAATAAATACATTTCAACAAAAGATATTTTTATTTTGCGTTTTTCTGAATTTGCTTGACAGAAGATTCTGTTTCTTTTATGCTGTAATCATTCCATTTAGAAACGATGTTTCATAATATGAAACGAAAGGAGGGGTTATGGAATTTTGGAATCCTTACACAGAGACTTTGCCACGGGAGAAACTGGAGAATATTGAGTTCTCATACTTCAAGAACCTTCTCTCATACGCCAAAGCCAATTCCCAGCTTTATAAAGACAAACTGAAAGGGATAAATATCAAGGACATCAAAGCCTTTGCTGATATTAAGAAAATCCCGTTCACGTACAAAGAAGAACTAAGAAAATGGCAGGAGGATGTAGAGCCCTTTCCTTACGGCGGTCTCCTTGGCATCGATATTGCCAATGTTTCAAGCTTCAGGCAGACCAGCGGTACTACGGGAAAACCTGTCTATGTGCCAGAATCCTACGAGAGTTGGCAGTGGCGAATTGAGTCATGGTGTCACATTCTTTACATGGCTGGATTCAGGCCACGGCACAGGGTTTTTCTCCCCTTCGGATACAATGTATATGTGGCATTCTGGGAGGCACACTATGCTGCAGAGAAGCTTGGCTGCGAAGTAGTACCTGGTGGCGCCCTCGATACGAAGGGAAGGGTTAACAAGATTATCGAGCTCAAGGCAAATGCTATGTGCGGCACACCGACCTATCTCCTCAACATCGCTCAGGAAGCAGTGTCTATGGGTATTGACCCTAAGTCTCTCGGTATCGAACGGGCGCTGGGCGCAGGCGAGCCCCTTCCGGAGGCGACGCGCAAGAGGATTGAGGCAACCTATAACTGCAAGATGTTTGACCACATCGGCAGCACTGAAACCTGTGGCTTTGCCGGCATGTGCGAGGCTCAGCAGGGTCTTCATATCGTGGAACCCTTCTTCCTTGTTGAGTTGCTTGATAAAGATACCCTCTCGAAAGAGGTCGCAGAAGGTGAGCTTGGCGTAATAGTAATTACTCCACTCGGACGAAGGTCTTTCCCTGTAATCAGATTCAACACGAACGATGTTGCTATTAAGGGACCTTCTACATGCGAATGCGGCAGGACCTCATTGAAGCTCATGGAGATTGTTGGCAGGGTAGATGATATAAGCAAGATTCGGGGTGTACTGTTCTCTCCAAAAACCGTCGAACAGCTTATCAGGTCAGAATTCCCGGAGATAGTGGAATACGAACTCGTTGTTACCCGTGAAGACATCATGGATAAAATAACCCTCAGGATGGAGGCCGATGCGAAACTTGGGAAGGATAAAGCTGAAGAAATTGCAAAGAGACTCGGCGAGAGACATAAGATAAAAACAAATCTTTCCTGCAAAGTAGTTGTTGAACCTTCAGGCGCCCTGCCACGCTATGATTTAAAGGCAAAACGATTTAAAGATATGAGAGGTAAACACTAATGGACGAGATCAAAAAAGAGATAATGAAATTAGAAAAAAGCGCGGAAAAGTTAAAAAAGCTTGCGAAGGATAATAACGCTATACGAAAGAATGCCGAGATAATCCTGACCTTCCTCTATATACTCAAGTTCATAACCCCCACAGTTAATAAAGAGGCATAGGTCAGGGGTCAACAGCGTTGAAATCTATGCAGAGTTTCCAATTGGTTTAAACTACGGGGAGGTCGCCCCCATCCCTCCCCTTTGTTCAGGGCCGTTCCAACTTCTTTTGAGGAACGGCCTTTTTAATACGTGAGTAAAAATATGGAAAAAACAATAAAACCAAGCTTTGTATCTATTCTTGACACAGTTCTTTTCTTGTGTCTTTAATTTTTTAGATATGAACGGAGATCAAAAAAAATATTCCGTCAGGGTTCTTGAGAAGAGTGTAAGAATTTTTGACATCTTTACCTATGGTGACGAATCATTCACTCTTTCAGAGATAAAGAAGAAAACCGGACTTCCAAAAACCACCGTATTCAGAATACTCAAGACATTTGAAAACGCAGGTTTTTTTAAGTATGATCCGGATCAAGAAAAATATAGCTTGGGACTCCGATTTCTCGAGCTTGGAGGCCTTGTTTATTCATCTCTCTCAGTCAGAAAAACGGCAGCTCCTTATATGGATGCCCTTTCCAACAATCTTAGAGCAACCATTCTCCTGGGTGTCATGAAAGATGATCAACTTCTATACATAGATAAGAGAGAAATGGATAGCATTATTCGGGTAACCTCCCATATAGGACTTAAAAGACCTCCTTACTTCGGCATGCTCGGCATGACTCTCCTTGCTTACATGGACAGCAAGGAAATAGATCGTCTTTTAAGGTTATACCCGCCTACGAAAATTACTCCTAAAACGATTACTGAAACACGTCGGATAATTAAGAATCTCGATAAGGCTAAACGAGCAGGCTACTACATGGAGCACGATGAGATCGTTGAAGGACTCCTTGGTATCGGTGTACCCATTAAAGATTTTTCAGGTAATGTTGTTGCTGCCCTTGGAGCAACACAACCGGTTTTTCAAATAAAAGAGGGAACTATTGAGAACACTATCCAACAACTCCTTGAGGCCTCGCGTTCCATCTCAAGAGAACTCGGATACACTTAGCCATTGTCTGGGGCTCACGTCGCCCCCTCCATCCCGCCAAGCGGGACTGAGCCCGTCTCGCCCAAGAATGGGCTGGTTATTAATCCTTACCCCTTTAATCCCTTAATCCTGCTTTTTCCCTAGGGCTCACGTCGTCTGCAAGCCTGCCAGTTTGTCAGCTTTTAAGCTCTTTCCGCAATTCGTGTTTCGAGTTTCGCGATATCTTTCTTTTACCCCTTAATCCTGTAATCCCTAATCCCGTCGTTCCTGGTCCTTTTCTGAAAGCGGATTAAAAGAAAGTCTTGTGCTTATTTGTTTTGCAGTGTTTTTTAGGTTGTTTATGATGTAGTGCAATCTTTCATCGATCATAGAGTTGGAGAAACCAACGAACCATATAGCACCTACCGGGCTTGCATCCTGATAGATTAAGCTTGCCGCTGCCCAAACGCCTTTCAGATATTCTCCAAGGTCAATGCTGTATCCTAAATCCCGTGTTTTTTCAATTTCTTCTATAAAAAGATTAATATCGGTAATGCTATTCTCGGTGTACTGAGGCAAACCCTTGTCCCTGAGAAACTCCACCACTTCTTCATTGCTCATGGTGGAAAGAAATATCTTCCCAATCGCCCCTACTGAAATTGGCAGCTTTGTGCCGATGGGTGACGATATTTTGAAATCTTTTTTCGCCTCTATCACATCAATAATTTTAACCGAATCGTACTCTCTAACCCCAAGAAAAACTGTTTCATTGACGAGTTCGGCAAGCCTTTCAAGGAAAGGTCTGGTTATGGTGGCAATGTCCTGCCCTTT
>Ga0105097_10001748_pt1 | contig 10475 bp, 8 predicted proteins | sample PPLLak12cMay2015_FD_87035 | JGI IMG/M metagenome (GOLD analysis project Ga0105097, IMG submission 87035) | Freshwater sediment microbial communities from Prairie Pothole Lake near Jamestown, North Dakota, USA - PPLs Lake P7 Core (1) Depth... | ecosystem: Environmental > Aquatic > Freshwater >... | reverse complement strand
TTGCAAAGTCTGATGCTGGGATATTTATTTGGAAAACCTGCCGGATGGCTGTATTTTGGATTTTCCCTTTTAAGCGTGTTGCTGCTTTCGAAGATAAAAAAATAAACCTATTCTACGATAGATTCCTGAATTAAACGCTGAACCTCGGAACGGATGCTTGCCGAAGATAATTTGTTGTTTTCGCGGCTGGGATAAACACGGTTTGATAAGAAAACATATACAATTTGTGTTTCGGGATCTGCAAAAGTATAGGTACCTGTATATCCGCTATGCCCGAAACTGTGCATGGACACACAGCCACAAGTGGATTTTTCCTTTGGATCCAGTTCTGGTTTGTCAAATCCCAATCCCCTTCTGTTACCTTTATCCTGATAATACCTGTGGTTAAACTTATCTATGGTTTCGGTCTTTAAAAAATTCTTACCTCCGTAATAACCACCCTGCATATACATCTGCATCATCTTGGCCACATCGTTGGCATTGCTGAACAAACCTGCATTCCCGCTCACTCCGCCCAGCATGGCTGCGCTTTCATCGTGAACAGTTCCCTGTAACTGCTGATTCCTGAAATAGGTATCATTTTCTGTAGGTACAATCCGCTCTTTTTCGAATTTTTTCAATGGATTGTAGGTCATGGTCGAAGCCCCGAGCGTTGCATAGAAGAATTCGTCATTTAGCTGATCCAGGGGTTTATTATAAGCACTCTCCAGATAATCCTTGAAAAGAATAAACGGCAGGTCACTGTATTTATAATCCAGACTGCTGTTCTGTGGTGCCTCGGCGATCTGTTTGAACACCTCCTGTTCATAATCATCACGCAGATACAAGTGATCTGCAACCTGAATATTGAATTTACTGCCGGGTTCACTTGTGTAAAAAATATCCAGTGGCTTTGAACTCACAGGATCCAGTGTTGGTTTGTAGAAGGTGATAAAAGGTTTCAATTTTCCGTAATGCGACAAGGCTTCCTTTACGGTTACCCCTTCTTTATTGCTCCCTTTCAATACAGGGATCAGGTCTCCCAATCTGGAATCGATCGTGAATTTCGCCTCTTCCTCGGCTTTCATGATCATCGGAAGACCACCGAGTATTTTGGTAACCGATGCGAGATCATAAATGCTTTCATCTGTAACAGGTATCTTGTTGTCGTAGGTATAATAACCAAAATTTTTTCGATAGACTACCTTGCCCTCTTTTGCAACAAGTACCTGCAGACCGGGTGCCATTTTTTCACGGATCACATGATTTGCAACAGAATCTATTCTGCTCAGTTTGCCGCTGTCAAGGCAAACGTCTTCCGGTATGGAATAACCCAGTCTTTTTATATCTGCTATATCCAGTCCCTTACCATAGCTGAATTCATTACTGATGTTTACCGGTAATCTGCCCTTAATGTCCATGGCTCCAAAGATCATCTGCGCTGACATGTCCTGAAAAACCGGTGTGTTTTGGTAGGAAACCAAAATAGACTCAATATGTACAGTTGATTTTAACTGCAACAAACTGTAGGGACTCGCAAAAACGTTGAGCACTACATTGTGTTTTCGCGCAATCTCCTGTATCCAGTGCAGATCCGTTTCACTAAACTTATAACTCGAGTACGCGCTCTTTCCATTGGTATGAAAACCAAGGATCACAGTCTGGTATGGTTTCAACTCCTCCAGCACCACATCGAGTGTATTTCCCTGGATCACATCCACTTTCGTATAATCATTTAATCTTTTTACAAAGGTCTCATTCTCGTATTTACCGAGTTTGACATAAGCAATTTTATTTTTTTCCAGATCTTTCAGAGGCAACAGATCCTTCTCGTTTTTAACCGCAGTAATAGAACTCGCTACCAGTTTTCTCATGAGCAGTTCATCCTGTACGGTATTGAGGTCTTCCTTTAAATGATTGAGATCAACCGGTTTGTAATGGTTTAAACCAGACCAGTATTTCGCCATCAGAATTTTTCTCACAGAGTGATCCAGGCGTTCTTTTGTGATCACTTTCTTTTCATAAGCCTGTTTAATTTTTTTATGCCCCATGTGGACGCTCTCAGCAAAGAGCAGCACATCATTTCCGGCAATAAAAGCCATATAATCGATCTCTCCGGGATTTACATAACTGGTTATACCCTGCATATTCAGAGCATCTGTGTAAATAAGTCCCTGAAATTTCATGTCCTCTTTGAGCAATTTCGTCACAGCTTTGGCAGAAATGGAGGTGGGCGTGTTGCTGTTTGGTTCGATCGCGGGAACGCTGAGGTGAGAAACCATCACCCCGGTTAATCCTTTGGGGATCAGTTTTCTGTAAGGATACAATTCTATAGAATCCAGTCGCTCCATAGAAAAATCAAGCACAGGTAAGGTTTTATGAGAATCTGTCGCCGTATCTCCATGACCCGGAAAGTGCTTGGCACTGACCAGCACTCCCTGGTTTTGCATTCCTTTTATAAATCGGGCTGCCTTTTCGGTTACATTGTCTCTGTCCTCTCCAAAGGATCGGTTACCGATAATCGGATTTTCAGGATTTACGTTGATATCTACGGTGGGGGCAAAATCTATCTGCATCCCCAGTCTTTTAATATGTCTGCCCACATGCACACCAAATTCTTCGATCAGGTGGTCATCTTTTATTGCCCCCAAAGCCATATTATACGGAAAGGGAGTTGTATTTTCCAGACGCATGTTCAATCCCCATTCTGCATCGATCCCAACCAGCAATGGCAACTTAGAAATGCTCTGGTAACGGTTGATCAGCTTGGCATGGCCTTCAATAGTGCCCTGAAAAAAAATGACACCGCCAATTTCATATTTATTGATCAGATTTTCAATTTCTTTCGCATGTGTCTCATCCCTGTTCGAATAGGAAGCGACCATGAACAGCTGCCCGATCTTTTGATCAAGGGTCATCTTATTTATAATGCTGTCCACCCATTTGCTCTGAGCCAGACTGTCCGCTGCCACAAGAGGGTGTTTTTGTGCGTAAGTTTGCACTGCAAACAAAGTGAAGAATATAAAAACAACTTTTTTGAACATGTATAAGAATTTAATTATTGAATTTAACCTTAATATCTTTTGCCTTTTTACTTTTTACTTTTGCCTTTTTACTTTTTACTTTGTCCTTCTAGGAATAGCACACGGATGACACGGATCAGACTGATTTATACAGATTTGTTTTCGTAAATTACAAAAATTCCGATCTTAAAGGCTATCACCTATGCTTCTCGATCCTCAACTTTTTACTTTTTCCTTTTTACTTTTTACTTTTTACTTTTTACTTCTAAGAACAGCACACGGATGACACGTATCAGACTGATTACTGCATAACCGCATAACTGTAACTAGATCATTGAACCTTGAACCTTGAACCTTGAACTTTTTCCTTCTTTCTTTTTTCCGTTCAATTCAAAAACCTCTGGTGCCAGCTTTTACCTGCTTCTATTTCCCATTGCTCATTCAAATCCCGGATGGTGTTCACCACATTGTTAAAAACAATGGTTTTGTGATCGATCTTGCGCTCACTGGCGAATTGTTTAAAGGAGCTCAACGGAACCACATTGATATTCTCTCCTGCTCTGAAGGCCGTATTGGTCTTGTTTAAGAGCTCCATTTGGTATTCCTTTTCCAGTTGTTTGATAAAATATGTAGAAGCATCGATAGAACAACCGGATACCGGATTGTAGGTTTCATCGACTGAAATGATGATAAAATGATTGTATTTTATCTGGTATGAGGCTTTCAGGTCATCGCCATGGCGTTTCCAGGAACTTAGAAATTGTTCAATTTTTTTTCTGATCTCCATCTCTTCGGCAGCAGTAAACGGCCTGTCGGATTGATAGATCCAAACTTTTGATGTATCTGATAACTGTTCAAATTCAACCAGCATGCTTATATTTTTTTAAATTTATTCTTAAGGTCATCCAGAGTAAAGGTTTCTTTATTTGAGATCACCCTATCCTTGATATCCTTGAGCACTTTTTTCGTGTACAAGGGAAATTCAGAATTCTGGATCCAGCCGAAATAACCCGTATCACTCTTCAATACTTCTTTTACTGTTTTGCCTTTGTATTTTCCGAAAGTAAAGATCTCTTCTCCTTTTTCATTTAATACAATAAATCCCGCAAAATCAACCCGGCTGTGGTGGTGTGAAAGTTCGCTCAGAAAATCAACAGAACTTTCCAGGTCTTCGTACTTTGCGATCTGTGCATCTAATATTTCAAAGGTCGCCAGCGTATCCGCTTTTGCCGAGTGCGCATTTTCCAGCGACTTTTCGCAATAAAACTGATATGCCGCACTTAAATTACGCGGTTCCTTTTTGTGGTAGATTACCTGTACATCCACAGCTTTTCTGTTGTCCATATCAAAATTTATACCAGCTCTCAGCATTTCTTCAGCCAGCAGCGGAATATCGAACCTGCTGGAATTAAATCCCGCTAGGTCACAGCCATCAATCATTTTGCTGATCTGGGGTGCCAGTTCCTTAAAGGTCGGTTCATTCTTAACCATCTCGTTGGTGATCTTATGAATCTCCGTTGCCTGGGCAGGAATATCCATTTCGGGGTTTACATAGCGTGTAAAGGCTTCCTTATTTCCGTTCGGAAATACTTTTAAAAGGGATATTTCTACGATCCTGTCGGTAGCAATTTGTATACCTGTTGTTTCCAGATCAAAAAAGACAATCGGTTTCTCAAGTTGGAGATTCATCTAAAAAATTTAGGTTTATTTAAAATAATAAAAATTAAAATTCGGCTTTTGCATCCCAGGCTTCCAGATAGTCTGCCACTTTTTTAGCGAACATGCTGCCCAGTGCTCCGTTCACAACCCTGTGGTCATAAGAATGGGAGATGATCATTTTATGCCTGATGGCGATCATATCTCCATCAGGAGTTTCTATTACTGCCGGCATTTTTCGAATAGCTCCCAAAGCCAGTATACCAACCTGAGGCTGGTTGATGATGGGTGTTCCCATAATGCTGCCAAAAGAGCCCACATTTGTTACTGTATAGGTACCTCCCTGTATATCGTCAGGATTCAACTTACCTGCACGTGCACGGTCGGCAAGGTCATTCACCACTTTGGTCAAACCTACCAGACTGAGGGCATCCGCATTCCTGATCACAGGTACGATCAGGTTACCATCGGCCAGCGCGGCTGCCATACCCAGGTTGATCGCTTTTCTTTTGATGATTTTATCCCCGTCGACGGAGATGTTCATCATCGGAAAATCCTTGAGTGCTCTGGCAACAGCCAGCAAAAATACGGGTGTATAGGTGATCTTTTCTCCCTCTCTCTTAAAGAAGGCATCTTTGATACGCTCACGCCATTTGACGATATTGGTAACATCCACTTCCACAAAACTCTGAACATGTGCTGAAGTCTGCACAGAATCGACCATGTGCTTTGCGATGATCTTCCCCATTCTGGTCATCTCGATGATCTCATCTTCCCCGCTTCTCAGAATCGCGGGTTTCGGTTCTGTAATTATTTGTTTTGAAGGTGGCTGAGCTGCCGGAATCCCAACAGAACTCACCGCGTTCTTATTGGACAAATACCCCAGAATATCATTTTTTGTGACGCGTTCATCTTTTCCTGTTCCCGCGATGGCTTCCAGTTCTTCCACAGACAAACCCTCAGCCCTGGCTATATTTTTAACCAGCGGCGAATAAAATCTGCCTGAAACCGGACTTATTGCCGAAATAGTTTCTTCAACTTTACGGATCTCCTGCCTGAGACTTTCAACAGCCTCTGTTTCGACCTCAACAGGAGCTGAAACTTCCTGAACCTGACTTTTGACAATTCCTGATCCGCCTACCTCCAGTATGGCGATGGTTTCTCCAACTTTGACCACAGCATCAACTTTGAAAAGTTTTTCTACCAAAATTCCCTCTACTTCACTTGGAACTTCAGAATCCACTTTGTCTGTGGCAATTTCCAACACAGGTTCGTCCAGGGCGACCTTATCACCGATTTCCTTCAACCAGGAAGTAATGGTTGCCTCAGCAACACTTTCCCCCATTTTTGGCAGTTTCAACTCAAATCTTGACATACGCATTCAGATTAGCTTACAAATTTAAAAATAAAATGCATTCCCCGGGGTTCAGTTTCTATATATTAACAGAAGGCCATCCCTGACCTGAAATTTATTGAAAAAAATTGATGTAAAACCAGAAGAGCCTGTATCAATTGTCAAATAATATGACCTGATCAAATGGTCATAGAGAAAATACGTGTTTCCGGTTTATTCTCGATCAGCCTGAGATCAAAGGCCATACAGATATTTCTCACAAACATCCTGCCTTCTTCCTTCACTTTGACTTTGTTGTCCGTAATATCTAAAAGTCCGTCGTCGATCAGGCTCTCCAGGCGCTTTACGATACCTTTTTTGGTGCTTTCGTCGAGGCCATACGACCATTCTGTTTCCAGATTGCACATCAAATTGAGTATGTGCCTTCGTATGATCAAATCCTGGTCGTTCAGCAGATGTCCTCTGAAAACCGGAAATTCCCCTCTGTTTACCCGGGCTGTATAATCGGTAACACTTTTTTCATTCTGGGCAAAAGCATACCATGAATCCGAGATGGATGACATGCCCAAACCGATCATCAGGGCCGTTTTTCCCGCAGTATATCCCATAAAATTACGGTGCAGTTTTTTATTTTTCATGGCCTGGAATAAATTATCGGAAGGCAAAGAAAAATGATCCATTCCGATTTCTACATAGCCATTTTCAAAGAACAACTGTTTGCCGAGTTCGTACAAATGCCGTTTTACTTCATCTTTCGGAAGGTCTGCATCTTCAAATCCGCGCTGCCCCACACCCTTGATCCAGGGCACATGTGCATAGCTGTAATAGGCTATCCGGTCAGGTCTCAGTGAAACTGTTTTTTTTATGGTGTCTCGTATGCTTTTTTCATTCTGAAATGGAAGTCCGAAGATCAGGTCATGGCTGATGGAAGTATACCCTATTTCACGCGACCAGTCATGCACTTTCTGTACCTGATCAAAACCCTGTACCCTGTTAATTGCCTTTTGCACCACCTCATCATAATCCTGTATACCAAAACTGTTTCGTTTAAATCCCAAATCGTACAAACCTTGTAATTGTTCTCTGGAGGTATGGTTCGGGTGACCTTCGAAACTGAACTCAAAATCTGCTGCCTTTTCCGCCTTCTTTAAAATGCCGGTGATCAACAGACTGAGGTGTTCCATAGAGAAAAATGTAGGCGTTCCCCCACCGAGGTGAATTTCTTTGATCTTTGGCTTTTTGGGGAAGAGATCGCAATATAGATCCCACTCTTTGAGCAGGGCATCGATATAAGGTGTTTCTACATCATGCTGTTTGGTGATCTTTTTATGACAGGCGCAAAAGGTGCAGAGGCTCTCGCAAAAGGGCAGGTGTATATACAAACTGATCCCTTCTTTGTCATTGCTTTCATTAAAACAGTGAACCAGGGAATCTTTCCAATCCGCAGCAGATATCCCTTTTTGATCCCAAAAGGGCACAGTGGGATAACTGGTATACCTGGGGCCGGGAATGTTGTATTTTTGTATAAGGGCTGAATTCATCTGCATCGGTATTCTTTAACGGCTTCCACAAAAGCGCCCGCGTGATCGAGCGGAATATTGGGCAGGATACCGTGACCCAAATTTACAATATATTTATCCTTTCCAAAGGCATCGATCATTTCATGTACTTTTTTTCTGATGACGGCAGGAGGCGACAGCAATCTCGCCGGATCAAAATTTCCCTGCAGTGTTATTTTGTTCTGTGTCAGTTTTCGCGCCGTGGCCGGAGCAATGGTCCAGTCTACACCCAAAGCAGCAGCATGGGATGAAGCCATTTCTTCAAGAGCAAACCAGCAACCTTTTCCAAAAGCGATCACCGGAGACTTGTCCTTTAGCGCCTCGATGATCTGGTTGATATAGGGCCAGGAAAATTCCATATAGTCTTCAGGGGAAAGCATACCTCCCCAGGAGTCAAACACCTGTACGGCGTTTACCCCGGCTTCTACTTTTTTCTTTAAATAGGCAATGGTGGTATCTGTTATTTTCTGAAGGAATTCATGGGCCGCCTTGGGATCGGTAAAGCAAAATTCCTTTGCCTTGTCGAAGGATTTGGAACCCCTGCCCTGAACGCAGTAGCACAAAATGGTCCATGGCGATCCGGCAAATCCAATCAGCGGGATCTCATCATGCAGCATTTCTTTTGTCAGCCGAATCGCGTCAAATACATAGCCCAGTTTTTCCTGTACATCCGGTACAATTACGCCATCGACCTCCTTTTGGCTGCGAATGGTTTTAGGCAAATAGGGACCTATATCCGACCGCATTTCCACTTCAATATCCATGGCCTGAGGGATAACCAGAATATCCGAAAACAGGATGGCCGCATCGAGCCCGTACCTTCTTATGGGCTGTACTGTGATTTCAGCCGCGAGTTCCGGTGTCTGGCAACGGGTGAAAAAATCGTATTTGTCTCTGAGGGCTATAAATTCAGGCAGATACCGCCCTGCCTGACGCATCATCCAAACAGGGGGCCTTTCAACTGTTTCGCCCCTGAGCGCCTTTAAAAAAAGATCATTCCTGATAGTGCCCATATTATTTATTTCTTGTTTTATAGTGAAATGGTTTACTGCTGTTCAGCAACTTTTTTAACTGCAAGGTCTATGGCGCGCAGCGCTTTTTTAACTTCTGATTTACTGAGGCTCGAGCAAAGGAACCAGGATTCAAATTGCGAAGGTGGTATAAACAAACCTTGCCGGATCAGCTCCCAGAAAAAGACCCTGAAATGATCTGTATTGCTTTTCAGCGCAGATGAAAAATCCCTTACAGGCTGCTCTGAAAAAAACGGATTGAACATAGAGCCGAAACGATTTACCTGAATGGGAACGTTATACTTTATAGAAGCCTCCAGCAAACCTTGTTCCAGTTTTTTTCCAACGTTTTCAAATTTTGAGTAGGGATCCTGCTTTTTCAATTCTTTTAAAGTCGCTATTCCGGCCGCCATGGCAACAGGATTGCCGGAAAGGGTTCCGGCCTGATAAACCGGTCCGAGCGGTGCGACCAGTTCCATGATCTCATTTCGCGCTCCGTAAGCTCCAACAGGAAAACCACCTCCTATAACCTTACCCAGACAGGTGATGTCTGCATGCAAACCTATCAGCTCCTGAGCCCCGCCAAATTTTGAGCGAAATCCTGTCATGACCTCATCGGCAATGATTAAAATACCGTTCTCTTTTGCCAGTTGATTGAGCTCTTCAATGAATGCTTTATCAGGAATCACAACACCCATATTGCCCGGAATTGGTTCAATGATGATCGCCGCAATGTCCTTGTGTTTTTTGATATGCTTTTTTACACTCTCGATCTGGTTGAATTCTGCAACCAGGGTATTTTTAACCGCTTCGGGCGGTACACCCCTGCTTCCGGGCAAACTCAGGGTAGCGAGTCCTGAACCGGCCGCCACCAGCAAGGCATCGGCATGACCGTGATAGCCACCCGAAAATTTGATGATCTTATTTCTATCCGTAAAGGCACGGGCCAATCTGATCGCACTAAAAACGGCTTCTGTACCCGAGTTTACAAAACGGATCTTATCCATGCCTGGAAAAGCGGCACAGATCGTCTTGGCCAGTTTTAGTTCCCCTTCAGCAGATGCCCCGAAAGAGTATCCGTTTCGCAAGGCTTTTTTAATGCTCTTTTCAACTTTCCTGTTCCGGTGACCCAGAATCATGGGGCCATATGAGAGGACAAAATCGAGGTACTCATTGTCATCCACATCTGTTATTGTGCTGCCATCAGCGCTTTGTATGAACAAAGGTGTTCCTCCAACCGATTTAAAGGCCCTGACAGGAGAATTAACGGCGCCAACAAGGTGCTTCTGCCCCTGTTCAAACAGCGCTTTCGAGTTCTTGAAGTTCTTATCAGACATCTTATTGTTTGTTTTGAATTAACCGTGCCGCTTCTTTGGCGAAATAAGTGATGATTATATCTGCACCGGCTCTTTTCATGGCCAGCAGACTTTCCATCATAACACGTTCTCCATCGATCCATCCTTTCGCGGCAGCTGCCTTGATCATGGCGTATTCGCCACTCACATTATAACAGGCTACCGGTTTATTTGTGGAATTTTTCAGTTCCCTGATGATATCCAAATAAGCCAGAGCGGGTTTTACCATCAGGATATCCGCTCCTTCTGTTTCATCGAATCGCGCTTCGCGCATACCTTCCAAACGGTTTGCAGGATCCATCTGATAGGTTTTCCTGTCGCCGAAAGCAGGTGCTGAATCCGCTGCATCGCGGAAGGGACCATAAAAAGAGGAAGCGTATTTTACTGCGTAGGACATGATTGGCAGGTTTACAAATCCTGACTTGTCCAGGGCTTAGCGTATCGTTTTTACCATACCATCCATCATACCTGATGGAGCAACCATATCAGCCCCGGCCCGGGCATGCGATACTACCTGTTTGGCCAGATTTTCAAGGGTA
>Ga0105097_10001747_pt1 | contig 10482 bp, 8 predicted proteins | sample PPLLak12cMay2015_FD_87035 | JGI IMG/M metagenome (GOLD analysis project Ga0105097, IMG submission 87035) | Freshwater sediment microbial communities from Prairie Pothole Lake near Jamestown, North Dakota, USA - PPLs Lake P7 Core (1) Depth... | ecosystem: Environmental > Aquatic > Freshwater >... | reverse complement strand
TTGATGAAACTATGGCCAATGCAGGCACTCCAGGCAAATGGAATATCGCCGGAAGAAGCCAGTGCCGCTGCAACATTAGCTATGGCTGTTTTTTTTGCCCTTTTCAATGGATTGGGCAGGATAGTCTGGGGAATGATCAGTGATAAAATCGGAAGGAAAACGTCCATTATCATCATGTCGGCCACACAAGGGGTATTTGTTTTCCTCTTCCAGTACATGGCAGGAAGTCCTGCTACACTCTATCTTTTTGCTATGCTGATTGGGTTTAACTTTGGTGGGAATTTCGCCCTTTTCCCCACGATTACGGCAGATACTTTTGGAACAAAATTCATCGGCCAGAATTACGGATGGGTCTTCCTGGCTTATGCAATAGGCGGAATCTTCGGACCTATATTGGGAGGTAAGCTTGGAGATATAGGAAATTTCCCGCTCGCATTTACCATTTGCGGAATATTGTGCATCGTTGCAGTTGTCACTATAGGATTGGTGAAACCGGCGAAGAAGTAAAATTTTTTAAGGATTTCAGTTAGAGAGATGTCATGAGCAGACATCTCTTTTTTTTTTAGGTTATGTTAACATTGAATTTTTACCGGGTCAAATATTAATTTTGGAAGTCGTTTTGTTTGTTAATTTTGTGAATCAATTCACAATAGATTTGTTAGTAAAGAGTTATTGAGTTTTTAAGATATAGAATTATAAAATGCCAATAAAGAAATTAGACAGCATATTCAAACCAAAAAGAATTGCCCTGATCGGGGTTTCAAATGAACCTAAAAGCGTAGGAGGGATCACCTTAAAAAATTTGATTTCGGGAGGATACAATGGAGTTGTTTACCCTGTTAATCCCAAGCGTGAAGCGGTTTTTGGAATACCCTGCTATCCCGATATTAAAAGTCTGCCCAAAACACCTGACCTGGCTGTTATCATGACTTCTGCCCAGTTTGTTCCCCAGATTATAGATGACTGTGGTGAAGCGGGTGTGAATGGCGTTATTATTATGTCAGCCGGGTTTAAGGAATCGGGGCCTGAAGGAAAAATACTGGAAGACCGGGTACTGCATAAAGTGAAAAGCTTTCCTGATATGCGCGTCATCGGACCTAACTGTTTGGGTATTCTTGTTCCCGGGCTCAGCATGAACGTAAGTTTTGCGACTACTTTACCTAAAAAGGGACATGTTGCTTTTATTTCACAATCAGGAGCATTATGTACTTCTGTGCTGGATTGGGCTCAGGAAGCTAATTTGGGATTCTCTTATTTTGTATCCATTGGTAACTCGATGGATGTGAACTTCGGTGACCTGATCGATTATTTCGGTCAGGACCCCAGTACCAAATCGATTGTTCTGTATGTTGAATCCCTCACCAATGCCAGGGCCTTCATGTCGGCTGCCCGTGGTTTTGCTCGTAAAAAACCGATTATCGTTTATAAATCAGGCCGTTTCCCTGAATCGGCAAAAGCGGCTGCATCACATACAGGAGCTATGGCTTCGGAAGATGCTATTTACGATGCCGTATTCAGAAGAGCCGGGGTAGCCAGGGTTACAGACATCGGCAATATTTTTGACTTTACTGACCTCATTGGACGAAAGCGTGCCCCAAGGGGACATGGTCTCGCCATTGTTACCAACGCCGGCGGACCAGGTGTAATGGCTACTGATACTTTGATTTCAATGGGTGGACAGTTGGTTGATTTGTCGGATGACACCATTCGAAAATTAAATGATTATCTGCCTCCTTTCTGGTCGCATGGCAACCCGGTAGATATTATAGGGGATGCTACTCCGGAGCGTTTCGCAAAAGCCACAGAAATTGTATTAAATGATGAGAACGTAGATGCAGTGCTTGTGATCCTTACGCCGCAGGCCATGACGGCACCTACAGAATCTGCAAAAGCCATCACTGTTTTAGCAGATAATATTTCCAAGCCCATTATGGCTGCCTGGCTTGGAGGAGCGAGCATGCACGAAGGAATTGCATATTTTAACAAGTCCGGTATCTCGGTTTTTGAAACCCCCGAACAAGCCATCAGGGCTTTTATGACCTTGTCGCTTTATTCCAAAAACCTTGATCTTTTGTTTGAAACCCCGAAAGAAGTGCCGGTAGACTTTAAATATGACCGGGATGAACTGAGAAAAAAATACATCAGGGATATCTTCCCCAAAGGAAAAATATTATCCGAAGATGATTCCAAAATGCTGATCAATGATTATGATATTCAGACAACGCATCCTGAACTGGCTAAAACGGAAGATGATGCAGTTATAATTGCTGAAAAGAAGAACTATCCGGTAGTTTTAAAAATACATTCTCCTGGTATTATTCATAAGACGGATGTGGGTGGAGTGGCTTTAAATATTGAGAATGAAGAAATGCTTCGGGCTACTTTCAGGAACATGCTGCAAACAGTAGCTCAAAATGAACCTGATGCAAAGATTGAGGGGATCACTGTTCAGAAAATGATCAGGTCGAAAGATTCGGTTGAGTTGATTCTTGGTATAAAGAAAGATCCTGTTTTCGGTACCGTTATGCTTGTAGGAATGGGTGGCATTACAGCCGGATTATTTAAGGATAACCGTCTTGAATTTCCACCTTTGAATGAAAAGCTTGCCATGCAGATGCTTAAATCGCTGACGATTTATCCTTTGCTGACAGGTTTTAGGGGAAGCAAAAGAAAAAATATTGAAAAGCTTGTTGAAGTCCTTATCCGTTTATCATATCTCGCAGCGGACTATCCTGAAATTGAAGAATTGGACATTAATCCGTTAATTGTAACACCGGAAAATGTAATTGCCCTTGATGCAACAATTATAGTTGATGAAAAGCAACTTGGAAAGGAACACCGCGATTATGATCACCTGATTTTAAGGCCTTACCCTGAAAGGTGGATACGTCCGGCTACCCTCAGCGATGGAAATGAAGTGTTGCTGCGACCCATCAAACCCGAAGATGAACCAATGTGGCTTGAAATGCTTGGCAGTTGCTCCAAGCAGTCCATTTATTCAAGGTTCAGGTACGACTTCTTTTATGATGCTCATGAAATTGCCACCCAGTTTTGTTTTATCGATTATGATCGTGAGATGGCGATAGTGGCTGAAGTGGAAGTCGAGGGTAAGAAAAAGCTGGTTGGTGTAGGTCGTTTAATTGGCGATCCGGATGTGGAAGTTTCAGAATATGCCGTTCTGATAACCGATGCATGGCAGCACAAAGATCTTGGACAAATTCTAACCAATTATTGTATTGAAATCGCACGATATTCAGGAATTAAAAGGATAGCTGCTGAAACTACAAAAGATAACAAATCCATGATCGCTGTGTTTAAAAAACTCGGATTCAAGGTAAATTTTAATGACGATACCACCGTTTCTGTTTCGAAGGATTTAATGGTTATCGAGCAATGAAGCAAAGTATAAATGCAATCTGCCTTTTTTTGAATTGGGTATTGATTCTTCTCTAACCCATGTGCTGATCAATGATCTTACAAATGCTTTTAAATATTTCATCAATTCCACCTATTCCCTGAATGGATTGAAACTTCTTTTTATTCTTGTAAAAATCAATTAAAGGTTGAGTCTGGTTATTGTAAATCTGTATGCGGTTTTCAATTACCTCTTTGGTATCATCCTTCCTTCCTTCGATTTCGGCGCGTTTTAATAGCCTTTTCAAAATCTCACCATCACCAACTTCCAGGGCAAGTACCAGTGAAACCGACTCTTTGTTCTTTCCAAGCATCGAATCGAGGTCATGGGCTTGCTGAATGGTTCGCGGAAAACCGTCGAAAACAAAACCCTTTGCCTTCGAATGCTGTTGCAGGGCGTCTTCAAGTATTTCAATTAATAAAGCATCCGGAACGAGTTCACCTTTTTCAATAATAGCTTGTACTTTTAATCCCAGTGGTGTTTTTTCACGAATGTTTTTACGGAAAATATCTCCGGTTGAAATATGCACCAGGTTATACTTTTCAGCAATCTTTAATGACTGGGTTCCTTTTCCCGAACCGGGAGGACCAAATAAAATAAAATTGAACATGATCAAAATATTAAAAGGTTAGTAATTTACTTTCGCCGCAAATATAAGGCAAATGACTAATTATTTTTATAATTAATTTCGCAGGAAATATTTATTGAAATTGAGCACACAACAGTCGCAGGATTCTTTGATTCAGTCTCCGCTATCCGATTCCGCATTTATTCAGCAGGATAGCGGTTATATAAAACCTGATACTGTTTATTTTCCGGTTGACACCTCAAAAGTTTTTTTTCAAACCTATTTCGGAAGTTCAATGGACTCAGAGAAAGACCTTCTTTCCGGGAAATCTTTATACAGAAAGTCCATTTTCAGATCTCACGAGCTGGTTCCAAAAAATCATTTGGCGATTGAAAGAAATGCCACAGGAAGAGATTGGATTACTTTTCATCTCATCGTTTGTCTGTTATTGTTTGCAGGAGTTCAAATCTACTATGGCAAAAGATTTCAGCAAATCATTAAAGCCTTTGGAGGAATAAGATACACCAGCATATTGAGCAAAGAGGGTAACCTGTTCAGAGAACGGATTTCAATTCCGTTGTTTATTATTTACCTGGTGGCATTCTCACTCTTAATTTACCTGATCATAGCAGGTGACTCTGAACCGACAATTATGAACCTTAGCGGGCTTAAGTTCTTTTCCCTTATATTCATTTCAGTTTTACTCACCTGGTTTATCAAAAATTTAGCCTTAAACTTTATAGGTGTATTGTTTAAAAACCAATTGATTTTATCTGACTACATGCAAATTAATTTTATTTTCAACATGGTAACCGGGTTAGTTTTGTTGCCTTTTATTATTTTTTCTGTTTATATGTCATTCAGTTACCTGATATATGCAGCAGTGGTTGTGTGGCTATTAATCTATTTCTATCGATTTGTCAGGGAGTTATTTACAGGATTATCTTACACAAATTTTTCGCTGTTTTCAAGAATATTGTATCTTTGCACCTTCGAAATAATTCCGTTTTTAGTTGTTACTAAATTAATAATGAGTTATTTAGGTTAATTATTTAACAATATTAAAAACAAGATTTCAGGATTTTATTTAATAAAAGGGAGAAATAGAAGTTGAAAGTTAAACGAATTCTTGTATCTCAGCCTGAGCCGGTAGATTTTGAGAAATCACCTTATGGAGAGCTCACTCAAAAGCACAAAGTCAATATTGAGTTCAGGAAGTTTATTGCGATAGAAGGAATTACGGCCAGTGATTTCCGAAGGGATAAAGTCTACATCCAGGACCATACAGCTGTAATTTTTACCAGCCGGCACGCAGTTGATCATTTTTTCCGTATTGCTAAAGAAATGAGGGTGGAGATACCTGATACTATGAAATATTTTTGTATTTCGGAAGCATCAGCCTTTTATCTTCAGAAATATGTTCAATACAGGAAACGAAAAATATTCAGTGGTAAACAAACTTTCGAGGACCTGGTGGAGATCATCAATAAGCATAAAGAAGAAAAGTTTTTGATGCCTTGCTCCGACGTTCACCAGGCTAGCCTTACCAGGATTCTCGATGAAAATGAAATTAATTATTCCAAAGCTGTAATTTATAAAACACAGGCAAGTGATTTGTCGGACATTGACATTAGGAGTTATGATTTGCTGGTATTTTTCAGCCCGGCAGGGGTTAAATCATTATTTAAGAATTTTCCGGGGTTTGAACAGAATTCAACCTTAATTGGTGCTTTTGGCCCTACCACAATCAGCGCAGTTAAAGAGAGCGGTCTGAAATTGGACATAGCCGCTCCTACCAAAACAGCTTTATCGATGACCGATGCCATCGACCAGTATCTGGTTTCGATCAATAAGAAATAGAAATCCATTTTCGTCTAAAACTATGATCCCAATAAGGGGATAGTCGATGCAAACCTTTAAGAAACATGAACGGTTATCCGGTCAAAAAATAATCGATACTTTATTTTCAGAAGGAAAAATTTTTGTGGTCAGTCCGTTCAGGGTAGTATGGCTTGAATATGAACTTGCCGGACAATCCCCGGCACAGGTGCTTATATCGGTTTCAAAAAAACGGATTAAAAAAGCCGTCGACAGAAACCTGGTAAAACGACGCATCAGAGAAGCATACCGGAAAAACAAAGATGAGTTTTATAAATTCTTAAATCGCAATCAGGTAAAATGTGCTTTTGCATTGCTATACAATTCGGACCTGATAGCTGACTACAAAGAAATTGAAGAGAAAATAAATTTACTTTTACAGCGTTTTCAAAGTGAATATGAAAAAAGCATTAGGTAAATTTTTTATTTCTTTAATCAGGTTGTATCAGGGAGCTATTTCCCCTTATTTTTTGCCATCCTGCAGGTATACACCCACATGTTCTGCCTATGGTATTGAAGCCATTCAAAGGCACGGACCCTTTAGGGGAAGCTGGTTTGCCTTTAAACGAATTTTATCATGTCACCCCTGGGGTGGGAGTGGTTATGATCCGGTACCTGAACCCCATAAAACTAAATGAATTTAAACCATAAATTTTCTTAATCATGAACAGATTTTCAAAAATAATTTTTGTTGGGATCTTTTTATATTTCTTTGGATTGGTTCCACTTCAAGTTGTAAGTCAAACCAGCAATAATTTTGAAATTGCCAAAAATCTCGATATCTATGCTACCCTCTTCAGAGAATTAAATAAAAATTATGTCGACGAGATTTCTCCCGGTGACATGATGGAAACCGGTATTGAGGCGATGCTTGAATCTCTTGATCCATATACGGTCTATATTCCTGAATCTGAAGTTGAGGATTATAAGTTTATTACCACCGGGCAATATGGAGGTGTAGGAGCATTGATACAGCAACAAGGAGAACAGGTCGTCGTTGCTGAACCGTATGAAGGAAATCCTGCTCAGAAGGCCGGAATTAAAGCCGGAGATATTATTCTTGAAGTGGACGGTCAATCGGTGAAGGGAAAATCAACCTCCGATGTCAGTGCTATTTTAAAAGGCCAGCCCGGTACTTCAGTTATGGTTCTGTTTCAGCGCGAAGGTGTTTCTGAACCTATTGAAAAAGAACTTGTAAGGGAGTATGTAAAAATAGAAAACATTCCTTATTATGGTATGATCTCAGAGGGTGTTGGTTACATCCGGCTGCTTGGCTTTACCCAGGAAGCAGGCAAGGAGGTAAAGGATGCTTTTACAGAGCTGAAAACCAATAACCAGCTGAAAGGATTAGTGCTTGACCTGCGCGGAAATGGTGGCGGCCTGCTTCAGGAAGCAGTTTCGATCACCAATATTTTTGTGGATAAGGGTAACATGGTTGTAAGCACAAAGGGAAAACTTCCGAATAAAAATTATACTTATAACACCACCAACCTAGCCATTGATAAAGATATTCCGCTGGTTGTCCTTGTCGATAATTCCAGTGCTTCCGCTTCCGAGATTGTGGCCGGAGCAATACAGGACCTCGACAGAGGAGTGATCGTCGGTCAGCGGACCTATGGAAAAGGACTGGTTCAAAATGTAATTCCACTTACCTACAATGCCCAGGCAAAAATTACTGTGGCAAAATATTATATTCCCAGTGGCCGTTGCATTCAGGCTATTGATTATTCAAAGAAGAATGTAAATGGCGATTCAGAAAAAATTCCTGATTCACTGGTCACAGCATATAAAACTAAGAATGGCCGAACAGTTTATGATGGTCTGGGAATAGATCCCGATGTTAAGACGGAGCAGCCAAATCTGAGCCCGTTAAGCACCTCTCTGCTGGTGAAATATTTGTTTTTTAAATATGCCACTAAGTTCGAAAGAGAGCATCCTGCAATTCCATCCGCAAAAGAATTTCAGGTTACCGATGAAATCTACAACGATTTTATTGCTTACCTTGCTGACAAGGACTATGATTATACTACCAGGAGCGAAGAAACCCTTGAAAAGCTCAAGCAGTATGCACATGATGAAAAGTATTTTGATGCCATACAGGCTAGTTATGATCAGCTGGTGGAAACCTTGAAAGAGAATAAAGATCATGATCTTTCAAAGCATAAAGATGAAATTAAAAAAATATTGAAACTCGAAATTGTTTCGAGATATTATTACCAGAAGGGTCAGATCATTGCTTCCATTGCTGAGGATCCTGATATTGCAAAAGCCATCCAGATTCTGGATGAAAAGGATTCATACCTTGCCATTCTTGACGGCTCCAAAGAGCAGTCAGGTGTCAGGGAATAAATAATTATCAACGTTCGTCATTTGATAATGCGATGCTGAAAAAGATCAAGGTAAACCACTCCGCACTTTATTTCACCGGGTTGGTTATCACGATCATCAGTTTGCCTTTATCGCAATTTGCTCTTAGTGTTGGCCAATTTGTGCTGCTTGGCAACTGGCTTTTGGAAATGAATTTCAAAAGTAAAATCAAAACATTCTTTTCAAATAAAGCTGCTATTATTCTTGTCTCTTTGTATCTCCTGCATGTCGCAGGCCTGATTTATACAACGGATTTTAATTATGCATTTAAAGATTTGCGGGTAAAGCTTCCTTTACTTGCTTTACCCATAATTTTTGCCACCACCCAACCCCTTGACCCTAAAAAGTTCGATCGTTTATTGTGGCTTTTCATCGGAGCATGTTTGGCTGCTACCTTTATTGGCATTGGAATATTAATTTTTAAAGATGTCAGCGATATCCGTGAAATTTCACCTTTTATCTCTCATATCCGGTTGAGCCTTAACATTTGCCTCGCCATTTTCTTTACGGGATATTTTCTTTTCAGCAAATTCAAGGGTCAGCTAAAGTATCAGATTTTGTCTGGCCTGTGTATTTTGTGGCTTATCGCCTTTTTAATTTTCAGCGAGTCGGCTACTGGTTTCTATGTATTATTCGGAGCATTGTTTTGTCTTGTCATTTGGGGATTCACCCGTATTCAAAAAACAAGATTGAAGAGCCTTGTGATCATCCTTGCCCTCCTGATTCCGGTTGTGTTAGGTGCGTACCTTTATTTTACTGCAAAGACATATCTCAACCCCCATAGAAATGACCTGAAAAATCTTGAAAACTATTCCGTTCAAGGTAATGCATATTCACATGACACATCCAAATTTACAGTCGAAAATGGAAGCTTTATAGGCCTATATGTTTGTGACAAGGAATTGCGTGAAAGCTGGAATAACAGGAGTAAATTGGATTACGATGGCAAGGATGAAAAAGGGCAGGAATTGAAAATGACGCTAATTCGTTACCTAAATTCCAAAGGTCTAAGAAAAGACTCAGAAGGGACAGGACAATTGTATGACAGGGATATCCGGAATGTTGAGCAAGGAATTGCCAATCAATATTATGCAAAGAAGTTCAACCTGAATTCAAGAATGTATAAATTTTTATGGGAATATCAGGCGATGAAAAGAGGAGCCGGCCCCGGTGGATTGTCATTTGTACAACGCTTTGAATATTGGAAAGCAGCAACCGGAATCATAAGTCAAAATTTCTGGTTTGGAGTTGGAACCGGCGATATGGATGAGGCCTTCAGGATTCAGTACGAAAAGATGAAAACCCAACTTCCACCTGAATTCAGACACCGTTCACACAATCAGTTCCTGGCGATATTTACAGCATTTGGAGTTTTTGGGTTTCTTTGGTTTATCTTTACCCTGGTTTATCCACCCATTCAATTAAAAGCATTCAGGAATTTCAGGTATTTTGTCTTTTTTACAATCATCAGCCTTTCGATGTTGTTTGAGGATACACTTGAAACCCAGATGGGCGCTACACTGTTTGCATTCTTTAATTCATTTCTGCTGTTTGTGCAAAAAGATGACCCTCCGGATAGTAATCTGTGAGAAAGTTGTATATTCGCCTTCCGAAATTTAGTGTATGAATAAAATTGATTTTACCATTTCTTATAAGGAATATTCAAGCATAGAAGAGCTAAATCCTGATGATCGTTCTTTGCTTGAACACGCCCGAAAGGCAATAAAATCAGCCTATGCTCCTTATTCAACCTACCATGTCGGAGCTGCCGTTTTGTTAGACAACGGCCAGATCGTTACCGGGAATAACCAGGAAAATGTTGCTTATCCTTCGGGCATCTGTGCCGAAAGGGTAGCTTTGTTTTATGCCTCCTCTCAGTTTCCTGAGGTACCGGTCAAAGCTGTTGCCGTTTCAGCAAAAGCCAAACATTTCAGAATCAAATCTCCCGTCACTCCCTGCGGATCATGCCGCCAGGTAATGGCCGAAACTGAAAACAGGTTTCACCGTGAAATGAGGTTGATCATGCATGGTGAAAACGGTAAGATAATCATTGTGGAAGGCGTGAAAAATATTCTCCCGCTCATGTTTACAGCAGAAGAACTAAAAAATAATCAGAATCCAACCTAATCATGGAACTTATTTCTACCAAAATTTGCAAAACAAGCGACATTGGCGTAAACGATAACCTCTTTGGCGGAACAATGCTTTCGTGGATGGACGAGGCTGGTGCATCTTTTGCATCGGTTAAATGTTG
>Ga0105097_10001746_pt1 | contig 10482 bp, 10 predicted proteins | sample PPLLak12cMay2015_FD_87035 | JGI IMG/M metagenome (GOLD analysis project Ga0105097, IMG submission 87035) | Freshwater sediment microbial communities from Prairie Pothole Lake near Jamestown, North Dakota, USA - PPLs Lake P7 Core (1) Depth... | ecosystem: Environmental > Aquatic > Freshwater >... | reverse complement strand
TGACGGCCGATGGCCTGGTAGCTATGTCCAAGGAGCGGCAAGGCGTCGGCCGGCCGCGCAACCTGTACCAATTGACCGATCGCTCGCACAGCCTGTTTGCCTGCTACAACGACGAGCTGGCATTGGACCTGATCCATGAGTTGATGGAGACGGAGGGTGCCGACAAGCTGCGCTACCTGCTCAACCGGGTGGGCAGCAAGCTGGCCGTGCAGTATCGCCGCCAGATCAAAGGCCAGGCCATGGGTGATCGGGCGCGTGAGCTATCGACCGTGTTAGACCGCCGCGGCATCCGCGTCGACCTCGAACACGGCGACGACGTCATCATTCTGCGCGAGTACAACTGTCCGTACCACGAGATCGCCTCGGTACACCGCGACGTCTGCGAGATGGAGCGCAGCGCGTTCTCGCAGGCCCTGGGCACCGACGTGACCTTGGGCGACTGTATCCAGGATGGCCACCATAGCTGCCATTTCACGGTCAACACCCGGCCGTTGGCTGCCGCGGGGCAGGCGCCGGCCATCAGTTCGCAGTAAACAGTAGTACACAAGGTAACTGTTGGGCAGCCAGTTCGGACAAGCAACTGGCGGCCCGTTGTCGCAAAGACAAAACAACGCACGAAGGAGTTCCAGAAAGCATTATGACCAGCGAGCTAGTGATCCAAGACCTGCACGTGACCGTCAACGACGGCGAAAAAGAGGTGCTGAAGGGTGTCAACCTAACCATCCGCCAGGGCGAAGTGCATGCGCTGATGGGCCCGAACGGCTCTGGCAAGAGCACTCTCTCCTACGCGATTATGGGCCACCCGCACTATACCGTCACCGGCGGCGACATCCTGCTGGACGGCGAAAGCATCCTCGAGTTGGAGCCTAACGAGCGGGCGCGCCGGGGCCTCTTCCTGGCCTTCCAATACCCTGTGGCTGTGCCGGGCGTCAGCATGGCCAACTTCCTGCGCACGGCCGTCAGCAACGTGCGCGGTTACACCGATCAAGCCGCGGCCAGCAACGGCGGCAGCAAGTCGGGCGTCGTCGGCTCCAACCTGATGCCGATGCGCGACTTCCGCAAAGAGTTGCTGGACAAGATGGACGAGTACAACGTCGATCGCAGCTTCGCCAAGCGCTACCTGAACGAAGGCTTCAGCGGCGGCGAAAAGAAGCGAGCCGAGATCTTGCAAATGGCCATGCTTCAGCCCAAGATCGCTATCATGGACGAGACCGACAGCGGCCTGGACATCGATGCGCTGCGCGTCGTCTCCGACGGCGTCAACAAGCTGGCCGGGCCTGGCCTGGGCATTCTGCTGATCACCCACTACCAACGCATCCTGAACTACGTCCAGCCCGACTTCGTCCACGTCTTCTACAACGGCCGCGTGGTCATCAGCGGCGGCGTCGAGCTGGCTCACCAACTGGAAGCCCAGGGCTACCAGTGGGTCAAGGACGAGTTTGGCGAAGCCGAGTTGGTGGCGGTCTAGACAGTCAACAGTAATCAGTCGGCAGTAAACAGTTGACTGCTCAGGAATAGCTTACTGTTCACTGTTGACTGTTGACTGCTCTCAACGAGTAAGGAGTGTATGATGGCTACTACCAGTGACCGCGAAGCCCTTTCGGGCGTTAAAGATGAGTACCAGTACGGCTTCAGCAAGCCTGAAGAGTTCGTTTTTAAGTCACAGCGGGGTCTGAGTCACGAAGTGATCGACCAGATGTGCGACATGAAGAACGAGGTGGACTGGATGCGCGAGTTCCGCCATCGGTCCCTGGACATCTTCCTGTCGAAACCGATGCCGACCTGGGGCGCCGACCTGAGCGAGATCGACTTCGACAACATTTATTACTACCTCAGGCCCACCGAGAAGCAGGGCAAGAGCTGGGACGACATCCCGGACAGCATCAAGGACACCTTCGACCGCCTGGGCATCCCCGAAGCCGAGCGCAGCTTCCTGGCCGGCGTCGGCGCGCAGTACGAGTCCGAGGTGGTCTACCACTCGCTGCAAGAACAGTGGACCAAGCTGGGTGTGATCTTCCTGGACACCGACAGCGGCCTGCGCGAGCACGAGGATATCTTCAAGGAGTACTTCGGCTCGGTCATCCCGCCGTCAGACAACAAGTTCGCCGCGCTCAACTCGGCCGTCTGGTCGGGCGGCAGCTACGTCTACGTGCCCAAGGGCGTCCACGTCGACATCCCCTTGCAGGCGTACTTCCGCATCAACGCCCAGAACATGGGCCAGTTCGAGCGCACGCTGATCATCGTCGAAGAGGGCGCCAGCGTCCACTACGTCGAGGGCTGCACCGCGCCAATCTATGCGTCAGACTCGCTGCACAGCGCCGTGGTGGAGATCATCGTCAAGAAGGGCGGCCGCTGCCGCTACAGCACCATCCAGAACTGGTCCAACAACGTCTATAACCTGGTGACCAAGCGCGCGATCGCCGAGGCCGGCGCGACCATGGAGTGGATCGACGCCAACTTGGGCTCCAAGGTGACCATGAAGTACCCGGCGGTCTACATGATGGGCCCCAAGGCGCACGGCGAGATTCTCTCCATCGCCTTCGCCGGCCAGGGGCAGACTCTGGACGCGGGCGGCAAGGTGGTGCATGGCGCGCCCAACACCTCCTCCAAGATCATCTCCAAGTCGATCAGCAAGAACGGCGGCCGGGCTTCGTACCGCGGCCTGCTCAAGGTGGCCAAGGGCGCGACCGGCTCCAAGTCGACGGTGGTGTGCGATGCGCTACTGCTGGACGACCACAGCCGCTCCGATACCTACCCGTATATCGAAATCGACGAGCAGGACGTGCAGGTAGGCCACGAAGCCAGCGTTAGCAAGGTTAACGAGGAGCAGATCTTCTATCTGATGAGCCGCGGCCTGGGCGAGGAAGAGGCGGCGACGATGATCGTCAGCGGCTTCATCGAGCCGATGGTCAAGGAACTGCCGATGGAGTACGCCGTCGAGATGAACCGCCTGATCCAGTTGCAGATGGAAGGCAGTATTGGGTAGGTAAGTAAACAAGTAGACAAGTAGGTAAGTAAACAAGTAGGCAAGTAGACAGGTAGACAAGTAGGCAAATAGACAAGCAGGCAAGGGGCAGGTTGCATGTGGCAGGCGCAGGTCACAGGATTAAGACCGCAAGAAAAAGCCGATGCTTGCCAACAACGCACCGATGTACCGATCTCCCTTGTCTACTTGTTTACTTGTGTACCCGTTTACTTCCCCGGAGACAAAACATGACCGTTAAGACTATGATTTTACCCGAAGTCGGCTTGAACCAGGCTGGCGTCGAGGGGCTTTCGGCCCAGCGGCGCGAGCCGGAGTGGTTCCTGGACCTGCGCCGGCGCGCTTGGCGCTTTTTTGAGGAGATCGCCTGGCCGACGGGCGACGAGGAGGAGTGGCGCCGTACTCGCCTGACCGGCCTCAATATCGACGATTTTCGCCTGCCAGAGGCGACCGGGCCTGCACGCGGTGACCGCGCCGACCTCCCCGCTTATCTGCGTGAGGAGATGGAGTCGATTGAATCGGCCGGCGCGCTGGTGACAGAGAACGGCGCAGTGCGCTACCACGAGTTGAGCAGCGAGCTGGCCGCCAAGGGTGTGCTGTTCACCGACCTGGACACGGCCATCCGCCAGCATCCGGAGCTGATCCAGCGCTACTTCATGACCGACAACGTGGCGGTGGACGCCGACAAGTTCACGGCCCTGCACGCGGCCCTGGTCACGGGCGGCGCAGTGCTCTACGTGCCGCGCAACGTCCAGATCGAGCTGCCGCTGTACGGCATCACGGCCGCCAGCGGCGGCCTGGCCGACTTCGCCCACACGCTGATTGTCGCCGAGGAGAACTCGCAGGTCACATACGTCGATGAGATGGTGAGCGATGGCGAGGGCGCGGCCTTCCACAGCGGCGTTGTCGAGATATTCGCCCAGCCGGGCGCAGTGGTGCGCTATCTGCACAGCCAGGACTGGAACACCAACACCTGGCACTTCAGCACTCAGCAGGCCCAGATGCGGCGCGACGCCCAGATCAACTGGATGACCAGCTCCTGGGGCAGCCGGCTGAGCAAGATCAACCTGGAGATGCAACTGCTGGAGCGGGGCGGGCACGGCGAGCTGTTGGGCTTCTACTTCCCCAGCGGCCGGCAGCACCTGGACCATCACACCATGCAGAACCACATGGCCGACCACTGCACCAGCGACCTGCTGTTCAAGGGTGCGCTGCGCGGCCGCTCCCGCTCGGTCTACTCAGGTAGCATCAAGGTCTGGCCCAACGCGCAGAAAACCGACGCCTATCAGAAGAATCAGAACCTGGTGTTGGACAAGCGCGCACGCGCCGACAGCATCCCCGGCCTGGAGATCGAGGCCGACGACGTGCGCTGCACCCACGGCGCTACTGTCAGCAAGATCGAGCCGGAATACCTTTTCTACCTGATGGCGCGCGGCCTGAGCCAGTATCAGGCCGAGCAGATGATCGTCACTGGCTTCTTCGAGGAAGTGCTCAACCGTGTGCCCGTCGAGGGCGTGCGCCGCAAGCTGGAGCAGATCATCGCCCGTAAGATCATCGGCGGCTAGGCCCGTTGTTGAAGACTTCGGAAGCCGCCGGCTCACGACTGTATCTTGCCCGCCACGCGAAACTGCACCCTTTTGAGTGCTGCGGCGACTTCCGAAGTCTTACGATGATTCACAAGGAGTTTCCACTTGATTATGAAGGGTTATGCATTTCCTGACGTCCTGGTCTCCACCCAGTGGGTGGCCGACCACCTGAGCGACCCCGGCATCCGTATCGTCGAGTCCAACGAAGATATTCTGCTCTACGACCTGGGCCACATCCCCGGCGCTGTGCAGATCGACTGGCAGAAAGACCTGAACGACGCGCTGCGCCGCGACTACCTGACGCGCGCGGATTTCGAAACGCTGATGGCCATCAACGGCATCGGCAACGACACCACAGTGGTTTTCTACGGCGACAAGAACAACTGGTGGTCCACCTACGCCTTCTGGGTCTTCCAACTCTTCGGCCACAGCAACGCCAGGGTGATGGACGGCGGCCGGGCCAAGTGGGAGGCCGAGGGGCGGCCCATGACCAAAGTAGAGCCAGCCTATCCCAAAACTGTCTATCGGGCCCAGTCGCGCGCCGACTACAAGATCCGCGCCTACCGCGACCAGGTGCTGGCCCACGTGCAGGCCGGCCTGCCGCTGGTGGACGTGCGCTCGCCAGCCGAATATAGCGGCGAGCTGCTGCACATGCCCAACTATCCCCAGGAAGGCGCGCTGCGCGGCGGTCACATCCCCGGCGCACGCAACGTGCCCTGGGCGCGAGCGGCCAACGCCGACGGCACTTTCAAGAGCGCCGATGAGCTACGGGCCATCTACGAAGCCGAGCAGGGCCTCAAGCCTGACGACACCGTGGTGGCCTACTGCCGCATCGGCGAGCGCTCCAGCCATACCTGGTTCGTGCTGACCTACCTGCTGGGCTACCCCAACGTGCGCAACTACGACGGCAGTTGGACCGAGTGGGGCAACCTGGTGGGCGTGCCGATCGAGAAGTGAGCGGCGCCATTTGTCCACAGGCGAAACAGGCGCGATAATTGCATCAACCTTGCGGCCAGTCACCGCGAAGCGTGCGACTCAGCACCTGACACCTGACACCTGACACTCCTCACGCAAGACATGGACCGCCAAGAACGCATCGACCTGATCATCGACCACTACGAAAATCCGCGCCATTTCGGCCCGCTGCAGCCGGCTGATGTCGTTCATTCCGGCAACAACCCGGCCTGCGGCGACTTAGTGACCGTCTACGTGCGGGCCGACGGCAACGGCGGACCGGTGGCGCTGGCTTTCCAGGGCCAGGGCTGCACGATCAGTCAGGCAGCGGCCTCGATGGCAATGGAGATGTTGCATGGCCTGACTCTGGCCCAGATCGACGCCGCTACGGCGGAGTCGCTGCTCGAAAGGCTGGGGCCGGATATCGCTGCTGCTCGCCAGCGCTGTGCTACCCTCGCCTTTGATGCAGTCAAGCATGCCTGTCAAGCACTGAACGATCGCAGCATTGTATCACCTCGTCTTGTTCACGCTGACCAACTGGCGGATTTTGCGATGGAGGTCCGCGATGGCATGGCCGGTGTCAATGTATGAAACTGCTCTCAGCACCCGCAGACGCTGAACTCGTCCCCGACAGAACCGAGTATTTATCGTGAGAACCGTTGAGGCCATCCGCGCCGACTTTCCGATTTTGCAGCGAGAAGTTAACGGTCGTCCCCTGGCCTATCTGGACAACGCGGCGACCTCGCAAAAGCCGCTGGCCGTCCTGCAGGTCATGGACGACTATTACCGGCTGCGCAACGCCAACGTCCACCGCGGCGTCCATACGTTGAGCGAAGAGGCGACGGCGCTGTACGAGGGCGCACGCGGCCGCATCGCCCGCTTCATCAACGCACCGGGCCCCAAGCAGGTGATCTTCACCCGCAACGCGACTGAGGCGGTCAACCTGGTGGCCTATAGCTGGGGACTGGACACGCTCAAGCCGGGCGATGAGGTGCTGATCACGCAGATGGAGCACCACGCCAACATCGTCCCCTGGCAGTTGATCACCGAACGCACCGGCGCAACGCTGCGCTACGTGCCGCTGGATCCGCAGGGCGTGCTGCGCCTGGACATGCTGGATGAGCTGCTGACCGAGCGCACCAGGCTGTTCGCCTTTGTGGCCATGTCCAATGTGCTGGGCACGATCAACCCGGTAGAGGAGCTGGTGGCGCGAGCTCACAGCGTGGGCGCGCTGGCGCTGGTGGACGGCGCGCAGAGCGTGCCGCACCTGCCGGTGGACGTGCAGGCGCTCAACTGCGACTTCCTGGTCTTCTCCGGCCACAAGATGTGTGGCCCAACCGGCAGCGGCGTGCTCTACGGTCGCCGCGAGCTGCTGGAGCAGATGCCCCCCTTCATGGGCGGCGGCGACATGATCCGCGAGGTGCGGCTGGAGGGCTCGCGCTGGAACACGCTGCCCTGGAAGTTCGAGGCCGGCACGCCGGCCATTGCCGAAGTGATCGGCCTGGGCGCGGCCGTGGACTACCTGGCTGGCCTGGGCATGGACTGGGTGCAGCAGCGCGAGCATGAGCTGGTGCGCTATGCCATGGAGCAGCTTGGTCGCGTCGAGGGGCTGCGCATCCTGGGGCCTGGCCCGGAGCAGCGCGGCGGCGCAGTGGCCTTCACGCTGGGCGAGATCCACCCGCACGACACGGCGGCCATCCTGGACGCGGAAGGCATCGCCATCCGCGCCGGCCACCACTGCGCCCAGCCGATCCATGACTTCTACGGCATCCCAGCCAGCGCCCGCGCCAGCTTCTACTTCTACAACACCTTCGAGGAGATCGACCGGCTGATTCTGGCGCTGGACAAAGTGCATTCGGTGCTTGGGATGTAGGATCGTGCGGTCGTGCGGTCGTGCGGTCGTAGGATCGTGCGGTCGTAGGATCGTCGCAAGCGCAAACGAACGACCGCACGAACAAACGCACCAGCGAACAAACGAACAAAGGACAATGGACGCACTCTACCGCGAGGCAATCCTCGACCACTACAAATACCCGCGCCACAAGGGTCATCTGGACAACCCCGACGTCAGCTACTTCGACCACAATCCCTTTTGTGGCGACGAAATCACGCTGGAGTTGAAGATCGAGGATGGCGTGGTCGTGGACGCAGCCTTCGACGGCCGCGGCTGCGCCATCAGCCAGGCCTCGGCCTCGATGATGACCGAGGAGATCATCGGCAAGTCGCTGGACGAGCTGAAAGGCTGGACCAAGGACGACATCCTGGAGCTGCTGGGCATCGAGATCGGCCCTGTGCGCCTCAAGTGCGCGCTGCTGCCGCTGAAGGCGTTGAAGGCGGGCGTGTGGGGCATTGAGGACAGTGAGGCGTGAAGCGTGGAGCGTGAAGCGTGACCAGGAAAGCCCACACCGATGGGGTACTCACGTTTCACTCATCACGTTTCATCCAGATCATCAATAGGGAAAGGCATAACAAAACACCATGTCACGTGCAGTCAAAGTTGCTGAGAGCAAAGACATTCCCATAGGCGGCAAGATCGTCGTCGAGATCGACGGGATCGAGATTGCCGTCTTCAACGTGGACAACGAACAGTACTATGCCGTCGAGGACATCTGCAGCCACGACGGCGGCCCTCTTGGCGAGGGTGAGCTGATCGACGCCTATCAAATCGAGTGCCCGCGCCACGGCGGCCGCTTCGATATCCGCACCGGCAAGGCGCTGGTTATGCCTGCCTTCGAGGCCATCGAGGCCTTCCCGGTGACGGTGCAGAACGGCGGCATCTTTTTAATGGTAGATTGGTAACATCAGATTTCGGAAGTCGCCAGTTGCCGCAACCGGCGACTTCCGAAGTCTTTAACTGGAGGAAAAACATGGCAATCACAGATAATGACGTACGCGAGCGCATTCGAGCAGGCGTGATCGATCCTGAGATCGGTTTGAACATCGTCGACTTGGGCCTGATCTACGGAGTCGAGGTAGACGAGGACACCATCGACATCGACATGACGCTGACCAGCCCCGGCTGCCCCGCTGGCCCGCAAATCATCTACGACGTCAAGCAGACGGTCAAACGCGCCTTCCCCGAGGTCAACCAGATCAGCGTCAACATCGTCTGGCAGCCCTTCTGGTCGCCAGAGATGATGAGCGAGTGGGCCAAGGAAGAGCTGGGCATCTTCTAGCGGCGCGGGTTGGCGGAACTCTGAGGAACTGAGAGGAATTCCGAGGAACTTGCCGATATGAACCAAAAGGACGTCCCCGTTGCTTGGCAGATAGACGGGGACGTCCTTTTATTGAGTATGGGAACGGGTTACGAGAGTCATCCGTGAAACGGACTAACCTGCGCATGGCGCTTGCGCTGTATGGCCTTGGTCTGCTGGTCTTTGGCCTGCTGGCTGGACCGAGGCTGGCCGCGCGATCGCCCAATGAGTTCGTTGCGCTGGCTGAAGCCTGGCTGGCCGGCCGGCTGGATATCATCCCGCAGCTAGCTCCTTACCTCGACCTAGCCGAGTTTAGCGGGCGCCATTTCGTGCCCTACCCGCCCTCGGCAGCGCTGCTCTATACCCCTTTCGTCGCCCTTTTCGGCCGTGAGGTCTATCATGGCTTCTTACACCTCCTGCTGGCCGCAGCGATCCTGCCGCTGTTCTACCTCGTCCTGGTGCGCTTCACCTCCGAGACCGGCCACAGCCGCAGCGAGCTGATCTGGCTGGCCGTCCTGCTGGCGTTCGGCACGCCGGTGGCAAGTCTCAGCACCAACAGCAACGTCTATTACACAGGCCAGATTACCGCCGTGGTGTTTTCCTGCCTCTATCTGGCTACCGCGTATCGCGGCCGGCATCCAGGCTGGGCAGGCTTGGCGCTGGGTGCAGCATTTATGGCTCGCGGAGCTACGTTATTTGCCTTTCCGGTCATCCTGGCGGAGATCTGGCGCAGCCAGCGCGGCTCAAACGACATACGCCGGCCGCTGTGGCGCTTCAGCCTGGCGCTGGGCGCAATGCTCCTGCTGGCCGGCCTGTACAACTGGGCGCGCTTCGGGCAGCCGGCGGAGCTCGGCTACCGCTACCTCGGCTGGCGCACTGACCCAGAGATCGTGCAGTGGGGTCTGTTCCACTACGTCTACCTGGAGCGCAACTTGCACGCCCTGTTGACCAGCCTGCCCGTGCTGCTGCCCAGCTTCCCCACCATCGCCTTCAACCCCGAGGGTATGAGCCTGCTGCTGACCACGCCCGTGCTGCTGTTGTTGCCCACGCTGCGCGGCTGGACGCTTACCGCCAAGGCCGCGCTGCTGTCCGCCGGGCTGATCCTGCTGCCAGCGCTGTTCTACGCCAACACCGGTTTCGCCCAGTACGGCTACCGCTACGCAGCCGATTTCCTGCCCTATCTGATCCTGGCCATGGCGCTGGCTGGGCTGCGGGTACGGACGTGGCTGGTTAAAGGACTGATTCTCTTCGGCATGGCAGTTAGCCTGTGGGGCGCGTGGCTGGCCGGCTGGCATCCCTTCGACGCTGAGCTGGCCTGGCTGATTCAGCAACGAACCCTGCTCAAGTATCGCTAGTACAGCAGGACGAAGATGCGCCAGCGGTTCACAGTAGCGCAATCCGCTGGATTGCGCACGAACAATCCGGCCCAGACGGTTGTTCTACGTAACCACCGTACCACTACCGCCCCAGTGTACTAGCAGCGGACACTGGAGCTGGCTCTTCTTGTGCATTTATGACCGCCGTCATGTCCTTGTAGTCAGTTCTGTGATACGATGGAGAGGACAACCATCGACAAGGAGGTCGCGCATGTCCGACTCGATCCCCGCTCGCCTGTCCTCGGAACCGGCGGGCCAGGGTCCTCGCTCCCCACACCCAGCGTTGGGGTCTTCGCTCAGCCCCTTCTTCAACCCCAGCGGCGTGGCCGTCATCGGCGCATCGGCTGACCCGCGCAAGCTGAGCCACGGCGTGCTGCGCAACTGTTTCA
>Ga0105097_10001745_pt1 | contig 10487 bp, 13 predicted proteins | sample PPLLak12cMay2015_FD_87035 | JGI IMG/M metagenome (GOLD analysis project Ga0105097, IMG submission 87035) | Freshwater sediment microbial communities from Prairie Pothole Lake near Jamestown, North Dakota, USA - PPLs Lake P7 Core (1) Depth... | ecosystem: Environmental > Aquatic > Freshwater >... | reverse complement strand
ATTAAATGATTCAATTGCACCTGGTATAGGTTCTAATTTTAGAAAGAATCCCCATTTAGATTGAGGGTATTTTTGTTCGGGTGTTTCTTTACGGTAGTTATCAAATGCACCTCTAAAGTTACAAAGTACACCATCCATATCAACATATAGTCTTTTCTTTTTCATAATCGTTATATCTAAATTATTACACAAAGATACAAATAATTTAACTACTTTTACCTTCGTTATATCTTTTTCTTCTATTAAATCTACCATTACCTAGATTAAGTGCTTTATATGTTGGTGTTAGAGAGTGGCAATTAGGACAAAGTAATTTTAGATTATCTAGGTTATTATTTTCAGAATTACCATCAATATGTTCTAACTCAATAGGTACATTACCACTAGTTATATTTATTTTGTCCCAGCCACATTCCATACAACAATTTCCATGTTTTTCAATAAGGTATTTTTTAACTACTTTATTATGTGAAAGTCCAGAATCAACAAGTATAATTCGTTTGTTTTTCCTATCGGTCTCATAACAATCTCTACTACAGTATATCTTATCATTATCTTTAATTCTTTTTAGTAGAAATCTTTCTTCACAAATTAGACATTTTTTTGTTTCATTTTTTTTGTTTTTAGTTCTGCCTTTATTAGTATAAGTTGCTGAACAGGAGTGAGAGCAAAACTTTCTCTCCTCACATAAAGTAGATTTGAAATCTAAATCACAATTTATACATTTTGTTGTGTAACTTTTACTTTCAATATATTTTGATTTTATATCTAATTTCTTCATTGTTCTTCTAATGGTTGATCTACTTGTTGATAGTTCTATAGCTATATCATCTATCTTCATATTATTATCTATTAGTTTTCTTAATTCATTTATATCTACCATAATTATAACTTTATTTATAGTATCATTTTAAGAGCTAGTGACAGGATTCGAACCTGCGACGTTGGAATTCCTACTTACAAGGTAGGTGCGATCGGCCACTACGCAACACCAGCATTATTTTTGAGCTTCTCATTGGATTCGAACCAATAACTTCCACATTACTAAAGTGGTACTCTGGCCAGTTGAGCTAGAGAAGCATTATTGAAGCACCTACTGGGATCGAACCAGTGTAAGTAGTTTTGCAGACTACCCCCTAAAACCACTCGGGCAAGGTGCCATATTTTTGTTGGTACTGTGGGTTACGATCCCACTACCTTTCGCGTATCAGGCGAATGCTCTACCGAGTGAGCTAAGTACCAATATTTTTGTAGTTCCTGTGGGGATTGAACCCACGACCTGTTGCATGTAAAACAACCGCTCTCCCACTGAGCTAAGGAACTAATTTATCTTTTTTCTTCATAGTTTATAATAAAGTTCCATTTAGGAAAATTATCATTTTTAACATTCTCTATAACTTTTTCAGAAATTAATTTAAATCCAGGAATATCCTCTAAAACTTCTTTCCAGTTATAACTTCTATTTTCGGAATTAAATCCGATAGTAACATTTAATATTTTATTATCTTTCATAGTAGTTCCTGTGGGGATTGAACCCACGACCTGTTGCATGTTAAACAACCGCTCTCCCGCTGAGCTAAGGAACTTTATTTGTTGGCACAGAGGGATTTGAACCCACGTTTTCAACAACCGCTACAGTTCTCCAACTTATCAGGTTGGGCTGGTATGTGCCAATATTTTTGCTCTTCCACCAGGGCTCGAACCTGGATATCTCGGTTAACAGCCGAACGTAATTACCATTATACGACAGAAGAATAATTGTTGATGATACAGGATTCGAACCTATGACTTCCCAGTGAATCCGACTGGTCCTCTAACCTCTGAGGTAATCATCATACGATAATTTTATACTAGTTTATTATATCGCATTTGTATATCTTCCGATATACTTTGCTCCACAGACTGGCTACGATCCAGTGACCTACGCATTAACAGTGCGGTGCTCTACCAACTGAGCTACTGAGGAATAAAAAAGTAATGTCGCACCCTATTGTAATCTCTGACCCCACTCACGGAGGTTCACAATTCAAACTTTCTTATCTTTAATTGGGTGTGAACCAATCTTCAATCTATCTGTTCCATTAGGCATTACTCTTGCTCTTCCACCAGGACTTGAACCTGGAATCGCTGATTAACAGTCAGCCGTGATAACCATTTCACTATAGAAGAATATTTAATTTTTTAACATAAAAAAACCCAAACTTTAAGTTCGGGTTTAGATTTAATTTATAATATAACTTTGACTTTATACCATACATAATTCATTACCCGAAGTCGTGCTATTCACACAATTCGTAATCGTAATCACATTAATATTTGTAGTCATTGTTTTCATATTGTATATATATTAAATTTTTATTGTCCCTTTTTGTTTTTCTTTATTTATAGTACAAATATACTATAAGTTTTTTAATCTACCTAATCTTTTAATCTTTTTTGTTATTTTTAATTTTGTACAGGTAGTCGGACTCGAACCGACACTCATATTTCAGAACACGGTTCTAAGCCGTGTGCGTATACCATTTCGCCATACCTGCAATTTTAGTACGAATGGTGGGAGTCGAACCCACACGCCATATAGACACTGCCTTCTTAGGACAGCGTGGCTACCAATTACACCACACTCGCATTTTTGTACCCCAGATAGGATTCGAACCTATATTTTCAGTTTCCAATTACCCGTAGTTGTTTAGAAGACAACTGGGACTACTGAGGTATTAATTATAATATATGTGAATGTTTCATTTTCATAATCATTTCAGGACATTCTTTTGAGCCATATGTCAATCTAAATAGATCTCTATTATAGGTCATTACTTCTTTATCATTACACTTTATATTATGAACTACAAACATAATTAAGTTTATACTTTCATTTAAGTATTTACATAAACTTTTTAAAGGCATAACTGAATTTACCTTAAATACATTACCACTTGATAATAGTGTATATGATGTGTACTTTATATAATTTATTTCTTTCATTTTGTATCAGTGGTGGGAGTCGAACCCACACGGACATTACTGTCCACTCGGGCTTAAACCGAGCGTGTATAAACCATTTCACCACACTGACATTTTGTATCGGGAGAGGGACTCGAACCCTCACGGACATTACTGTCCACTGGATTTTAAGTCCAGCGTGTCTACCATTCCACCACCCCGACAGGTGTTGATTGTTTAATTAATAGTAGGGGTCGAACCTACACTAAGTTTATTTCATCCTTAGCCATATCCTCATATCTTCTGTATAAGTTAGGTGTTTACCAATTCCACCATATCAATTATTTTGTGATCCAGGAAGGATTCAAACCTTCAACCTTTCCGTTAGAAGCGGAACGCTCTGTTCAGTTGAGCTACAGGACCAATTTAATCCATTTTCTAATTGCGTTATCACTCACTCCATATTTTCTACCAGTACCACAATAACCCAATTCTTTAATATCTATTTTCAATTGTATAATACTTGGTCTTTCAACTTTCCTAGTTTTAATACTCGCACATTTTTTACATATTCCAGTTTTACTATATTCTCTTATTATAGAACCACAATTACAATTTTTTATACATTCTTTTTTTCTTATAAAGTCTAAATTTATATTTACTTTTTCTCCATTTATTATTTTTATTAAACTATTTACAAATTCCAAATCATAAACTTTGGTATAATGTATGTCATATAATTTCCAACCTTTTTCTTCTATAAGAAGTTTTCTCTCTTTATAATATGGTTTTAATTCATTATTTTCATCATAATGTTGATTACCATTTACTTCTATTCCTATACCTTTATCTATAAATGCTATATCAATTGAATAAAATCTATCATTTAGAGGTTGTAATTCTGTTTCAAAGTAAAGACCATTTTCTATAAAATTATTTTTTAATATTTCACACGGAATAGATATAAACTTTGTGTTTTTTTTCCAGGGATGTTTGTCTGGATTATTTTGTAACCATTCTATTCGTTTCTCTGAAATTAACTTTTTGCTTTCCTCACTATGTTTTCTTTTACTTTGTTCTGATTTACATTTATACTCACAACATGTTTTTGTAAATTCGATTCCTTTTCTTAATTTACAAGAATTACCACATTTACATTTAGGTATTTCTAAATTTTCATATTTAATATAATAATCAATTAGAGATAAATTATGTATTCTTAAATGTTTTGCCAGTGAATTTTTATTTTTGAATTCAATTTTACATATTTTACACATACTTTAGATTTTACTTTATTATATATATAAAATTATCTCGAACCTCTATAAATAAAAGACTGATGTTTTGTCATATTATTTTTTTTATTTTTTCCATAAAAAAACCCAAAACTTTTAAGTTTTGGGTTTTGAATATTTGTTATACTTTAATTGTTTATCAACTAAAAGTTTCCAAATTGAACAAAACCCGGCCTTTGTCTCAATAATAAGACAGTCAGTGTTAAGTTTGTATTTAGATTAGTTGTTTTCATTATTGTATATATTAAGATTTTATTCTCTGTTTTTGTTATTTTCTTATTTTTATAGTACAAATATACATAAAGTTTTTATTTGTACCTAATTTTATTTTAATTTTTTGGTAATAAAGTGATAATGTCATATACTTGTTCACTATCTTGGTAGTGTATCTCATGACATTTGATATAAAAGTCTAATAAATCTTGGTCCATTTCATATACTTGTTCACTATCTTGATAGTATATCTCATGACATTTGATATAAAAGTCTAATAAATCTCCATTATGATTTAAGTTTAGCAAGTTGTTTTTCTAAATCTTCAATTTGTCTTTTTTTCAACAAGTCTTTTTTTGCTTGAATTTTATCTTCTTCAATTTTAACTTCTTCATCATTAGACTTTCTAAAATTGAAACCATGAACTTCAAGTTCTTGATGGTCACAATGCCAATCACATGCGACATAGTTTGATCCTTTTTCTTTTAAGTCTTGAAGTGTTTTGATTAGTTCATCAATTTTAACTAAACCTGCGTCACTATAATTAGTATCACCAATTGTTTGATAATCATTATCTTTTTCAAAGTCGAATCCGTTATCTTCTTCTGGAGTTGATGTTAAATATGTTTTATTTATAAATTTGTTTGTGAAATATACTTTGCTCATATTTTTTATTTAGATTACAAAGATAGGTGTAATTATTGAATTATTATAATTTTATTTAATTGATTGTACGTAATGACTAAAAACGAACAGTCAAATTTTATTTATTATGTTATTTTAAAATAATAACCATCTAGACCATTAGTATAATATCAGTAGTTAATAACTTGTATCATATAATTTGTATAATTTTTATTCAATTATATTATTATTGAATTATTGAATTATGGATATTCTACCAGTTTTTGTATTTCCTACATATTCTACATAACCAAGACTAGTTGAGTTTGCAATATTCGCACTCGTTGAAGAAGTTGGTATATTTTTATTAAATGGTAATGTTTGTACCACTGTACCACCAGTATTAATAAAATCAAATCCTGATAGTGACATTACTCCACCAAGATATGTTTTTACTTCAATAGTTATATTTCCTGATTGTCTATTCGAATACCATACTGCATTCATTTTAGTTGATATGGTTGATAAATTATAATCGGTTCGAATTTTACTAAAATTCATAAATACTGCTTCAGAACCACCGGTTTGTCTATTATCACCTGCCCAATAGATATAAGAATTTGTAAGTGTTACACTATTAGGTACACTTGATCCTTGTGCAAATCCAACCCAGTCATTATCTAATATAGTACCAGAGTTTATGACTCCTGTAAATGTATCTAAATCTGTACCAGCGGTAGATCCCCAACTATATTTAATTACTAAATAGTCAAATTCCAATAAGTATTGGTTTGTATAGGTAATTCCATTTATTACTGATGTTGTAAGATTCGGGATTCCAATAGTTATGGTGCATTCAAACATATTGTTATTACTATCTATTATTTGAACCGTGTATGTTGTTGATGCTAATAATCCATTAATAGTTAATGGAGAAGATGCTGCTCCTTGTATTACAGAATTTAATGTATATGTGTATGGTCCAATTCCTCCCATAAATGTTATTGTTGCTGTTCCATTAGTTCCTTCTTGATTTGTTGGATTAGTTTTTGTTGTTGCAGTAATAGTAACGTTAAGAATTGGTACACAATTAGTATTGATAGACGTTCCACCAAATCCATGAGACCATGGTGTAAATGATACATGTTGACTTGTAACATCACTTAAATACAATTTTCTACCCAAACTAGTATTTATTATTCCTGTAAATTTTAATTTATCTGCTGGTGTCTCATAACCTTCTTGATGTTTGTTAACGGTTATAAAATCATAAGCATTATTAATATACTTCTGATATAATTCTACATGTCCAAAACTTTCCCAAATGTTAAATATTTTATTATTACCAATAACAGTATAAGAACTTAAACGTATATTACTTTCACCATCATTTATTATAGTTTCACCAGGCTGTAGTATTGAACTAAAATTCACTGATCCACTTATAGTGTTATAGACATTATCTGAACCCCAACCCGAGGGGTCATTCGTGAAACTTTCCCAATCACCACAAACATTACCAGTTACTGGAATATCACATGTATTTAAGAATGATGGTGCTACACCAATAGGAGATTCGGCAGTACTATCAATATTAATTGGTATTGTTCTTCCTGTAGAAGTCACTATAGAACCTCTTAATCTAAGAGTAATTACTATTCCATCAGTTTCAGGAACATCAAATGAAAGTGTATCATCATATAGAAATCCTTTTCCAGCATATTGTGGATATCCTGGATAATTAGCAAGTCCAAAATTTAATGTCCATAAATTACGTTCACTACCCAAGGAAGTAGTGTAATCTACATTGGTAAAGTTTAATTGCTCTTGATATACTATTGATTCTACATAAACATTTGTAGTGGTATCATTTATAGTTTCTCCAACGTTGAGTAAATTACTAAAATTAAATTCTCCTGAAGTGGTCCACATATTATATCCATTACTAGGGGTGTAACAAGTTCCCATTACAGGTTCAAGACTCGTACCATCACCGTAAGGATCATTGTAATCAACTATACAATCATAGGGCTGTCCTCCAGGATCTGTTTCATGAAATATATAATCACATAACCATTTTGCACAAATTCCTAAAGTAGTATCTTCAATAACACAAGTAGGATCTATACCTCTCCAAGCTGTAGGTCTGTAATATTCATACCAATCACTTACTTTAGGTGAATTTCTGTTAATAAAAGGAACTGAATCAATATAAGCAGAATTATTTAGAGTTTGCAAACCTTTTAATGAAGTTCTTGATAAACCAAGAACTTCATTAATATCCGCAAATGATATTGGTTGTCCAAATATTCTATATCTTAGTAAATCTAATGCCATATATTATTATATTTTTATAATCTATATATAAAAATATTTTAAATTAAAATTGATTTTTTTATAATAAAAAATTTGGTTTGAATTGTATATATTTATTAAGTGATACCGAAGATATAATCAATTATATTTTTATTCTTTTTGTTGTCTTTTTTTCCAAGCCGCGATGTCATTTTCCATATACTTTCTGATTCTTTTAGAAGCATTCATTGAATTTTCATCACAAAATTTTTGGTATTCTTCTAATAGTTTTTCGGATACTCTAACTCCAAATATTTTATCTTTTGTTGCCATAATGTTTATACATGTTTTTACAAGTATATATATGTAATTTTAGATTAAGTTTATTTTTATTTTTTGTATAAGTTTATAATGGTCTAGAAGAAAACTATTAGGATTCATAATCGCACTGTATTTTGTTTCTAATACAAAGTCACCTTCTGGATAATTAAAACTATTTATTAATTTTTCACAAGAGTCTTCTATTATTGAGGTTAAATTTTTTTCTTTTTTCGTATAGACTGTTTTCCAGTTACCATCTACATATATATTATTACCTCTATCTTTAGTTGTAGTGAAATTATCTCTAGTGAAGTCACAAGTTATTTTACCTTCATCATATCCGGCAATCTCTCTTTTAGTATTACTATCGAAATTGGTGTAATTACCTTTCATTAAATCATTTAGATTTATAACTCTAGTTAAACCGATAAATAATTGAGTTGAGTTAATTAAACTCTCAGTTATTTTAAATCCTTCATCTAATAGTTCTACTAGACAAGATTCTGATTTATCACTATTATTCTCTAAAAATTTTTTTAAATATTTCATAGATTATATATTAAATCTTTTTCTCAACATAAGTTACTACTTCACCAGGTTCAAAACCGGTCTCAATAAGTAGGTTTAAAGAAGCTTCTTTACACCAAGCATATAAAGTATAACCTTTATAGTTTTTTGATGTATATTCGTATCCTTTCTCCCATAGTTTTCTATAGATTCCTTTTCGTCTATAATCAGGATGTACCCAAAAGTCAAAAAATTTTATTTTGTTATTAATTTCAACATTCATGAAAATATGACCAACGGTTAAATCATTTTCTTGATCATAAGCAGTCCACATTTCAAAGTTTTGTGAATTTGCTTTTAAGTGAGTGATGATAAGGTTTTCCATCTACTATATATAAATAAAAATAGTAAAAATTAACTATTTTTAGATATTTTTAGATTCCAGTAAATTATTAATCCTATAAAAGTAAGTTCAAACATTCCATATCCAAACTTAATAGTACTAAGTGAAGAAAGGAATATTAATATTGCGGTTATAATTGATATTATTGCGGTTTTTAGGTTATATTTTATATTTAAAACACCCCACCAAAATATAAATCCAGTGTAGGATAAAAAGAATATAGTTGCAAATCCTAGATGTATATACTTTATATTCATTGGTATAAATCCTGTCAAAGATACAATATCAGTAAGTTTTTCTTAAAGATTATCCAATATTTTTTATTCATATCATCTATAAATTATCTTAGATGCTTCGATTGAGGAGTTTACATCTTTTTCACAGTATATTTTTATATCTTCTATTTTACCATCATGGTATTTTGAATGTACTTCGGATCCATCCATATTATCTTTAGGACTTTCAATACCCAACTCATACAACATTTCATCAAATGAAAATGCCCAAGCAAATTTACCTTTAAAATCATCACTCATATCAACGAATCTAGATTCCCAAGGTTTTTTATCATAAGAGTAAAGTATATTTGCTGGATCAATATTATATTTATGTAGTTTATGTAAAATAAATATTATATCATAATAGATTATTCTAAAGCCACATAGATTAAAATTTTTCAATTCAACTTTTTTCAAAAGTTCATTAAATTTAAAAACAATGTCTTTTTCATCATCTCCATATAAACTATTAATTATATTTTTACCTTCGTTATTTATATAGCCAAAGGAAATACATACAATCTTACCATATGTTGTTATAATACCTGCTTGATCTAAATATGCATAATCGACAGAATCATATTTATTTTCCCAGTTCATTTTATGAAACTTCTTTTCAAAAAGATTTGCACCTCTTTCATCATTTATCTTAAATGTTTCAAAATCTTTATATTGTCCTGCTACTTCTATATCAAAGTGGAATAGTTCTTTTTCCATATTTTCTTTTTAATATATAGATGATAGTAATTAAATAGTTTAAAAATATATGAAAAGATTAACAACAAAAGAATTTATAGAAAAATCAGTATTATTATATGAATGTAATTATGATTATTCAAAAGTGGAATATTTTAGTAATAAGAAAGAGGTAATAATTAAGTGTAATAGTTGTAATACTTAAATTAGATTTATAACATATATTTGAAAGTTTATATATACTCTATGATATATTTACAAACATTTGAGAAGTTTTTACCAAAATTTACATTAGTAACAAGTAATAAGAGAAAGATTAGAGAGTATAAAGAATTTTTACCTGATCTTAGAATTGAAGAAGGAAAGGATTTACCTGAGGTAGAGTCAGATGATGTTACAGTTGCTCTTTATAAAGGAGTTGATAATGGACCATTTACTATATCAGAAGATACATCATTAGAAATTGAAGGTGAGGAAATTGGAGTTAATTTAAAATGGTTTAAAAGTAAGATACCTACATTTGTTGGTAAGAAAGCTTATTGGAAAGTTTTACTTGCAAAAAATGATGGTGAATATATTAAAGTATATGAAGGTTTTATAAAAGGTGAAATAATATCCAGTGATGATATATCATCATTTGACCATTACTTTTTAGTTGATGGATATGATAAAACTTTAGGTGAATTGAAAGCAACAGATATTGAACCTGCTTTATATTCTGCGAGAGCAATGGCGGCAAAGAATTTAAGAGAAGATAAGTTTATAGTTAGAAAAAGAATAAAATTTATTCCCGAATGGACTGGTAAATATCAAAATTCATAAATATAAAAAAACCCATCATAAGATGGGTTTTTACTTTTACTTAAAATCAAACTTTACAGTTGGTGCTTTTTCTGCACCGGCATCTGATTT
>Ga0105097_10001739_pt1 | contig 10501 bp, 4 predicted proteins | sample PPLLak12cMay2015_FD_87035 | JGI IMG/M metagenome (GOLD analysis project Ga0105097, IMG submission 87035) | Freshwater sediment microbial communities from Prairie Pothole Lake near Jamestown, North Dakota, USA - PPLs Lake P7 Core (1) Depth... | ecosystem: Environmental > Aquatic > Freshwater >... | reverse complement strand
AGTCGCTCTGTAGCTTCTATGGCTTCTTTTTCCATTACCGGAGCATTTCTTTCAAAATTTGCTTTTATTTGATCAATATCTTTCCATAAAGGAACTTTTTCTTCTCCAAAGAATATTGATTGCCCTCTATACACATCTCCAAGTCTATAAGAGTTTTCTCTAATCAGACCTTTAAATTTCGAGTTCGCCTCTATTGATTTTAATATTACATTATAAAATAAACTTTTATTTGTGGTAAAAGACTCTAATGTAGACCCAACCATTGCAGCTATAGTTCTTAAAGATCTACCATCACTTGCTATCCAATCACTTATTACTTTAGCCTCTTCCTCAATTGTTTTTGCATTAGATATATCTTTGTTAAGTTTATTAAACGAAATATGCGCTCCTTTTATTATATTAGAAAATTTAATATTACCTCGCTCGGCTTGTTTTGCAAATTCATTTGCTAGATTATCTAAAACATCAACTGTCAATCTTTTTTGGTTTGCTTCTAAAGCGTCGTATATAGGTCCTTTATTTTGTAAATCATCATTTATAATATCGAACGTTGACTCTTCTGCTATTGCTTTTGCTAAAGACTCTTTTCTGCCTCTTAAAGGATTTCCATCTGGGCCAATAACTTGTGCTAAATAATCTGCGTCAGATATATTGTTATTAACGCTAGGTAATCTTCTAACAAGTTCTGCGCCAGAAGTTCTGCCTGCTTGATCAGTAGTTGTTTTCTCTCTGTCTATTTTTTTACCAACCCATTCTGGGAAGTTAATCCATCTTCCGTCAACCTGTTTTTGAATAGCAATAGGCATTCCGCCTTGCCCATCTTTACCCATCATCCATGTAGTAGTCATATTCTCAAGAACATATTTTTTGTTCTTTAATAACCAATTTTTTAATTGATTATCTTTTTTACCTCCCATAGCGGTCTTAACATCAATGTCAACTTGCTTGCCAATTTCGTCTCTAATTTCCGCTATTATTGGAGTAACGGTTTTATTTAATGAAACAGGCTCATTAATCTTAGTTTTTAATATTCTAACTACTGTTAGGATCTTTGCATTTATCGTTTCTAAAGCTTCTGGCTCAAAAACTTTTGATTCTAATGCATTATTATACTTTGGCTTTTCTTTTGCTGTTTCAGCAAACACTTGGTCAGCTGTCTCAGTTGCTATTAAACCTTTTTCTTCCGATGCGTCTTTATTAAATTGCTGATCCAATACTCTTCTTGAAGTAGCAATTGCTCTAACCGGCAAATACTTATTTATATAAGCCGCTAACGGTATTCCAGATTCAGGTTTGTATTTAGTTATTAAATCTAAAATTCCACCAACTCCGGTTTCAATTTCATCAGTTAATAATTCTCTATCAAATCCAGGAGCATCTCTACGTTTGTCAACAATCTTGTTTGTTATAGGCTTAAACAATTTTATAATTTCTGCCGCCCCGCTTTTACCTTTTGCTTTATATATTTGTTGTACTTTATCAGAGGATAAAGAACTCCTTTCGTTTTTTATTATTTCTTTAACCTCATCTTCTTCTGTTGTTTCTTTTTTTACTTCTTTAACAACAGTTCCTTTTTCTTCTAATTTAGTTGCTGTTTTTATTTTTGCTTCTATATTAGCTTTCCTATCTTTATATTCTTGCTCATCAATATCCCCATACCCCTCATCATATTCGTCTTCTAGCTTTTTTAAATCTTGATTAAGATTTTCAATTTGAGCTTTAGATAATTTAACTTCTGTTTTAGGGGAGGTAGTTTTAGCAGGAACGTTACCTTTTGCTATAGAACCTTTATAAGTTCCTTCTTTGGCAAGAGCTTTAAACGCTTTAGTAAATTGTCCTTTTTCAAAACTTTTATTGTAATCCCTAACAAAATCAAATACATCTTGGCCAGTATTAAACTTTACTTTACTTAGACCATATTTTTGGAATACTCTTCTTAATATATCACCTATTTTTGTAAAGAAAGTTTCATTATATTTTACATCGCCCTTTGTTAATGATTCAGATAATAAAGGCAATACTTCTTCAAGATATTTACCCTCAGCTTTAGCGGTTGCATTAGTAGCCTCTGTAACTGCTTGGTCGTATCTCTCTTGTGATATTAATCCTTTATTTAAGAATCCTTCTGCTTTTAATACTTTATTGTCTAATTCAGATTTTGTGCTTTCGAAATCTGCTTTGTATCCGTCGTATCTACTTTTAAATTCTGTATTATTAAATTCTTCAGTACCAATATAGTTTTCAATGTGGTTATATAATTGCAATCCCATTTGTTTTTGCAAATCAGCATTTCCTTTAACAGCCTTATATATAAGTTTATGTAAAAACTCGTGCTGACCAGTTGTTACAACTTGGTCCATATCAGCGGCCTCTTTATTTATTATCAATGCTTCCTTACCATTTGGTAATGGTATAAAAGCTCCATAAGACTCCGCAATATCTTCTATAGTATTCTCGTCTAATTCTGTATTGGCGGACAAATAATCAATTACATCGTTGGAAGAGTTTAATTCTGGCATGTCTACTTCTTCTCCAAGGCCAACCGCTTTTACAGCCGCCTTAGTTCTTCCTATGTCCGTTGCTATGTCTTTAGTTCTTAACTCTGCGTTATAAATGTTTATTGCCTCTCTGTTTATTTCGTCTTCATTAAAATTAGTTTTTGGAGTATCGTTTAATTCAGAGTCTGCGATTAATGTTTGATTTGCAATATCCTTAATTCTAGTTTGTTCTTCAATAGGTAATTTTCTAAAATCTTCGTAAACATAATTACCTTCAATTATACTGTTTTTTCTATCAAATAATGTTTTTGCTTGAAGTTTTAATTCTTCACCCATTGCTTGTTTAACATCAATAGAGACAGCATCATTATCTGATAATTCTAAATATTTACTTTTAATATCATCTAAATCTGTATTGATAGTATTAATTTCTGTTTTTATATTTTCAGGTAATACACTTATTTTTTCTAGACTACTACCTACAATAGCTTTATTCTCATCTACAAGTCTATTAACTCGTGATGAAATTATTTTTTTATCTGAGTCGCTTATATAGGGATTAGATAATTGATTTGTAAGCGTATTTATTTCCTTATTTACAGATTTTACTTGATTGTACTCAACAGCTTTCATGTACCCCTTTGCTCCATATACCGGGATAGTATTTGTACCAGCCATTCCGGTAGCAATAATACCAGCATTAGTTATTGCTCTATAATCTAATTCATTTCGAATACCCGAATTTATATCGTTTAATTGATTACCTAATTCAACTGCGCTCTCTTCAGCAACCTCTCCAAGCGCTCCTATCATAGGGTTCTTTTCAATAGCAGTCTCTAACGTATTCATTAAACCGTTAGAAACTATTTTTGCCCCTGCTTTAGTGCCTTTGTCTACTAATATTTTTTTCACTACAGCGCCAGATGCTCCAGTGAATAAAGAGCCTAAATAACCTTCTAATAATCCCGAAACCGCAGCGTTAACTGTCCTAGTTTGAACATCCATTTCCGGATTTTCTCTTTGTAATTGATCAGCTTTTGATATAGCGGTAGATGCGGATATACCGGCTAATGCAGTAGAACTACCACCACTAAGCATAGCTGCAGCCATCATTGGGGAAGATTGTATTGTTCCTCCAGCTATTAATTTGGCAGCCCCTAAATAATTGCCATTTTGAATAGCAGTTAATGGATCAACCCCATTCTTAGTACTATATTCTTGTATTACTTTATCAGATTTGCTTATTCTCTCTTGCAATATATCTGCAGGGACATTTTTAATACCAAATGTTTCCATTATGCGTTCTGACGATGCATCTTTAGTTTCTACACCCGTAATATTGCCAATCAAATCTGCAACTGGATTTGTAAAAACCGCCGCTGCGTTATAAATATATTCTGGAGCTTTGTAAAATGATTTAACAATTGTAGAAACTCCTGAGTCAAACGACTCTTTAAGATAATTTGAAAAAGTGCTTTCTTCTTCTTTTTTTAAATTATCCTGATATTCAGATATAAGTTTTAAGTCTTGTTTTGGTTTTACTATATCAACAGGCTTAGTAAACTTTACTTTTGGCTGGCTTACTTTTTGTATTTTTTCTAAAAAATCCGGCTTTGATCTATCCTCTCCCCAAATATTTGATTGTAATTCCGATGAAGATTTCGCCGGCTTGGATACCGTACTTTTTACAGTTGCACCCGCATCCTCCTTTGCAACTGACTTTCGCTTTCCCGGCACTTCTTTTTTATCCTCTTGCTTTTTCGATTTTAAAGCAAGCTTATTCATTTTTACAATACTTTCAAAAGTGGTATTGTTATCCTTTGCAATTTGATTTATTTTGTCTACTGTAAATAAATCACCTGATTCGCTAATATATTCTTCCATAAATATTTGATTTAACTATATTTTTATTTTGTTCTTCCTGTTCCTCCAATTTGACTAATCATATCTTCTAAAGTATCCCCTTCACTTTCAATAGGAATTTTAAGCCCAGAAGAGTCAATTTTATAAACAGTTCCTACACCGTTTTTAACATCAAGATATAAACCGCCTTTCCCTTTTATAACCCCCCCATTTTTAACTTTTGTAGCTATTTCTCTATTAAAATCGGCTTGATTCTTTTGTGTACCAGTAGCGCTTACTCCTTTTGTTTTAGTAGGTTTTGGCGTTTCATAAGTTGTTGTAAATGCATCTTCGCCAGGCTTAATTACATCTTGGGTTTTTGCTATCTGAGTTTTAATGAAGTATTCTTTATAATCTTCTACAAATTTTTGTTGGTCCGCTGGTGTTAAAGGTCTTCTAGGATCAAAATTAAAACCTGTTCCTTTATAAGCCCCTCTGTCATCACTAATTATATCATTATAAAAATCTATTGCAGAACTTTGATTTGCTAACATTCCGTTTGCTTGACTAGCTAATGTTACTCCTAAATTGCCGTCTTTTGCTTCTTTTCTAATTAAATCAAAATCAACTTCTTGTATTAACTTAGTAACTTTTTTTCCTTCACTTTGAGCAACAACTACTTCTTTTTGATCCGGCTTTAAAAATAGAGTATTAATTTTCCCGTTTGGCATTGCAACTTCTTTACCGCCCACCTTTGTCTGAGTAGTCTCAAAAATATTATTGTTTGTAGTTTTTAAAGTATCAAATGCTTCTATTTGATTAGGTATTGTTTTTATTAACCCTTGGCCTTTGGATATTTTATCTAGTTGCGAAGCATCAAATTCATATAATAATCCTCCACTATTGTCTGTAACTCTCCACATTAACTTTGATGGGTCATTGTCTTTGAAGAACGGTTCTTTATTTCCAGGCAATCTTTGAGTTAATACATCCATTGCTAAAGTTATTTTTGGATCATTCCAAGATGACAACCCGCCTTGAGCACTAACTCCTTTATCTAAAGCTTCCTTGTATGTAGAACCTGCAGCAGATAAATTAGCTAAACTACCTGTAACTCCATCCACTGATGATTGTATTTGCGCTAATCTTTTTATAGCTCTTTGGTTATCTGGCAATGTTCCATTTAGTAAACCAGATCGTAAAGCAACAGATTCCTTTATTAGTGGATCAAATGTTTTAGCCCAATCAACCGATTTGTCACCTTCACCTGCTTTAGCTAAGTCTGTGTATAAAGAAAAAGAATACTCTTGAGCTTTCATATCATTAGCTCTAAGTATTTTTTGATTTTCTTCTTTTTCTTTTTTTAATTCCTCTTGTCTTGAAGCATAAGATTGCGCTACTTTCGCAAATGATCCAGCTATTGTAGACTGTAAATTTTGCAAATATTGAGCAGATTGCGTGTCAATGTATGTTTCTGGATTTGTATATGCACTCATATATTATATTTGTTTAAATTTATTATCCCAAAGTTAACGGGGCACCTGATGGAGCGTAAGCGTCGGGAGCCATTGGTGGTCTAGTTAACTGCCCTTTAGAAGAACCTGCAGCGGCTCCACTACTAGCTCCTTTAGCAGACATAAATGATCCCGCAGCTGAAGTGATTCCTCCAATCATACCTGTTAATGCGCCTAATTGATCTGCTCTCGCTTGCCCCTCTTGCACTATAGCACCTCCTAATTGGCCTGCAACTCTTTCAATTTTTTGTTGCTCTCTGTTTTCTCTCGCTCCAAACATAAATTGTTTCCCAGATGCTTCTCCTTGCTGCATTCTTTGGGCTTCACTTATTTGCACACCTTGTATTCTTTGAGCTTCTGCCATTTTTGTTTGCTGCATCTGTTGCTCACCCTGAGCTCTTAACTTCTCATTAGCGGCTTCTTGTTGTTCTAAGTTGGCACTAATTCCTTGTTTAGATTTTAATGCTGCTTGTGCTAATGCAGTGGCTCCTCCCGCACTAGACCCGGTTTCTTTTAACGTGTCCAGGGTATTAGCCAAAGACATGTCTATCTGCTCAGCCTCAAATTTGGATGCCTGTGTTGCTACCCCTAAATTTGCGTAAGGGTTAGAAATCATGCTTGATAAATTTGTGGCTAATCCACTAATGTCTTTAAAGCCTTCGTATGGGTTTATAATAGCTTGTCTACTATTCTCCAAACTATTTAATTGTTTTTGTAATTTTGCTTTTTCTTGAGCGGCTTGTCTAGCAGCTTTTTTAGAAGCTCCCATTCCAATAATTCCTGTAATTATACTTGCTCCGCCGGAAATGCATCCGGCTACTACCATTGACATAGGCTATTATTTTAAAAGTTTATATTCTTTGTATTCTTTATATGAGCAGCATGTTAACATCTCCTCTAATTTATCTGTATCTATTATATTTTCTGGGTTTGGATACACATTAACAAATATTACGTCTGATACAGCGTGCAATACTCTTTTCGTCCCCTCTGGAGCGTTAACATAACATGGCCCTATATAATACTCATTTCCTTCATCTGTAGCAACCTCGAGCTCTCCAGATAGCAAAAACCACGTGTGCGATATTTTATATAGTTTTCCAATTACCAATCCGCCTTTTGGCATAAACATTTCTCTTATATACACGCCTTCGGAGAATGAGTGTTTTAGCGGGAACATATCTGAATTTCCTTTAGCTATGCGAATATCATCACTAGCCAACATCGCGTTTTCTAAGGTTTCTATTTTATTAATAAACTCGCTATTTATTAATCTATGTTCTTTTGTCAATGCCAGTTTATTTTCCATTATATTTTATTTAATACGAGGATTCTACATACCCAGATGATACAGCAAATAATTCTGCTTTTTGATTTAAAGTAGAAAATACAGTAGCATTGTCACTAGTGAAAGTAGCAGTTGCATAAAATCCTTTTATACCTGCTATTTTTTGTCCCCATTGAACCTCTCCATCCAACGCGTTTGATATATTCAATAAAGTAGCAAAGTATTTATTTTCTTTTTTCTTAAACTTATTTTCAAACAATTGGTTTTGCAACCCTACTAATGTAGAAGGAAAATAATATTGTAATACAGGAGCGGTGTTATCTGTCTCTGTATAAAAGGAAGATAATTTCCAATTAGGTGTTCCCTCGTAATTTATAGTCAAAAAAGACTTGGAAGTTGAAACCTCAGGGTTAAATACTAATGTAACATTAGATACATATTTGTCGTTATAAAACGAAGCTTTAGGCACAGAGTTATCGTAATGTTTCCATAGAGCGCCTCCTTTAACAGTATAAAAATTGTTTCTTAAGCTTAATCCATTGTTTGGAATATAACTAAATAGGCTAGTCCAACCCATTGAATCTTCATCAAATGATAAGGTATTGCTTTCTCCAGAAACGGGTTGTATAGATAATACATACTGCTTATTGTGCATATCCCACATGCCGTAAATATAACCGTCAGCTAAACTATTATTTGAAATTTTGTCTCTAAAATAATCAAGCATTCCATAATCCGATATTTCTGTTATACCATCTTGGGATAACCTTAGTACAGAATTCTGGTAACTATCTACAAAATATTTTCTATATCCATATACTGCAAAACTTTCAGGGTGTGTACCAATTCCATAATTACCAGCATAAGCTTGTACCTGCCCTATTACTTGATCTCCAGAAGTAGTCATCGGTTGTCCTTCAGCGGAATAAACAGCGTCTTTATCTATTAAAGCTCTACTTACCTTTAACTCTTGGAATATAATTAGGTTCGTATCTTCTGCATATAATTTTTGTATAGATCCTTGAGCAGGATCAATAGTTCTTGTGATGTCTTCACCTACAGAGAATTGATTAGTATTATTCACACCAGTTCTTGAGTTAAATACGCCTGAATATATCAAAGAACTTAATAAATTTTCTCTTTGAGGAGAATCTTCCACTATGTATGCTTTAACGCCAAGATCCACAGAAGTGTTATTATATCCGCCTCTAATTCTTGATTCTTCTATATACCAATCGCGATCCGTATCCGAAGCATATCGGCTGGGGATCCAAGCATTGTTTACTATTTCCCCAAATATAATAGTGGTTCCAGCTGGCACATCTTCTTCTATTATAGGGCTAGATAGGGTAAGCGTTGTGTTCACTCCCCCTATCGCTTTTAATATTATAGTATAGGTATATATAACACCTAATATTGTATAACTTATTAATTGGCCAATGCCCACAGATGTTGCTTCTGCATTTAACACTCTTATAGTATTGGTTCCTATATCGGAATCTCCAATAGACAGTGCAGTGTTTGGGCTTGGCTCTATGGAATCTGGATCAACAGCACTTACTGCTGTAATAGTTTTCATTTTCTTTAGCCAAAAAGAATTATAATACTTTATTTCTAGGAATGCTGCCATAATTTATAATTACTTGTTTTTTTGTATTATTACACGCAAATAGCGTATTCCGCAATACCACCTGCATTAAATATTAAAGAGTTTTCTCTTATGCACGCATAATCACCGCCAAATAAAGTACTCCCTACAAACTCGCTTGGTAACAGCGTGCCTCCAATTACAGTTCCACCGTCATTTAAAAGCGCTTGCCACTCTATAACAGACGAAGGATTGCCATTTGTTAATTTCCAACTTTTATTTGTGTCAGGTATATAGATAATACATGTGTCTTTAGATGATGTTGTCTCCAAAGGATCACTAGTTGTATACTGATCAGATATATCTATTGTTATAATTCTACCAGATGAAGTGCTAATAGTTCCAACTATATGCAAAGTGTCAACAGCCGTACCATCTATGCCTTGATTTACACTAAAAGTAAAAATACCATCGAAACTAGTAGGGCTAAAAACAAGAGCCTGCTGCGCAGAAATTGGTGTATAACTAGGCCCGCCTAATGATGAATATGATTCAATAAGAACAGAAGTATCATCTACAGCTATAGTTTCGCCTGGGAACATAGATTTCCAAAAGTTAAATTGTCCATTAATAATACCAGTAATATTCTCACCTGGCTCAACACCCGCGTTAGAAAAACTTTCCCAATCAGAGCAATAACTAACCGCTCCCGGAACTAATATTTGTATGTCTCTATCGTAAAACTTTGATCCGGCACTTGGCCCTCTTGTTACAAAGTCATACGCATCGGTAAGTCTAATTGTAGTATCCCAATAGTAATTAGTTGGAACACTTAGGTTTTCTAAACTAATAACGCCTGTGATTTCATTTATACTAAAATAAGTACTCCAATCAGATACGGCATTTATTATTGACCATTGTAATTGTTGTTGGTCAAGAGCAGGTGTTGGTGCACCATTCTCTCCTCTACATAATATTATAGGGCCAACTATTAAGTCATCAACTATAAAAACCTCTATAGGATCCTCTTCTGTTGGGAAGGATATATTTGGAGTTGTATTTTTTAATTTATTAGTTTTAGTTAAAACTGTATCTCCATTAATTGCATCTACTATATAAAATGTAAATATATAACTCTCTTTTATATTAGCATCTGCTAAAAAAACAAAAGGGTCTTTTATTTTTATAGTAAATTTACCAATATCTGGACCAGTAGTTTCTCTTATTAATTCAAAATTATCTTCTCTACTAACTCCTGTCCCATCAAATACAGTCATAGTCATACTATCTACATCAACAACTCCACCTATACTATTTATAGGCTCAAAGTAATTGGTTATATATGGTGAATCCTGTTCTCCGTAATCCGTAGGAGTACCTAAACTGCCTGGTATTTGAAATTCATTATGGTCAAATGCTAGATTGTCAAATCCAATTGCAATATTACTACCTGTTAATATATCCGCATTCAAATCAGATATTAATCCAGAAGTTGAAGTTTCCCAAAATATATCAAGCAATGAAACTACCGGAGCCGTTTCATATATACTTAAATAAGGATTCATAGTGTCTTCTTCTAACGGTGGAGTTGCAGTTGTTTCTGTAGTAGCTATTACCCCTATCTTATTAACAGTTGAAATCCTCGCTATAATTGGCGTTGTACTTAACTGATAAAAATTATTAGATGCGGTACCATTTACATTAGCCGGAGTGTTTGTTTGTAAAAAATTTAAGTCAGCAGACGTTGCTATTGTTGATACAACATCCGGTT
>Ga0105097_10001738_pt1 | contig 10502 bp, 9 predicted proteins | sample PPLLak12cMay2015_FD_87035 | JGI IMG/M metagenome (GOLD analysis project Ga0105097, IMG submission 87035) | Freshwater sediment microbial communities from Prairie Pothole Lake near Jamestown, North Dakota, USA - PPLs Lake P7 Core (1) Depth... | ecosystem: Environmental > Aquatic > Freshwater >... | reverse complement strand
TTGGTCGTCGGGCGGCTGTCAACCCGCCAATCGTAGCGCGTGATGAAGCCAAAGCGAACTCCTTGTTTGAATTGCGGCAGAGCGCAGTTACAAGCCACCTGCTTTAGCGGGTGGTCGTTGACCGAGGAAATGTTGACAATAACGCCAAATGATTGAACAATTTCATCCAGCCATCTCGCCGATGGCTTATCAACCTTTTTTATTTTCCAATACTCTTCTGCCGTTTACGATAAGCTTTGATCCAGCGGGAACTGAATTCATCCTTGCCCAGGGACAGATCAGTGGCGAGAATGGAGGTGCTGATTTCTGACACCAGCGGATTGGTAATGGGACAGGTCAACCCGGCCTGGATTGCGAGGACAATGAAGGCCGCATTGACATATTTCCGATCGGGCAACCCAAAAGAAACGTTGCTGGCGCCCATGGTGATGTTAACGCCAAACTCGCGCGCCACCAGCCGGGTGGTTTCCAGTGTAACCCAGCCTGCTTTGTGGTCAGCGCTCAGGGTCATTGCCAACGGATCAATGATGATATCTTCAACAGGAATGCCTAACCCAGTGGCGCAAGTAATGATTTTCTCGGCAATCGCAATGCGCTCCTCGGGCATGGCGGGAATACCGTTATCGTCCATGCACAGGCCAATGACAGCTGCGCCATACTCTTTTGCCAGTGGCAGAATGGCATCGAGCGACTTCACTTCCCCATTGACAGAGTTGATCAGCGCTTTGCCGTTGTATAACTTCAAGGCTGCTTCCAGGGCTTGAGGGTTGGCAGTATCGATGCAGAGCGGCACATCCACCACCGACATCACTGCTTGCATCACCTGAATCATTAAAGCAGGCTCATCTGCACCGGGTACGCCAGCGTTGATATCGAGTACAGCCGCGCCAGCCTCAACTTGTGCGAGGGCATCGCGCCGCACCAAGTCAAAATCCCCAGCCTGCAATGCGGCCAGTACATCCTTGCGCCCGGTGGGATTGATGCGCTCTCCGATGATGATGGTTGGGCCATCGCGGCGGATTGTGACTGATTTTTTCGAACTGGCTAGTGTGGTAATAATCATTGTTCACTCCAATCAACTCTCAAGCAGGGATTTCGCCACTGTCACGGCTTGCCCGGCATCTTTGGCAAAGCCATCTGCACCGATGTTTTGGGCATAATCAGCTGTAACAGGTGCGCCGCCGACCATGATTTTGACCTTGTATGGCAAATTGGCGGTTTTGACAGCCTGGATGGTGTTTTCCAGGCCGGGCATGGTGGTTGTCAACAACGCCGAAAGCCCCAGGAGGTCGACATCCGGCGCCAGGGCGGCGACGAATTTTTCGGGGGCGACATCCACTCCCAGGTCAACTACCTCGAATCCAGCCCCGCCCAGCATCATCCCGACCAGGTTTTTGCCAATGTCGTGCAAATCGCCTTTTACAGTGCCTAGCACTACTTTCCCAATTGGTTCCACACCAGCCGCCACCAGCATTGGCTTCAAGATTTCCAGCCCGGCTTGCATGGCGCGAGCTGAGATGAGCATATCCGGCACATAATATTCGCCTTCTTCAAACAGCCGCCCGACTTCGCTCATCGCGGCAATCAGTGCTTCGTTTAGAATGGAAATTGGGTCCACGCCAGCCGCCAGCGCGGCCTTCACACTGCTTAAAACTGCATCCGCCTGCCCATCGAGTACATTTTGATAAATAGGTTTCAAGTCCATTTTGCATCTCCTGTATTTGTAAGTTATTCTCCTATTATGTCAAGTTGCTGCGCTGCATTTCGCCGCCGTCTTTTTGTTACTGCCACTTTCTGTGTTCACCTGCACTCTGTATGGTAGTGTTTGATTTGGCTGAAATTGCTCCATCTTTGGTCGAATTTCCCATTTCAAAATCCCATAGTAAAACTGGATTTTATGTCGGCTAAGCTCCCGAAAGACGGGCGTACTGCTTGATAGAGGCTTTTGTATAAGTTATATAGTATCTGGTACTTTTGTGCGTCCGCAGGATTGGGTTGAAACCATTCCTGGGTAGTGATCTGCGATGGAATTTCCTCCATGCCTGAAAACACTCCGGAGCCGAGCAATGACCAAAAGGCGGCTCCCAGGCTGGATGTTTCCCCCCAACCTGAAACTTGAATCTCGCAATTTAGGACGTCTGTCATCAATTGCAGCCAAAACGGGGATTGAGTATATCCGCCAGATGCACGGACTTCCTGAATATCCCCAACCATCTCAGACAGTATTTCCTTTATACTCAGCATTCGGAAAGCAATCCCCTCCAACAAAGCCCGCGCTATATGCTGTGCTTCATGTTCCAAACTTAGGCCGAAGAACACGGCCCGGCTGTCCAGGTTCCAGTTGGGGCTGCGCTCACCGGCAAAGAACGGCAGGCAGACCAAGCCATCTGCCCCCAGGGGTGCGCTACTGGCTAATGCCAGTAAGTCGCTAAACGATAATAGCTGTTCCGGATGAAGAGACCGATTAGAGCGATTCAACAAATCTCGCAACCAGGATAGGGCAATACCCCCATTATTAATCGATCCCCCTGTCAGCCAGTGTTTCGAATCTATCGCGTAACACCAGGTTCGGACATGGGCATCCAGGATGGGATTTGGAGTAATCACTCGAAACGCACCACTGGTCCCTATCATGCAGGTTGCCTGGTGCTGTCTAACCGCTCCCGCACCTATGCTGGAGTTCGCTGCATCAGAAGAGCCCAAGATCAACCTGGTGGATGGCGACAGCCCCATCTGCCGGGCCAAATCAGGATTCAAACCGGTCAGCGTTGTTTTTGGATCTGCGACAACGGAGAGCTGTGTATCCTGCACGCCTGCCAATTCCATAGCTGTGGAGTTCCAGTTCAATCCCTTGATGTCCAGCAATCCGGAGCCTGATGCGACTGAGTAATCAACCAAATATTCGTGAGTTAGTCTGTATATTACGTACTCTTTGGCAGAAAGGAATCTGGCGGCTTTTTCAAATACATGGGGCTTGTTTTCCTTAAGCCAGCGGATTTTATATAGCGGGTAGATGCCATGTGCCGGACAGCCTGTACTTTGGTACAGTTTCTTGGCTGATGGGGTCTGCTGTATATCCTTGCCCTGTTGGGCGAACCTGCCATCCGCCCAGGTCATAATGCCGGTAAGGGGCACTCCATTTGCATCCATCGCCATCAGGCTATGTAGCGCCCCGCCGATGCTCAGCCCCGCGCACTTGCCCGGCAGATCGCCCACATTCTGCAACGCATTTTGCACGGACGTGATTGCGCCGGCAAGTACGGATTCCGGGTCTTGTTCCTGCCATTTGTCAGGTATGCCTGTGCTTGGGTAGTCAGCCGCGCCAAAGCCAAGCACCTGCAATTGCTCATTGACTACAACCGTCTTGCAACTGCCGGTGCCCAGATCTACACCCAGAAACCATGAATCAAATTTTCTGTTTCGCATGCCTCATGATCCGGTTTGATTGAATACAATTGGATTAACCACGTGACCGGGCCGTTCACCGCGAAGAACAGTCAGACAATCCTGCAATGCCATCTGCCCCATCTGGAAGGTTGCCTCGTCTGTATGAGATCCGGTATGGGGGGTTAGAATAACTTGAGGCAACTGAAGGAGAGGATGATCTGGCGGGGGAGGTTCCTGACGAAAACAATCCAACGCTGCGCCGCGCAGCTGTCCACTTTGTAGCGCATGAACTAATGCTGTCTCGTCCACCAGTTCGCCTCGCGCGGTATTCACCAGAAATGCGCCCGGTTTCATTTGACTCAGAAATTCTGTGTTCACCATCCCTTGAGTGGAGGGCAGGCTCGGGGCGTGAAGGGAAACAAAATCAGCCAGGGACAATAGAACATCCAGATTTACTAACTCGACCCCATAGGGTTGTAAATCTTGTTGTGCAAGGTTCGGATCGCTCACGACGAGATGACAACCAAATGGCGCCAGGCGGACAGCTACTTCGCGCCCGATTTGCCCAAACCCAACCAGCCCAACTACCTTACCGCGTAATCCAACCCCGGAAATGCGCGGCCAATTCCCGCCATGTGTTGCCTGATTTGCCATACAAAGCTGACGAGCCAGAGTCAGGATCAGCCCAATGGCCAATTCTGCAACTGCAACAGAATTTGTCCCCGGCGTGTTTGTGACGATAATACCAAGGCGGGTGGCATTCTCCAAATCCACACGGTCTATTCCCACACCATATCGAGAAATGACCTTCAATTGTTTCGCGGCCTCCAAAACAGAAGCGTCAATTTCATCCAATCCGGCGATGTAGCCATCGCAAACTTTAATAAGGTCAGGCAATTCGTTGGATTTCAGCGGGCGCCCATACGGGTTATAGATAACCTCACACACCTCCTGCTCCAGGAGGCGCTTAAGAGACGGGTTGTCTTTTCCAAACGAAGTTGGCGTTACCAACACCTTACATTCACTTAATGGCTTGTTCATGGGTTGTTTTGAGTTGTTCTAATCTTTGGGCCACACAACACTGCCGCCGGCATTCATTGCAAGGTTGCCGCCGTCCACGGGCAGTAAGACCCCTGTAATACCGCTGCCTGCATTTGAACAAAGTAATAGAGCAGGACCGGCAAATTCTTCTGGTTCCAGCAAACGTCCGAGCGGAATGCCCGCTACAAATCGAGGCATGACACGCTCTGCCAACTGCGGGTCAGCGATTAACTGATTCTTCAACCCGGGAGTAGACACTTGACAGGGCAGGATGGCATTTACGCGAATTCCCTCACGACCATATTCGATAGCCAGCTCCTTGGTCATCTGGTGTACCCCACCTTTGGCCACGCTATAAGCAAAGTTTCCTCTCCCGAGAGCAGACGCACCGGCTATCGAACCAATATTTAAGATATTTCCTCCCGTGCCTTGTTTCAACATGCGTTGAATAGCCTGTTTGGAGCACAGGAAGTAACTGGTCAGGCATATTTTTAATGTCCGATTCCATCCATCTAAATCCAGCTGATGTGGGCGCATACGCGGGAACCAAAAGGGGATATTTACCAGCACATCCACCTTGCCAAATGCCTGGTCTGCCTCTACAAACAAGCGTTCCACGTCTTCTTCATTCGCGGCGTCGCAGTGGACGGCAATCGAACGACGCCCCAATGCCTCGATCTCGGCAGCGGTGATAGCGGCCCCGGCCTCATCGATATCCGCGGATACGATATCGGCTCCATGGATCGCAAAAGCCTGAGCAATCACGTGCCCAATCCCACCATTGGCTCCTGCCCCGACAATGACCGCTACCTTGCCGGTCATATCAAAAATATCGTTGGTCAAGGTGTACTCCTTTTTAACTTGCATCTTGTTTTGAGTTGTTGTATATGGTATGATAATTTTGATTTTTGTTAACAGATAACAAATAGCAATGAAATCCCTCTTGAGGTTGTCTAATGGATGATGCCAAGTTCGATGATGATGTCAATAGTTGGTTAGCTGCACCAGTTCAACGCACTCTCAGCGACTATGTAGCCGACCAACTTCGCCAGGCTATTCTATCCGATAAAATTATGCCGGGTCAACGACTGGTTGAACAAGAACTGGCAGAAAGCCTGCAAACGAGCCGGGGTCCAGTTCGGGATGCACTGAAGATGTTGGAAACCGAGGGTTTGGTTCTGCGCCAATCTCACCGGGGAGCATTTGTCACTCAGCTTAGTACAGAAGATCTTATCGAAATTTATACCCTCCGAGAAGCGTTAGAGAGTCTGGCGATTCGTTTTGCGATCCGCCAGGCCACCGACAGCCAGATTGATGAACTGGGAAAGATCGTGCACGAGATGGAACAGCTTGCTCAGCGAGATTACACACAGCTCGAGGCGACTGATTTGGATATAGAATTCCATTATACGCTGTGCAAGATCTCCGGTCATAAGCGACTGCTTAGTACCTGGATGGCATTGAGCGCCCAGATCCGCCTGGTGCTGTTGAAACATCGCTTGTGGAACCCTAAGGACCATCGAGAGCGTTCTGTGGCCTGGCATGCTCGCATTGTCGCTTCACTGCGCGAGCGCGAGGTTGATCAAACCCTGAAGGAGCTGCATACCCATATGGCAGCCTCACGAGAATGGATCCACGATGATATAGATTATTAAGGTGGCTGAGGTTGGGTGGTTTGTTTTGTAAACTTCAACCGCCCATCCTTACTGGGGAAAATATATCTTTTCACGTCAGGTGTGCTGACCAGCCAAGCGCCCATCAAAATCATCAGATCCAATTTCGGAATCCAGGGGGAACTTCACTGGAGATCGATCTCGTTGTGAACGATAAATTGCCGTGAATAGCTCAACATGCTTGCGGCCCTCGCGGCCATCAACAGCAGGCATACGTCCAGTTAAGATCGATTCCAGATAGTCTTGAATCTGCAGCCGGTGATAATAGCTCATTACATCCACCGTTTGTGCCCTGGCTGTATCTTCTGCTTGCCATTGAGCCAGTAAGTGTTCTTCTCCGGGAACAGTCCAGATATCATTGACCGGTGGATCGATGGCCTGGGTAACGCCCGAGACAAATGGCGAGCCGCCGTCCGTCTGTACCCCGACTGAGGCTCCAGACTCTCCGTGGATGTGGATTTTTCCGTAAAACCCAGGCTTTTGAGAATTGCTGACCAGGATGGTTCCCAATGCGCCGCTCTTAAACCGAACAACGGCAATGGCAGTGTCCTCGACTTCCACATAAGGGTGATTCAAGTTCGCCCAGAAACCGAAGAGTTCGTCGATCGGCCCCATGAACCATTGAAAGAGATCGATCTGGTGCGTTGTTTGGGTCAATAGCACTCCACCGCCCTCGGTAGCCCACTTTCCACGCCAGGGATCCATTCCGTAATATGCCTCATCTCGCCAACCCATCACTGTGACGGTAGCCAGTACCGGGCGCCCGATCTTTCCCGCATCGATGGCGGATTTCACTCGCTGTACTGGCTCATAAAACCTGCGCTGGCTGATGACACCCAGCTTGATCCTTGCCAGATCGGCAGCGTGGATTGCCAGATCGCAGCCTTTTAGATTCACGGCCATTGGCTTCTCCAATAGGGCGTGTACACCAGCGTTGGCGCAGGCCACCACCATCTCTGGATGGGTGGCATGGGGAGAGCAGATCGAAGCCATCTGCACTTCGGGATGGGAGAGCATCTTTTCTAGGTCCGTGAAACCACGCACACCATAGCGTGCTGCAAACGTTTGGGTGCGCTCAGGACTCACATCGTATACGCCAACCAGATGGGAGTTTTGAAGTTCACTTAGTGCCTGGGCGTGTGCATCCGCCACCTTGCCACATCCAATGATTGCGCTGCCAATAGGATCCAAAGTATTATCCTTCCCTGCCTGGCGGCTACCAACGCACCTGCCTGGCATATTGGTACATAGTAATGACGTTAACTGGAGGAACGTCTGCCTGGATGTTGTGGACCGGGGCGAGTATGTACCCCCCACCTGGCGCCAGGTCGTGGATGCGGTGCTCTACCTCGGCTTGGACATCCTCGGGTGTGCCGTGCGGTAGCACATGCTGTGTGTCAATGGCCCCCCAAAACGAAAGTTGATCGCCGAACTCCTGCTTCAGTCGCTGGGTGTCCATATCTTTTGCACTTACCTGCACAGGATTTAATATTTCCACCCCGGCGTCGATCAGGTCGGGCAGCAGTTTATATACCGAGCCGCAAGAGTGTAAAAAGACCTTTGCCTCGGAATAGCGCTTGATCAGTGCAAAAGCTTCTTGGTGATAGGGTTTAATCATCCGTCGGTAGGTGGATGGAGAGATCAGCGCGTTGTTTTGCGCCCCCAGGTCGTCGCCCATCTTTACCACCTGAACATACGGTCCCACCAATTCCAGGTAACGTTGGAGCGATGCAAGGATGATGTCCGTAATACGACGGAACACAGTGTGGACGAACTCCTGCTCCAATGCCAGTCCCTCCAGCATGCGCTGGAAACCGCAGAGAAAGTAAGCCCGCTCCCACAGGCTGTTGAAGGATGGACAACCAATCAGGGCATAATCGGTTTTGGCAAACATTTCCCCGGCATATTCCCGTAGACCGGCATAGCGGTCCGGGTCATTTGGGTCCGGCCACCAGGGATAGTTTTCGAGGTCGTCCACTCCGGCGTCAATCAGCGGGCTTTCAGAAATTTCACGATAAATAACCCCATTGACAGAAACTTCCTTCCACTTTACTCCCCATTCATCGTAAAAAGCATCTGGCTCATTGCAGGGCCGCACATTTTTTTTTATGGGGCGCATGTAGATCGGGCGGGTATCAATATCTAAAGCCTGTAAAATGGACTCATCAACCTGTGCCAGGCGCATAATATGGGGAACCAGCCTGATTTCGGGCTTTACGCCAAAATGAGCGGCAATTCCGGCATACACCTCAGGCGTTGGAGATGTATTCCCTCCCGTCCCAAAGTCAAGCGGGACACGGTCGGGTTCCTGGTGATTGAGAGCCATCCATAATCTTTGGCGATGGGAGAGTGGCAACATAATTTTTACTCCTTGTGTTGGCATTATAGTTGTCTTGATGTCAACTGTCAACAGTTGACAGGAGTATGGTTTTTTGACCTGCCCCCCAAAACCTGGTCCAATTTATAAGTCAGTAATTGGCCAGGGAAAGAAGATACACTCGGGAAGGACAATTTGCCTCAGCGAGGATGGGTTCCAGACGGAATTTTCGGTATAAACACATTTCGAAATCATCCACCAGAGAGATGATTTGATTCAACCGGATGACGCAAAAACGGCTCAAGTCAGGAATGGCAAATGAAAAGGTTGGTATTAGAGGAGATTGACAAGGAAAATCAATTGTGATATTATTTTGTTTAACTGTTAACAGTTGACTGATTACAACAAAACTATTATATCACAGACTAACAAAATCTTCACCTACCGGCCGGCAATAAGAAATAAGATGTTCATCCGCTGACACCACAAAGATCAAAAAGGATCAATTCTATGAATGAAACCGAAATGAACAAACCGACCGGCACCGAAGCCAGTAACTCTCGGCAACTCGCTAACGTGTTCCGGCGCCTTTTCGCCATTCCCGAAGTCGGTGTATTGATCCCTTTACTGGGCTTTATTATCATTTTTTATGCACTCAATCCGGTTTTCCTTTCACCGGCAAATGTAACCACTATGCTGCGGGCGATGTCCTTTGTGGGGGTGATTGCTATTGGCCAAACCCTGCTGATGATCTCAGGCGCATTCGACCTTTCTGTTGGCTCCACTGCGGGATTGGCGGCTATCGTCTGCAGCTACGCCATGGTCAACCTAAACCTTCCCGTATGGGCAGCGATCCTGATAGGATTGGGTGTAGGTGCATTGGTTGGCCTGGCGAATAGCTTTTCGGTACTGAAGCTCGGTGTCCCAGCCTTTATTGCTACGTTGGGTATGCTGTATATTGCCAAGGGGATCACATTTCTAATTTCAAAAGGCTATACTATTTATCCGCTGCCAGAAGTCGTCAAGACCTTCGGAACGGCTGAACCCTTCGGCACATCTTGGAGTTTTGTTGCTTTTATTATTCTGGCGATCATTGCTCATATTGTTTTGAGCAGAACTACCTATGGGCGGAAGTTATATGTAGTTGGTGGAAATCCAGAAGTCTCGCGCCTGGCTGGTATCAGCCCGGCCAAGATACAGTTGTCGGGTTTTGTGTTGGTCGGGATGTGCGCCGCTTTGGCTGGTATGCTGTTGATGTCCCGAATCGTCACCGGTAATCCCACCATCGGGCTGGGTTGGGAATTGAACGTTATTGCCGGTGTCGTCATAGGTGGGGTAAGTTTGTTCGGCGGCTCCGGTTCGATCCCTGGGGCAGTGCTCGGTTTGCTCATTATGCAAGTCGTGAACAATGGCCTGGTGATTATCAATGTGGACCCTTACTGGCAAACAGTTTCAGTAGGTCTCATTATGATCATTGCTGTAGCGATTGATGTTTTGCGTCGCAAATCAAAGTTGGCTTCCTCCTGAACTGCACCTTGCGACACAACTATATCGATCAGGATGGTTGTATTCAAACTCTATTCGACGGAAGGAGGTGGTCGGTCCGGTATATGATTTGTTGGAGCCAGTTTCAGGTATCGGCATCGATACGAGATAGTTGAGTGTCAAAATCTAAGACTGCTGGCCTATCTGATACCCATGCGAGTAAATCTGTCTAGATATACAAGGAGAAAGCGATGAACGCAAAGAGAACAATCTTTAACATCTTATCCGCCCTGGTCTTACTTTCTATGGTCCTGGCTGCCTGTGCCACCCCGACCGAAGCGCCGGAGGTGCAAAACACCGAAGCGCCAGCAGCTGAGGCGACCGCCGTTCCTGCGGCGGCGACACCCCCTAAGCTGGCGTTGATCCAGTTCCTCAAAGGTCACCCGGTACACCGCTTGATGCAGCTTGGTTTCGAAGAAGGCTGTGAAGCAGCAGGCGCAGAATGCGACATGCTCCTGACCGATAGCACCAGCGCGGTTGACATGATCCCGCTGGCTGAGCAAGCGCTGGCAAAGGGATATGATGGTGTGGTGCTGTAT
>Ga0105097_10001737_pt1 | contig 10504 bp, 16 predicted proteins | sample PPLLak12cMay2015_FD_87035 | JGI IMG/M metagenome (GOLD analysis project Ga0105097, IMG submission 87035) | Freshwater sediment microbial communities from Prairie Pothole Lake near Jamestown, North Dakota, USA - PPLs Lake P7 Core (1) Depth... | ecosystem: Environmental > Aquatic > Freshwater >... | reverse complement strand
TCCGGAGCTGTGCCGTAGGTTAGCATATATTCATTGTGAATGACTGAAACATCTAGCTTCAGGTCATCGTAAGTGTAGTAAGTTTTATCCATGTTAGCTCCCAATCATGTTACCAAAAATGTAAGTGTGAACTCGTGCTGCGATATTGTAACCACGATCCATTGCACGATAAGCGATTGCTTTAATATGATCAGTGCTTTGTGATTCGGCTGTTGCGCCGCAGGGCATAACGTATACCGGGAAGTGGCAACCGTTGTCACGGAAAATGGTAATGACTTCTTCCATTTCATCCCAAGCACGATCTTCGTTGGTTACCACAAATTTGAGTTGGCCTTGATTGAGCACACGAGCGTATGATTTAATCGCAGCCTCGTTTATTGCCTTGTCTCGTGACTCACCAGATACTGTGAATAGTTTTGGTGAGATCGACAAAAACATTTCACCTTGACCCCTGAGGCCACATGCATAATTCGTAGCGATCAAGGACTCTAACCCATCGCTGAGCAATTGAGTACCGTTTGTTTCAATAGTTACTGCTTCAGGACTTTCTCCCATCAACCGAAGTTTACGCAAGGTCTCATCAATCATCATCTGCGCTTTAGGGAGCATCGGTTCACCGCCAGTGAAAGCAACATGAATCAAATTTTTGGCTCTTGGTTGCCACAACGATTTACCCGGTAACTGGTTAACCAGCTTGTTGGCTATTTCTTGTGCAGTGTATGTGGGGCACAAATTCTTATATCTGGCCGACCAAGAATATGATGAGTCGCACCCATAATCAAACACAGGTAGGTCTTCAATACGTTTAACTGATTTAACGTCGAATGTTTTGTAGGGTAAAATATAAGATGATGGATCGGTGGGATCTTTTTGTCCGAAGCCGTCACATTGTAGGTTACAAGTGAATGATCGTACCCAAGCGGTCAAATGACCAGTGTATTGACCTTCACCTTGAGGGCTGTAGAAAATCTCTGAGATTTTATATTTGTTTGCTTCCATGATAACTCCCACTGTATTAAGTACATAATGTATTATAACAAAAAGCAGACATATAATCAAATATGTCTGCTCATGTTTTACTCTGCTTCGGGTGTAGGATCTACCTGGGGTACCTGAGCTACTGCTTGACCTCGAATCGACGCAATCAGATCTGCAACTTGATCGAAGGGGAACTTCGATAGTGCGGCGAGGACGTTGTTTACTTCTGTTACTGTCAGTTCAATAGTTACTTTTGATTCCATTTTCATATCTCCAAAATTAATGACGAATTCCAATTGTATATTTGCTTTCGAGACACCAGTCATGTTTTTCCTTGTAAGGAACAATCTTAACTGAGTTCATGGGAGCAATATTACCCATTTTACTCACATCGACAATACTGATCAGCGACCACTCAGCAAGTAGTTTAGCAATAGTGTTTCTGCGAGCAATATCATCGTCACTCAAAGTTGAAACTTTACCATCAAGGGCAAACAACTCCTTAAAGTGAACAATGAAATACTTTCCCTTTTTGTGAAGGATGTGGCAAGACTGATACAGCTTTTTATCTTTAAACGATGGCACACCAATGCGGGTCAGCGTTTCTTTTACTTTCAAAAAATCATCAGGATCTTTAATCCGAACTTCCAACAACGTATCAATCATTTTCTTCCACCTTTATTCATTTTTTCTTTTATCATATCCAACTGTTCATCAGATAAAATCCGCAGAGCCTCCGTGGCTTTGTCAATATTTATACTGTAGAAAGCCATAACAAGCGATTCGTTGCCGGTGGGTTCTAACTTTTTCTGCCACTTGTCGAATCTCTTACCCTTCGGGATTCCCCTGAAATAGAAGTCATACTGCATCTTCTTATCCAACTGTGGGAAGCGATTCATTACATTGGCGAACAATATCGTCTGCAGGTTAAATGATAATCCTCGATTGATTATGAACGGAGAGTAGGATTTTTCTACTGCCGAATCCCAGTCAATGTTCGTTTTGTTGTTGATTGAATTTATCAGGTCGAATGGTGTCATTTCTTCTCCAGCGGTACCAACATCACAGTCGAGAACATCATTCGGCGGTTGAACTCTTCCTCATTGATCCTCTCTTCAAAGAATGAGAACTGAAAATTCTGCCTATCCCACCCATCAGGGTCGAGAATAATTTGCCCAGGAGTCAACAGCAAGTTGGCCCAGTGCTCTGAGGTTTTGAACGCACGACTCATGCCCACTCACACTTCATCATGATCTCAGTCAAGCATGCCATGTTGTTTAACTCATGATCAGCAACGAACGCTGCCTGATACGAGTACTGAGCAAGAATCATGACCAACTCAGGAATGGATTTAGGTTGCAGTTTGGATGATGCTTTATTATACAGGTCGCTAAACAACTTCACACTGTCAATGTCTGCGTTAGCTGCGGACCACTTACGCACATCGTTGAATTTTTTATCTTTCAATGCTGTGAGCAAAGTAGAGAAATTCTCTTCACCCAGATTCTGAAAAATACCAGAGTCAATCTTACCACTCACTGAATACCGCTGCAACTCATTTAGGATGCGTCGAAAGTCGGGGAAGTGTTTGTTGATGATCTCAGCGAGGACCTTCTTCTCATAATCGACGCCTTCCAGTTTCAGAATTTGCTCAGCACGTTTCATGAATCCCATAGCCATCCCAGCCTTCTCAGACTTGGGAATAGTGAACTCGATTGGAGTGAACCGTGACTGAAGTGCAGGGATGATTCTATTCTTATAGTTGCAGGTCAGAATGAAAGTGCAGTTTTTGCTGAATTCTTCTGCAAAGGAACGCAGTGCTGGTTGTGTTGATGCACTAGGAAGGTAGTCTGCTTCGTCAATGATAACTACTTTTTTGGTGTCGTCAAAAGATACTGTTGACGCAAACGCAGCAATCTTGGTGCGAAGCACATCAATGCCACTATCCATAGACCCGTTGATCATGATCCAATCAGCGCCGACTTCTTCACATAGGGCTTTAGCTACTGTGGTTTTTCCTACACCTGCACCACCCGCAAGAAGCAAAGAGGGCAGACGATCACCGTTAGCGTATTCTTGAAACGTGGCTTTCAGTTCAGCTGGAAGAATACATTCTTCAATTTTTTGGGGGCGATACTTTTGTACCCAGAGAAACTCGGCTGGATCTTGACTAACACTCATGTAATACTCCTCAACATAATAAAATATTATAACATAACGGGATGGTCGGTTCAATAATTTGTTTGCTGAAACCATCCCAATTTGTGTAGGCCGGTGGGGTATCCGTGTCTCGATTTAGCTCTCGATACTCTGCCCATCCTCCGTGTACTTTCCTTACCTACACTATCCCTGCAGGAATTATGTTGTTTTAACGTACTCTCGTTTCAAGAGTTTATATGCTCGCTTTGATGCCAGTTCTTGATATGCGGGATCTTTGTTTTGATCTTGATCAGCTTTGTACTGTGCCATCAAGTCGGCCAATTTGCGTAGACGTTTTGCGACTGTGCCTCTCATATGATTCTCCTTAAGACCAAGTGCTGTCAGCTTCGACAGCAACGTAATATGTTACACCAACTGAACTACCAACAAACTTGCTGATATTTTTGGTGCTGATTGAAACTGCATAGTCATCAGACACGTGCTTAAAGTTTTCGATCTTGAAGAAAACAGTAAACACCTTCTTCGATTCTGTTTCCAGATCGATGGTGTACTGATTGCTGCCGTCGTTTTTCTTATCGGTAACTTGAATGACCAGCTTCTCACCATCACCGATCACAGCTACGTCTTGCACGCCGAGCGCAGCGGCCGCCTTCTGAATCATCATCAGCTGAGTTGAAGTTAAATCGAACTCAACGTCGATAGATGGCATCTTGATGTCTTTTTGCGGGAAGGTCAAAATCGACTGATCAGCATAGACATATTTCATTTTGGTTTTGCCAACAGACAATCCCATATACTTGTCATTCAGCGTAATATCAGGATCGCCCATCATCTGGATGACCCCCAACAGTTCGGGGAGGTTGAAAATGCCGACTTCTTTGTCGAAGGTTTCTTCAACTTCAACTTCAGCCATAATGTTTTTGGCTACAGCCAAAGTCGAAAGTTTGTTACCTTTCTTGATCAAAATGTTAGCGTTGATCGCCGAAAAGTTACGAAGAATCTCGATTGTTGCTTTACTTAATTTCATACTGTCTCCACTGGTTGTTCGATAACATCAACTGGGACATTAGGATCAATGTTCTCAGTCTCTGTTACCATATTAACATACCCTGCATTAACCATCAAATTAATCAGCAACCCCGAAGGCATACCACGCATTTGACCACCACCTCGATGATAGTCACGGAGGTTACGGCCTTTCAGTACATAAGGCATATCAACCACAGTGGTAACCTTTTCACCTTGCTCGTTGGTGCTTTCGACATCCTGAGGAACCATGATGGTCTCAGTAGCACGACGCCAGTACTTCGTTTTGTTCTTAGTGTGAGCCATTATTTAATTCCTTTCAAATCATTAATAAAACTGGTGATATACCAGACCGCCTTTTCACAATCTTGAATCTGTTTCTCAACACTATCAAGTCCAACTTCATCTTTCAGGCCCTGACGCCACAAATACTTCATGGCGTTACCGATCTGAAAGTTGTAATGCTTAGTAACATCGATACATTCAACACCAGATGGGTGCGAAGTATAATGCTTAGGAGCATGAACTGGATCGTGATTCGAGTGCAGCACGCTCTGTTCTTTCTTCATCCGGGCGGATTCATATTCTGCCCATGCCAACTTATCTTCAATAAGTTTTTCATTAATGGCCTTCGCCAAAGCCTCCTGTTCCGCAGCCTCACGGCGGGTACCTTCACATTCATGGTGCTCCCACCAATCTTCCCCACAATGGGGGCACACGTTTGTCAATCTGATCATATTAAATCACCTTTGAAAATGGGAAACCACAAGCTTGACACTTGTAGCGTTGCTTGACTGTACCATCGGCCAGCTCAGTAACACCTTTCTTATGAAGTTCACTACGACCACAATCTGGGCAAGTAACTTTTGCTGATGCTTGTGTTTCAATACGCAGACGAACCAAAATCGCTTCGTTGATTTGATCGGCTAACTCATATGAGTAATCTTCAACTTCTTCGGGCTCCTCTTCGACTGCTTTGTCGGTGTAGTCGGCCTGCGATAGCTTGGTGCGCCAGTCGGTTTCAGTGATGTCTTTCCAGATCAAATACTTAGACGCACGGCCTTTGGCATTATTGTAATCAGAAGGAATCGAGACCACATCCGCAGGGTTGATCTTAACCAACACCACTCGGTCAGTCGAACGGTCAGTCGAACCATACGAACTCAAATATGCCTTGCTGCAGAAGTGCAAACCGTAACTACAAGTCTTGTTGCGGTCATCGCACACTGCATTGCGGGGCATTTCAACAACAGTACCTACATCATTGCGGAACTCGGGATCATGAATGCTGGTGTAATTATCACGCACGATTTTATAAGCGATCAAATGACCGTCGCTGGTGATGGGCAGCTCAGTAGCTTCGAGGAACAAATATAGTTCATCTACAGCAGTCTTACTGGGGTTGCTCAGCAGGTTGCTCATGAAGTTGATCAGGGGAGCAACATCATAACCTTCCTGTGCCATGCGGATTACACGGTCAGTCATTGTGTTATGCAACACAGTTTCGGGTTGATTTTTCCAGCGATACATCACTTCGCCGTTATGAATTCGGACGCTAAAACCGTCTGGCGATTCATTTTCTGTCTTAAGAACAAATTCATTGACAACATTCTTGACTGACAGGCGCTCTACTTCATCAAACTTCTTCTCACGAAGCAAGCTGCGAGCCTTGTCGAAGTTGGGATCATTCGATTGAATTTTGGTAACATTACCAGTTTCTTTGTTCATCACGGAAACGTAGTTCATGGTGATGATATGTGCATATTTGTCTTCCATTACAAACTCCTTTTCAATTAATTGTACTACAAATAAATTTTAACATTGTTGTCTATATATGTCAAATTTTTTCATCAACCAGTTTGATGTAATCCCTGACTGCCGACCAATCAAACGATGATCCAAGGTACCATGCCACACTAAGGTGCTTGAGCATCGGGTACTTCTGTTCAATGCTCTCCAATGTGGGTTTCAGATTCACTAGGCCGGACACTTGCATCGGCTTATCCAACATCTCACATACTCTTTTCCAAGTGTTAAAATTGGAACTACTACCACCAACTGTAATCGTCCCATGCTTTTTGAAATGAGAAATAATCTCTTTAAAAGGCTTAACTTCATCATTCCATTTCGGAGAATCTGCTCCACACATCACTGCAACCCGGCCTGCTTGGTTAGCTCCGACTTGACTGAACATATCTTTAATATTCATCTCAGCAATCGCTTTCAACAGCTCCGCATCTTGCTTCATCTTATCGAACATGAAGTGTAGTGCTTCTTTAGGAGTTTTGAATGCCTTGGGCTTCTCATTTTTGAAGCCAATAATTTTCCACCCCTGGCGGATGAAGAACTGAATCTCAGGTGAGTTAACCTCAGGAGTGTTCGATGTGCTAGTGGCGTTTTCAATTTTGATCGCTACAATGTTATCATTCTTTAGATAATCATCGTAATACTTTTGCTCCAATTTCAGGAAACGATTACCATCCATAACATAACAATCTGTCAGATCACCTCGTGCATCTTTAACTTGCTTCTCTGGCTTATCGAAGGAAGACGCAAGGACAGTTTTGACTTCACTCGAGAAAGGGTTATTGTCGAGAATCAAGTAGTAGTCACCATATACACCAGAATGTCGAACACGAGAAGCAGCATCTCGTACGTCACGGATAACAACGTGGACTTTGTTGAGGTAATGTATACTCAGACTAATCGACTTATCATACTTCTGAGACTTGTGATCGTAGCGAGCTGACGCACCGATTACGTTAGACGACCAGCAATGGAATCTATCATCCACTCGCTTTGCTTGTTGGCGGTGGACAGCAGTCATGCCGGCGAAGGCATCAACGTCAGCTCGGATATACTGAACATCTCCGGGGATTGATTTAATGCCATACTTACCATTAACGACATGAGCGATAAAACTAGCCGGGAATCCCTTGTTGTGCCATTCAAGTACACGGGCACGATAATCCAAACTGTTTGAGGCAGCCTCGAGATCCTTTTCAATCAGAGCTTTTACTTCTGAGAAGGTCGAGTTGATTCGGGTGGCGATGGCATCAAGAGTCTTTTTATCGTATTGAAGCTGCTCACGGGAAATGCTGAGGCTGACTTCACCCACACCGAACATAAAGTCGAACTGCTCAAACGAACCAGCGAACAAAGTTCGGGCAGGAGAATCCATGGGGATATTCGCCATCACTTTCAAAAACTCGAGGCGATATTCACGCATGGTGACCAGCAAATTACCACCAGATCCTGTGGTGCGGCGGGCCCAGCCATTGCCTTTAAAGGCATAGTCGATTTTGCTGAACTGAAGGTTGGTGTTAAATTCAGGTTTGACTTCGTAATACTTAAACGCACGGAGAGCCGCACTGCGCCAGGCTTCGTGGCCAGTAGTAGATACAGGAACTCGAACTTCGACACCAGTTTCGTCAGTGTCACCTTCAAATATTTTCTTGAGTGTCGGAATACCAGCTTCAGTAATGAATACCTCAAAGTGCATACGTTTTCCGGCGTGATGGGAAATCACCGACCAGCTGTCAGATACTGCTGCGGGGGATTTTGAACCAACACCCCAAGATCCGATCTGGTCATTGGTGTTACCTTTCGACGATTCCCCGTACTGTGTCAGAAATTTATAAACATCTGGTTCTGACATACCCGGGCCGAAGTCACGCACCACGAACTCGCCCTCCAGCTTGCTTGGCAACTGAACACGGATTGGGATGCTTCGCTTGTCAATCATTGCATGAGCATCTACAGCGTTAGCTGCCAACTCAGAAACCACAGCATACTCTTTATCTGAGTACATGTAGTTGGACATCATCTGAAACAGTTTGCTAACTGCGTCTTTTGAGAAAGAGAACTCAACTCCGCCTTCAATGTCAGTTTGGACGTCACTGCGGTGTAAATCAAGAATTGCCATGTTTGGACTCCATAATAAAGTTGATGATTAGTCTCGAGCAGTGAATGCCAGTGCGACCCAAACTACACCCATGACCATTAGAGCAACTGTAGAAAATGCTTCATGCGGGGACTTGACCATTAACGCTGCTGCGTAAATGTTGATTGAAATTATTGCTGTATTATGATTCATGATTTATCTCCTTCGTCAAAAATTACTATTAAGATACCATCGTGTAAAGTGCCAGGCGCTTCCAATCACCACCGATAATTTCCATCTCGTAGCGAATTTTTGCAACCATCGTCGCAGTCCGAATGTTCAGGTCAGAAGCTTGAGCAGCGTTTTCACGGATGAAAGCAACTACGTCTTGCTTGATCGCTTTATTATACTGAGGCATAAACTCGTTGCTCATGACCACGGTTGCGATGCGCTCGACTTTCTCTTCAAGGGTCATTGTCACATCACACTTGAGCGAGCGGCTCAGAATCGCCTGCGGCATTTGACCGACTGCCAGGTTAGAGATGAAGATCACACGACCAACAAACTCAAAACGGTTAGGCAGATCTTCACGCTCAGAAAACTCTGCGTTCCAGCTGATAACACGCTTGTCGTAGGAATCAAGAGCAGCTTTCAGAATGTTAGCGCCGATTGGGTCTTTGAAAACCGAATCGCAGTCATCAAAAATGATGGTTTTGCCGTTGTTTTCAAACAGTGTGCGATACAATGCTTTAGCAGTGCTGTGACCTTTCACGAAAATGTAGTCGCCGTCAATGTCACCGATACCCATTTCCTTTTTACCCATTGACGTCAAGGTGTTGGTAACAGTGTGTGTTTTACCGAGGCCGCCAGGGCCTGCGACGATCAGGCTGTTGCTGACACCCATTGCTACCATTTTCACAAACTGTTCGATGAAGTCGAAGCGCTCATTGATACCGAAAACAACTTTGGGAGATTCGTCAGCGACGGCCGCATTAGCAGCAACTGGTGCACCCATGCTGTTCAGGCGCATTTCAATGTATTCTTTGGAACGCTTCGACTTACAAACACGCTTGCCGTCGATATAACCTTCCCAAAGTTTGGTTGCGGAATCAAATTTCACAAAGCTGTTATTCATAATGTTTTCCAATCTCACAAAAATTTCGTTTCTCAATGATTACTATTATACAGAGATTTGATTTAATGTCTATCTTTATTTTCTGTATCTTTTGAATCTTTTGAAACTTGTTTTAATCAATCAATATGAAGTATTATACAGCCTTTTGATTTAATGTCTAGCACTTTCGAGCATCATTGGCCAGCCAGGAGTTCCGCCAAGTTATCAATCATAATCTCGATGGCTTCTCGTGCTTGATCGAGGGTGTCATAGTTCCCAGCGTAAAACCCACCTTTATCGTTGCGGAACGTTGATTTTACACGCCACTCACCAGTTCTCGAGCGACGGAAAAGTGATGGGTTCCAATACATTTCCGCCAGAAACACTTTACCCACGTGGGCTTCATGATGATAAGTTGCTTTTTTGACCCAAATAATATTAACCATATGGTTTCCTTAAAGATAATGGCGGCGGGATTCGTCACCGTTGGGTTCTAACAACCGATAACCTTTGTAGTTGCTGGTTTGAAACAGAATTTCCTCAAGCATCATGGCAGCACCAAGGCGAGCTTCCTTCATCAACGGTGAAGTGCCAGCCAACATGACATTAGCGAAGGTCTTCATATATTCAACTTCAATGGTCTTCCTGGTCATCTTCATCTCCTTACTCAATATGAAGCATTATACAGGGATTTGATTAAATGTCAAGCACTGTAAAATTATTCTTTTTAGCGATCTTAAGGTGCCCGTCAAACTTGTCCTGCATGTTTTCACGGTGCGAGATTACAAACAGGTTGGTATTGTTCAAGCTGCCAATAATGTTGAAGAAGTTATCTACACCGACTGCATCTAGCGACTGATCCAGAATCTCGTCACATATAAGGATATTCACGTTGATAGCGTTCTTCATGCGGGCGATCTCACGGAAAGTAAACAGCATGGCGAGGTCGATCCGCTGCTTTTCTCCTTCACTGAATGAGTCATAAGTGAATGAGTCACGGTATCGGCTCTTAACCGTCTCGTTGAAGTTCTCATCCAGCTCAAACGACACAAACAAGTCCAAGTGCGACAAGTATGCGTTGATTAGTTTGTTGAACACTGGGACATACTGCTTGATGATTTTGGTTTTGATACCAGTATCTTTCAGTAGCGAAGCTGTTGCTTCATTGTATCTCTTCTGAATCACTACTTCCTTGCGCTGGGAGTCTTGTGCGACGATGTCTTTTGACAAGGCCTTCAGGGCTGCCTTCTCCGTATCGACGGAAGCAGAATTAGTAAGTAAATCATTAAGTTCGTTTTGATACTTTTGAATGAGCCTTTGAGCCACAGCGATAGAGCTTTGCG
>Ga0105097_10001734_pt1 | contig 10513 bp, 10 predicted proteins | sample PPLLak12cMay2015_FD_87035 | JGI IMG/M metagenome (GOLD analysis project Ga0105097, IMG submission 87035) | Freshwater sediment microbial communities from Prairie Pothole Lake near Jamestown, North Dakota, USA - PPLs Lake P7 Core (1) Depth... | ecosystem: Environmental > Aquatic > Freshwater >... | reverse complement strand
GCGCCGTGCGGGCGCGTGTCGAGGTACTCCTTGATCTCGACGATCGCCGGCGTGGACTCGCGCGCCGGTCCGAAGAACTCGAGGCAGACGGTGCGTGCCGACGGCGGCATCCGGTGCAGCACGAACCGCGCGCTGGTGATGATGCCGTCGCAGCCTTCCTTCTGCACCCCGGGCAGCCCGCCCAGGTACTTGTCGGTGACGTCCTTGCCGAGCCCCGCCTTGCGGAACGTCGCGCCCGGGATCGACAGCGTCTCCGTCCGCACGACGTCGCGGCCGCGGCGATCGAGCCAGCGCAGCTCGAAGGTCGCGACGGGGGCATCGTGGATCTTGCCGAGGTTGTGATCCACGCGCACGACCTCGAGCCACTCGGCTGCGGGCGTGACCATGCGCCACGACACGAGGTTGTCGACCGCGGTGCCCCACAGCACGGCTTTCTTGCCGCCGGCGTTCACCGCGACGTTGCCGCCGATGCACGACGCGTCCGCCGACGTCGGGTCGACGGCGAAGACCAGGCCCGCCTGCTCCGCGGCGTTCATCGCGCGGCGCGTGACCACGCCCGCGCCCGCGTCGATCGTCGCGGCGTCGACGCCGTTGCCGGGCAGGGCCATCCGCTGCACCGCGGAGAGGCGCTCGAGCTTCTCGGTGTTGATCACCGCCGAGCGCGCGGTGAGCGGAATCGCGCCGCCGGTGTAGCCGGTGCCGCCACCGCGCGGAATGATGGTGAGGCCGAGCTCGACCAGGCCTTCGACCAGTCCCCGCACCTCGTCCTCGGAGTCCGGGTAGAGCACGACGAAGGGATACTCGACGCGCCAGTCGGTCGCGTCGGTCACGTGCGAGACGCGAGCGAGGCCGTCGAAGGCGACGTTGTCCTTCGCGGTGTGGCGCGCGAGCACGCGCAGCGCGCGCTTGCGCAGCTCGCTCGTCTCGGGGAACCAGGCGGCGAAGCGATCGACTGCCTCGCGCGCGGCCTCCGCGAGCTGCGCCACCTTGCGGTCACGATCGGCTTCGGCGCCCGCGGCGATCGACTGCTGCCGCCGCTTGTCGATCTCCGCGAGCCGATGGCGCATCGCGTCCACGAGCAATGCCTGCCGCCGCGGGTTGTCGAGCAGGTCGTCCTGCAGGTAGGGATTGCGCTCGACGACCCAGATGTCGCCCAGCACCTCGAACAGCATGCGCGCCGAGCGGCCCGTGCGTCGCTCCGCACGGAGCTCGTCCAGGAGCCGCCACATCGGGGCGCCGAGCAGCCGGATCACGATCTCGCGATCCGAGAACGACGTGTAGTTGTACGGGATCTCGCGCAGCCGAACCGGCGGTTCGAATACGGCGGGAGCGGAGCGCAATCCCTGGGGCGGGACGGGGGCGTTCATGCGGGTGGCCGGCGGCGGCCTCGGTGTGCACGCTTGGGCAAGCATTCTATCTGTTGCGCTGCGGCGAGGCGGCGATGACCCCGCTCGGCGGTGGGATAGCACTCGTTAAACTCACTGCGTGAGACGCCTCTTCCCGCCGCTGATAGCACTCGCCTCGCTGTTGGCCGGTTGCGCCAGCCTGCCCACACCCACCGTCCGGCAGTCGACCGCCGACGGCGCAGCGCTGCTCGATGCCGCCGCCACGGCGCACGGCTGGGATGCCTACCAGCGCGCACGCGACATCAACCTGCGGCACGAAGGCCGCTGGTACGACGCCATTGCGCGCGTGCAGCCGCTGCTGGTGGACCGTGACTTCCGGGTCACCGCCGAAGAGCGCATCGTCGTCGGCGCCCGCACTTCGGCGAAGTCCTACAGCGGTGGCACGGGTGGCGTGAAGCTCGCGCTGCGCACGCCAGCGACGATCGACGTGTGGGTCAACGGGACACTCCAAACCGACGACGAGAAGCGTGCGGCGGCCGCCCTGGTGCTCGACGCCTACCGCCTGTTCTGGCTCGGCCCGCTGTTTCTCAAGGAGCAGGGTGCGGAGGTGGAAATGCTCGGGTCTGGCCGTGTGCACGGCGCGGACTGCGACTGGTTGCTGGCACGGCTGACACCCGGCTTTGGTCTGGCCGCCGAGGATCGCGTCATGGCCTGCGTCGGGCGCAGCGACCGGCGCTTCGTGCAGCTGCGGCTCTCGGTTGAAGGCCTCGCCAGCACGCGGGGTGCGGTGGTCGAGGTCGACATGAACGACTACATTATCGTGCAGGGTGTGGCGCTGCCCACACGGCTGACCGAGCGTGTCCTGCGCCCGCTGCCGCTGCCGGTGCGCGACTGGTGGCTGGTTGGTGCGGACGTCGGCCGTGGCTACGCCGTCGAGGCGCTCGCCGGCCCGACCTGGCCGCCCGCGGTCGCGGCCCCGGCGCGCGCGCTGGCGCGTTGACACCGTTGCGGCCGCGGCGACTCACGCCACGAGCGGCTCCTCCTGCATCGCCGCGACCTGCTCGCGCAGTTCGAGGATCCGCTCCTCCCAATAGCGCTGGGTGTTGAACCACGGAAACGCCGCTGGGAAGGCGGGGTCGCTCCAGCGGCGTGCGATCCACGCGGCGTAGTGGATCAGGCGCAAGGTGCGCAGTGCCTCGACCAGGTGCAGTTCGCGCCGGTCGAACTCGCAGAAGTCTTCATAGCCCTCCAGCAAGTCGGCAAGCCGCTGTGTCTGCTCGCCTCGGTCGGCGCCCAGCATCATCCACAGGTCCTGCACCGCTGGCCCCATGCGCGCGTCATCGAAGTCGACGAAGTGCGGCCCGCGATCGGTCAGTCCGTCGTACCAAAGCACGTTGCCCTCGTGCACGTCGCCGTGCAGGCGGATTGGGGTGAAATCGCCGGCGCGCTCGTAGGCGCGGGCAATGCCGTCGAGCGCCTGTTGCGATACGCCCGCGTAGACGTCGCGCAACTCGCGCGGCAGCCAGTCGTGCTCCAGCAGAAAGGTGCGTGGCTCGGCACCGAAGCTGGCAAGGTCCAGCGCCGGACGTGCGCGGAACGGGCGCGCGCGGCCGACGGCGTGCAGGCGGCCGAGGAAGCGGCCGATCCACACGAGCACCTCGGGTACGTCGAGCAGCGGTGCGCGGCCGCCGCGGCGGGGGAAGACGGCGAAGCGGAATCCGCTGAACGTGCTGAGCGTGCGGCCGTTCAGTGAGTGCGGTGGCACGGCCGGCACTTCGGCGGCCGCCAGTTCGGCAATGAACGCGTGCTCCTCGAGGATCTGCGCATCGCTCCAGCGGCCCGGACGGTAGAACTTGGCGACGACGAATCCGCTGCCGCCGTCGGCTGTCTCGACGCCCGCCTGGAAAACGCGATTCTCGTAGCTGTTGAGCGCGAGCAGCGACCCGGAGGTATGGAGCCCGGCGCTGTCCAGCGCGTTCAACACGACGTCGGGCGTCAGACCTGCGTACGGCGGTGCATCGGTGCCTGCGGTGACTTCGTTCATGGCCGGCATGGTAGGCCAGCCCCGACAGGGCCTGCGTGGTACCTTCTACGGCCGGAGGAGAGCCGGCACCATGCCCGCACAAGAATATCTGCGCCGTATCCTGACGGCGCGCGTGTACGACGTCGCGATCGAATCGCCGCTCGAAGAAGCGCCGAGGCTTTCCGAGCGTACCCACAACTGCGTGCTGCTCAAGCGCGAGGACCTGCAGCCCGTCAAGAGCTTCAAGCTGCGCGGCGCCTACAACAAGATGGCGCGCCTGCCGCGCGATCAGCTGAAGCGTGGCGTCATTGCGGCGTCGGCCGGCAATCATGCGCAGGGGGTGGCGCTGGCGGCGCAAAAACTCGGCTGCCGCGCGGTCATCGTCATGCCGGTCACCACTCCGCAGGTCAAGGTGGAGGCAGTGGCCGCGCGCGGTGCCGAGGTGGTGCTGCACGGCGACTCGTATTCCGACGCCTATGCGCATGCACTGGAACTGCAGGCGAAGAAGAAGCTCACGTTCGTGCATCCGTTCGACGACCCGGACGTCATCGCGGGCCAGGGCACGATCGCAATGGAGATCCTGCGCCAGCATCATCCGGTCGAGCACGGCCCGATTTACGCGGTGTTCGTCGCGATCGGCGGCGGGGGACTGATCTCCGGGATCGCGGCCTACTTCAAGGCCCTTGCACCCGAGGTGAAAGTGATCGGTGTGCAGACGGTGGATTCGGATGCGATGGCGCGTTCGATCGCCGCCGGCCGGCGCGTCACGCTGCACGAGGTGGGGCTGTTCTCCGATGGCACGGCCGTGCGCCAGGTCGGCGAGGAAACTTTCCGCCTGTGTCGCCAGTTCGTCGACGAGATCGTGCTGGTCGACACCGACGCGATCTGCGCCGCGATCAAGGACGTGTTCCAGGACACGCGCTCGATCCTCGAGCCGGCCGGGGCGCTCGCCATCGCCGGTATGAAGGCCTACGCCGCGCGCGAGAGACTCAAGGGCCGCACGCTGGTGGCGATCGCCTGCGGCGCCAACATGAACTTCGATCGCCTGCGCTTTGTCGCCGAGCGCACCGAGGTGGGCGAGGCGCGCGAGGCGCTGTTCGCGGTGACGATCCCGGAGGAGCGCGGCAGCTTCCGCCGCTTCTGCGAACTGGTCGGTAGCCGCAGCGTCACCGAGTTCAACTACCGCATCAGCGATGCTGCGGCAGCACAGGTCTTCGTCGGCATCAGCACGACCAGTGCCGGCGACAACGAGAAGCTGGCGCGGAACTTCCGCCAGCACGGCTACGCCACCGTTGACCTGACGCACGACGAGTTGGCCGCCGAACACGTGCGCTACATGGTTGGCGGCAAGAGCGCGCTTGCGGCCGGGGAGCGGATCTACCGTTTTGAATTCCCGGAGCGGCCGGGCGCGCTGATGAGGTTCCTGACCAGCATGGCCCCGGGCTGGAACATCTCGATGTTCCATTACCGCAATCAGGGCGCCGACTATTCGCGGGTGCTGGTCGGGCTGCAGGTGCCGCATGCGGAACGGCGCGCCTTTGCAGCCTTTCTCGACGAGCTCGGCTACCGGCATTGGGACGAGACGGCCAGTCCGGCTTACCGACTGTTTCTCGCCTGAGGTGCGACACCATGCTGCGATCCCTGCTCAACAATTGCCGCTATCTGGTGCTGGCCGCGGTGCTGGGCGCGCTGGCGGCCTCGCTGGCGCTGTTCGTCTATGGCCTCGCCGAAACGGGGGTGGCGATCGCCAACGCCATTGCCAAGGCCGAGGTCAGCAGCAAAGGCGCCAAGGCCCTGGCGCTCGAGTTCATCGAGATCGTCGATCTGTTCCTGCTGGGCACCGTGCTGCTGATGATCGCGCTCGGCTTCTACGAGCTGTTCATAGACCCCGGTCTGAAACTGCCCGAGTGGCTGCAGTTCCGCACCTTCGATGACCTGAAGCTGAAGCTGGTCGGCGTCGTGGTGGTGGTGCTGGCAGTGCTCTTCCTCGGGCACGTGGTCGGCTGGAACGGCGAGCGCGACCTGCTGCGACTGGGCGCCGGTATCGCGCTGGTGATCGCGGCGCTCACCTACTTTCTGTCGATCTCCAAGGGCGGCAAGGGCTGACCGCGGCGCGCCGGCGGGCGCGGGGTGCGGCCGGCAAAGGCCCGCTGTCGCCGTCGAATTTTCCGCAGTTGCGCCGTTGAAACTGCTGCAGCGTGCGCGCCAGCGGGCCGCCAAGATGCGTCCGGTCCGGTGTTCGCCGGACACTCAACCGGGCGGGGCCGACATGAACAGGATGACCGACGAGACCATGGCACTGAGCGTGGCCGAGGCGACGATGCAGGACTGGCTGACGGCGATGACGCTCCTGCGCGAGGCGCCGCCGCCCGTCGCCGGGCCACGGACCGCGCTCTGGTCGGAGGACGTGCTGCCGCCGGCCCGGCGTGTTCCAACGGTGGCAAGCCGGCGTCGGGTCGCTCCGGCCCCCGCCATGCCCGACCCGGCACCGCTGCGTGTCGCAGGGGCTGGCGCAGCGTACTGGTGGCTGCTGGCGCTGGCATTGGCAGCCGCGCTGGTGATCTGAACTCGAAGCAGTGCGGCTGCGCGGCCGCACCGCGGCTCACGGGCCGCAGGGTTGCGGCGTTGGGAAGCCTTGTGCTTCAGCGACACACCTCCATATTCCGGCGAGGTTTGCCGGGAGACCCAAGTGGTCAGTACTGTTCATGCCGCGCCCATACGCAATCACGCCGAGCGCAGGCGACGGGCCCGCGAGCGCCTGATCCGGCTCTCGCACCTGATGGATGCTGCGGTCGAGATTCCGATTCTGCGCACGCGGGTGGGACTGGACGCTGTGCTGGGACTGGTCCCGGTGGCGGGCGACCTGCTCTCCGCGGGCATCGGCCTCTTCCTGGTCGCTCAGGCGCGCGAACTCGGCGCCTCGCGCTGGCTGCAGGCGAGGATGATCGGCAATCTGCTGGCCGACGCCGCGCTGGGTGCGGTGCCGCTGGCCGGGGACATCGCCGATGTCTACTTCCGCGCGCATCTGCGCAACCTCAAGCTGCTGCAGAAAGAACTCGGCGAGCCTTACGTCGATGCGGCCGACGTGCCGCGCCGCCGCTAGCGCGGCCGGTCGCGCGACGGCATGCGGTAAAGCCACACGGCAAGGCCCAGTCCCATTGCCGCCAGCAGTCCCTTCAGCCACAGCGGCTTGACGAAGAAGACGATCGAGGCGCCGAGCGTCAGCGACATCAGCACGACGGCGGTGATCTTGGTCCGGTAAGGGATGCTGCGGTGGCGCCGCCACTCGAGGATGATCGGCCCGAAGGTCCGGTTTGCGAGCAGCCATTCGTAGAAACGGCGCGAGCCGCGGGCATAGCAGGCGGCCGCGAGCAGGACGAAGGGAGTGGTGGGCAGCAGCGGCAGGAAGATACCGGCCAGTCCCAGCACCAGCGCGACGGTCCCGGCAGTGAGGAAGAAAGCCCGCGCCCACGGCGAGCGGTGTTCGCCGGGGCCGTCCTGCGGGTCAGCCATCAACGCGCGTCCTGCCCGACAACGGCAGCGGGCAGCAAGTCGCGTGGCGGCCAGAGGAACTCGCCCGGATGCTCGACGAGCTGCCGGCGGATGGCGCGGTACACGCGCGTGCGGTCCGCCGGCGAGATATCGACAGCGCGCATCGCCACCCTCAGCGCGAGGCCGAAGCTGACGCCGACATTCAGCGCGCCGATCAAGGCCAGGCCGGCCACCGCCAGCCAGAACGACGCAGTTGTCAGCGACGGCAGGCCGAGCGAAAAAACGGCGGCGGCCACCTGGCCCGTGGACAGCGTCACGTGGCGCACTTCCATCGGCAGGCCGAAGAACGCAAAGATCACGGGTGTGAGTCCGAGCAGCATGCCGAGCCCGATATTGCCCGCCAGTCCGGCGATGTTGTCGCGCCACCAGTCCGCGCGGCGGCGCGCTTCCTCGACGCCGAGTCGGAGTACCCGGCGATGGTTGGTCGCGAGCGCCGCGTGCAGCTGGCGCACGGTGAAGACGTTGTCGGCCCAGCCCGAAAAGAGCCCCGAAAGCCACAGCAGCACGCCGGTATACGCCGCGAACAGGAACGAGGGCCCGAGGATTGATTGGGCCCGCAGCACGTCGCGCGCTTTATGTTCCGAGAGCGGCCCGCTGCCTTCGACCAGCCACCAAAGCAGCGCAAACGCCAGCACGACGGGCGCGACCGCGAGCAGGTTGCCGAACACCGAGGCCACCTGCGAGCGGACCAGCGCCGCGCTTTCGGCGACGAGCGCCTCCATCTGCCCGGCGCTGCCGAGATCCCGCATGCGTGCGGCCAGCGCCGGTGCCGTCATGGCTGGCTGCTTCGTTGCGACCGTGAAGTGCGCCAGTGCGATGAGCACGAACACGCCGGCGTAGTTCAGCGAGGCGAAGAAGCCCTCCCAGAATAGCGGCATGTGAGCCGCGGTGATCGCGAATTTCAGGTAAACCGCAATCGCCATCAAGGCGCCACCGCCTGCGCTTATGGCGAGCATGTTCCGGTACTGCGCGCGCGTGCCGGCGATGTAGTGCTCGCCGGTCTCGGCGTTGCGCTCGGCAATGCGTCGCGACAGCAGGCGCATGTTCTCGCGCCAAAGCGCGCGCACGCCCTGGAAGCGGCGCTCGACCCGCACCAGGTTCATCACATCCCGCAGGACGTTCAGCGGGTCCTCGTCACCCAGCCACTGTTCGAGCAGCGCGATGCGGTCGAGCTGGGCCCGGGTGCGCTCCGTCCGGTAGAACAGATCGACCGAGACCCCGGTCTCGGTATGGCGCGCGTGCACCGTGTCGAGCAGCTGCCGGCAATCGCGAACAACCTGCTGCAGTTCGTCGCGCGCGACCGTATCGCGCGCGGCCAGGTAGGCTTCGACCGCAGCCACCAGCCTTCCGAACGGACTGTCGAGCGCGCTGCTGTCGGCGAAGCGCCGCCTCATGTCCGACGCCAGGCCGACCGCCTGCGCTTCGGACGCCAGCGTGAGCATCGCGGCGCCGAGTTCCTGATCCATGCTGGCGGCCGTTTCCGCGCCGACAAACAGGCGCGCCAGGCGCCGCGCGTCTTCGCCGGGCAGCAGGTCGATCCACGCCATGGTTCGCGGCCGGCCCAGAACGACGCTGGCGAGTGTCGACGGCTCGCGCCGGAAGTCCGGCTGCGGCAGCACCAGCGCCAGGCAGCGCTCCCAGAGCTCGCGCACGAAGCCGGCTCGACGCGGGATGCCGCCGACGCTGGCGAACTGCTCCAGGTCGAGGTCTTCGGCGAGTCGACTGAAGACCTCACGCACCGCGCGGCCGCCGTCCGTATCGCGTTCCGCGACCTGCATCAGGAAGCGCACCCGGGTGTGCGCGCGCGCAATGGCCGCGTCGGTGACTTCAGCGCCGAGATCCTTCTCGATCCAGCGCAGCGCAGAGCGGGTCCACTCGATGCGCTCGATGGTGCTGCGGGCGCGGATCGCCGCCGCGATCAGCTGGTCGAGTTCGGGCGTCTCGGCCGCTACGTCGGCCTGCCGCCGTCGAAAGGGCCAGCGCATGACGCGTTACTCCGCTTCCGCGAACCGGATGACGCCCGCAGTCGGCTCGGACTCAGGCCCGCAGGGCTGCTCGTCGAACGCGATGTCGCCGTCAGCCAGCGGTTCACCGGTCACATTCAGGCCCACGAAATTGAACAGTGTGCCGTCCATCAGATGTGACGGCGTAATGCGCGACAGTGCATTGAACGTGTTCTCGACGCGCCCGGGGTAGCGCCGCTCCCATTCAAGCAGCATGCGCTTGACTTCCTTGCGCTTGAGGTTGTCCTGCGACCCGCACAGGTTGCAGGGAATGATCGGAAACTGCTTCACCTGCGCGTAGCGCGCAAGATCCGCTTCCTTCACGTAGGCGAGCGGCCGGATGACGACGTTGCGCCCGTCGTCCGACACCAGCTTGGGCGGCATGGCCTTGAGCCGGCCACCGTAGAACATGTTGAGGAAGAAGGTGCCCAGGATGTCCTCGCGGTGGTGGCCCAGAGCGATCTTCGTCGCGCCGAGTTCCCCCGCCACCCGGTAGAGGATCCCGCGGCGCAGGCGCGAGCACAGCGAGCAGAAGGTCTGGCCCTCCGGGATCACGCGCGTAACGACCGAGTAGGTGTCCTGCGTCTCGATGTGAAAGTCGATGCCGCGCGCACGCAGATACCGTGGCAGCACGTCGTCGGGGAAGCCTGGCTGCTTCTGGTCCAGGTTCACGGCCACGATGTCGAAGCGGACCGGCGCGCGGTCGCGCAGCAGCAGCAGCACCTCGAGCAGGCTGTAGCTGTCCTTGCCGCCGGACAGGCAGACCATCACCTTGTCGCCGGAGGCGATCATGTTGAAGTCGGAGATCGCCTGGCCGGTCAGGCGCAACAGGCGCTTTTCGAGCTTGACGCTCTCGCGCGCAACCCGCTCGGTCGCCTGCCGCTCGGAGGTCGCGGCGTCAGCCTGTGGCAAGCTCATGCGGCGTCCTTGAAGTGCAGCACCTCGACGCCGACCGCATCGACATCCGCGTAGACGTCCGGCTTTTCGCTCGAGACCCGCACCGCGCGTACGGCCGGGTGTGCCAGCAGGCTGCGCGCGATGTCGTCGACCAGCGTTTCCTGCAGGTTGATGTGCCCCTGCTCGAGCCGGTGCCGGATCGTCACGCGGATAAAGTCGTAGTCGACGACCTCATGGATGCGATCGTGGCGCGGCGTCGACAGCGCCAGCGGCACGTACAGGTCGACATTCAATGCCAGTCGCTGTGCACCGGCTTTCTCGAAGGCGTGGATGCCGATGTTCGCGTCGACGACGTAGTTGCGCAGGAACAGCCGCCGGCAGTCGGCAAGCCGCGGGTCCATCAGCGGTGAACTCATGTGGCGGCCGGCGGCGCGGCCGGTTCGGTGAGGAACATCACGTCGCGTGGGCTGGCGGCGAGGTGCTGTCCGCCGTCGAGGGCGATCATCTGGCCGGTCATCGAGGGCGTCGCCAGGATGAAGCGCACCGCCGCGGCGATCTCCGGCAGTGATGGCCCGCGCTGTAGCGGCGTGGTCAAGGTCTCGGCGGCGAAATCGGCCTGGGTCTGGTGCACGCTCTGCAACACCGGTCCGGGCCCGATGGCGTTGACGCGCACGCGCGGTGCCATGGCCTGC